>Ga0101944_10002158_pt1 | contig 33697 bp, 34 predicted proteins | sample DewCreD2012metaG_FD_75245 | JGI IMG/M metagenome (GOLD analysis project Ga0101944, IMG submission 75245) | Hot spring sediment bacterial and archeal communities from British Columbia, Canada, to study Microbial Dark Matter (Phase II) - Dewar... ... | reverse complement strand
GCGATCAGGCCGAGCCCGGCCTCGCGGGCGCGGCGGATGATCCGCAGCGGGCTCATCTCCCACTCCCCGCAGGGGGAGAGGCAGCTGTGGATGTGGAGATCGGCCTCGTAGGTCCGCAGCACGGGGGGTGCCCGGCCGCCCGCTCAGGCGGCGTCCGTGCGGCCGACGCCCAGCTCCCAGAGGCGGCCGGCGAGCGTGAAGGCCGACGCGGGCGAGGTGAAGAGCGGGATCCCCTCCTCCTCGGCCCGGCGCACCGTGTCGGCGTCGGGCTCCCTGCCGCTCGTGATGACGATCCCGGCCATCTCGCGCAGCAGCGCCACGGCGACGATGTTGAGGTGGCCCTGGACGGTGAGCCAGAGGCAGCCGGGCGGCGCCTTGGCCATCACGTCGCTCAGGAGATCGCCGCAGTAGCCGCCGCGGACCTCGCGGTCGAGGCCCCTTGCGCCGGCGAGCGCCTTCCATCCCAGTGTTTCGCAGAGCTCGGCGACCTTCATCGCTTCCCCCCTCGGCGGTTGCGCGCCGCGCGCGGGCCGGGCGCAAGCCACACGCACTCCGAACGTTCCGCCAGGCCGCGCACGACATCCTCGGCGAAGGTCGGGCAGTCCGGGGCGCCGCAGGCGCCGCAGCCGTAGCCCGGCAGCTCCCCGAGCAGCCGCTCGATTTCGGCCGCCTGCTCGAGGCGGAGCGGCGGCTTGCGGTCGGCGAATCGCTCGGCGAGCGCGGTCGGGCTCTGCTCGGGCCGGAAGCGGCCCCGGTCGTAGAGCCGGAGGATGCTCTGCCGCGGGATCCGGCGGCCCAGCCCGTAGATGTGGATCATGCGGTGGATGTTGCTCTTGGCGAGGTACTTGTCGACGGCGTTCAGCGCCCCGCCCAGGCAGCCCTCGCGGCAGGTGCGCAGCTCGAAGTATTCGACGTCGCGGAAGAGGCCCATCTCGATCTTGCTCAGATAGGCGATCGTCTCCTGCATCCCGGAGACGGCCAGGGAAGCCTCGATGCGCATGGAGGCGATCTCGCCGCCCGACATGGCGACCAGCGAGGCGTTGCCGGTGGTGCAGGTTTCGAACTCGAAGCCCTCGCGGCCGAAGGGCTCGGCCTCGGCGACGGCCTCCTCCACGGCCTGGCGCAGCGCGGGGTAGAGCTCGTTGATGCCGAGCGAGACCTCGGTCAGGGGGACGGGGAAGGGGCCGGGCGGCGTGCGGGAGGCCCCCATCGTCGGGCAGGGGTTGATGTAGTAGAGGACGACCGGCCGGCCGCGGGCGGCGGCCTGGGGCAGAAGCGTTTCGCGCACCTCGCGGGCCATGAGGGCGACCGGCCGGAGCACGGGCAGGACGTGGGCGAGCAGCTGCGGGAACTTGAAGGCGATCAGCCGCACCACGGCCGGGCAGACCGGGGAAATGAGCGGCCAGGGGGCCTCGGCCGCGGTGCGGTTGCGCCGGATGAACTCGGCGGCCGCGAACTGGAACATCTCGAGAAAGATGGAGCTGTCGACCGTGTGGTGGAAGCCGAGCCGCCTGAGCCCTTTCAGCACGTCGCGCGGCATGACGTTGGGAAACTGGGCGTAGAGGACGGGCGAGACCAGCGCGATCGCCGTGTGGCCCTCGCCCACGCCCGAAACGGGGTGCACGGCCGGCGTGATCGCCCCCGCCGCGCAGGCGCCGATGCAGGCCCCGCAGCCGATGCAGCGGTCGACCAGGCAGAGGGATTTGCGGCCGCGGATGCGGATCGCCTTGGTGGGGCAGACCTTGAGGCAGGCGGCGCAGCCCTGGCAGCGCTCGGCGTGGAAGCGCACGTAGGAGGTCTCGCGGGTGTTCGGGCTCACGGGGCGCCTCCCCCGGCGGCTTCGCGGCGGAAGACCATGAGCGCCCGCGTGCCGCGGCCGGGCGCGGACTCGAGGCGGAGCTCGTCGGCGTTGGCCTTCATGTTCGGAAGCCCCATCCCGGCCCCGAAGCCCATCTCGCGCGCGGTCTCGTCCGCCGTGGAATAGCCCGGCTGCATCGCCAGCTCGATGTCCGCGATGCCCGGGCCCGCGTCGCGGACCTCGAGCGTGACCCACTCGTCGGCGAGCGTCATCTCGAGTTCCCCGTCGCCCCCGTGGATCACCGCGTTCATCTCGGCCTCGTAGCTGCAGATCGCGATGCGGCGGATGAGGCCGGCATCGAGTCCCATCGCCTTGAGGAAGGCCTGGATCTGGATGGAGGCCTCGCCCGCGTGCAGGAAATCCCGTGCGCGGACGGGGTACCGTTTCGAGACCGAGGCCATGGTTCGCCGGGCGGGAAGGGCTGCGCCCCTACCGCCTGCCGTCCAGCCCGGTCATGCCGCGGGCGTGGAGCCGGCCGCAGCAGACGAAGAGCGACAAGGGGCTGGCAAAGATCGGAAGCCGCTCGGCCTTCGCCAGCGCGACCGTCTCGGGCGGCGGGGTCTTGCCGCGCACGAAGACGACGGCGGCGACCCCGGCGATCTTCGCCGTGCGGACGGTCTGGATGGAGGTGAGCCCGGTCAAGAGCAGGATGCCCTCGGTCGGCCGCGCCAGCACGTCGCTCATGAGGTCGCTTCCCGCGCAGCGGGTGATCTCCCGCTCGAGGCAGTCCTCTTCCGTGAGCGCCACGGCCTCGAGCTCGCGCACGATCTCGGAGAGCTTCATGCCCCTTCTCCCGGCGGGGAAGGCAAGGCAGGCCACGGCCCGGGATGTCTTTCCCCCGGAAGACCCGCGGCGGGAGGAGCGACGACCGATGGAATCGTTATAGAAGCCCGGCCGCGGGCCTGTCAAGCCGGCCCGGGGGCGGGCGGGGCAAGGAGCCGCCGCAGCCGCGCGGCGGCCTCCTCGACCCGGGCCACGGCCGGCGCAGGGTCGAAAGAGAGGACGCGCCCGTTCTCCACGACGCGGCGTCCGCCCACGATCACCGTGCGGACGTCCGCCCCGCGCGCCGCGTAGACCACGGCCGAGACCGGGTCGTGGAGGGGGGTGAGGTGGGGGGCGCGTGTCTCGAGGAGGACGAGATCGGCCTGTTTTCCGGGTTCGATCGCGCCGATCTCGGCCTCCATGCCGATCGCCCGCGCCCCCTGCCGGGTCGCCAGCCGCAGGATCTCCGCGGCGGAGACGGCCGTGGGGTCGAGCCGCGCCGCCTTGTGGACCTTCGCCGCGAGGTCCATCGCGCCGAAGAGATCGAGGTCGTTGTTGCTGGCGCTGCCGTCGGTGCCGAGGCCCACGGGGATCCGCCGGGAGAGCATCTCCGGCAGGGGGGCGATCCCCGCGGCGAGCTTGAGGTTGCTTTCGGGGTTGTGGCTGACCGCGCTTCCGCGGCGGGCGAGGATCTCGAGGTCGCCTCCGTCCGCCCAGACGGCGTGGTGCAGGAGGCTTCCTTCGTCCAGGACGCCTGCGCGCTCGAGAAGGCCAATCGGCGTGAGGCCGTGGCGCGCCAGGCATTCCTCCCGCTCGCGGCGGGTCTCCGCGGCGTGGGTCTGAAAGAGAAGGCCCCGCGCCGCGCACAGGCGCTTGGCGCCGGCGAGCGTCTTTTCCGAGCAGGTGTAGGGAGCGTGGCAGAAGACCGAGGGCCGGACCCGCGGCGAGCGGCCCTCCCAGCGGTCGCAGAAGGCTTCGGCCGCGGCGAGGTTTTGCGAGGGGTCGGGGACCCCCGGCGCCGGGCCATCGATCACCCCCTGGCCGACGACCGCCCTCAGGCCCGAGGCGAGCACGGCCTCGGCCACGGCGTCGGCGTGGAAGTAGCCGTCGCAGCAGGTGGTCGTGCCGGAGAGGGCGAGCTCGGCCAGGGCCAGCAGCGCCGCCGCGTGCACGGTTTCGGGGTCGAGGATCAGGCGCTCGGCGGGGAAGATGAAGTCGTTCAGCCAGCGCTCGAGGGGGAGATCGTCGGCGAGACCCCGGAAGAGCGTCATCGGCAGGTGGGTGTGGGCGTTCACCAGCCCCGGCAGGAGAATCGCCCCCGCGGCGTCGATCCGTTCGGCCGCCTCCCGGGGCCGCTCCTCGCCCGGCCGGCCGAGGGCCAGGACCCGGCCGGCCTTCACGGCGACCCAGCCCGCCGGGATGACCTCCATCGCGGGGTTGCAGGTCAGCACCCAGGCACCTTCGATGAGGAGATCGCAGGCCGTCACGGCGCCCCCCCGGCCCGCCCCCGCCGCGCGCCGCGGATCCCCACGGCCAGGCGCTCAACCGCGGCCATGGCCTCCTCCACGTCGAAGGTCTCGATGCGGCCGCCTTCCATGAGCACGCGGCCCTCCACGACCGTGCAGGCGACGTCGCTTCCGCGCGCGGCGTAGACGAGCTGCGAGGCGGGTTGGTAGAGGGGCACGAGGTGGGGGCGGCGGGTGTCGACGACGATCAGGTCGGCCCGCTTGCCGGGCTCGAGGGTGCCGGTCACCTCCCCCAGCCCGAGCGCGCGGGCGCCCTCGCGGGTGGCCATGCCCAGGACCGTCTCGGCGTCCATCACCGCGGGGTCCAGCGCCGTCCCCTTGTGGATCTTGGCCACGGTATCCATCTCGCGCAGGAGGTCGAGGTCGTTGTTGCTCGCCGCGCCGTCGGTCCCGATCCCGACGCAGAGCCCCGCGGCGAGCATCCGCGGCACGGGGGCGACCCCCGAGGCGAGCTTGAGGTTGCTCTCGGCGTTGTGGGCGATCTTGACCCCGGCGCGCGCCAGGCGCTCGATGTCGGCCTCGTCCACCCAGACGCAATGGCAGGCGAGCAGGCCCGGCCCCAGGACGCCCAGGCGTTCGAGGTGCTCGACCGGGGAGGCGCCGTAGCGCTCCCGGATCGTCCCGATCTCGCCGCGGGTCTCGGCGAGATGGGTGACGAGCGGAACCCCGTGCCGGGCGGCGAGGCGGGCGGCGCGCACCAGGAGCCCCGGGGCGCAAAGGTAGGGGGAGTGCGGCTCGACGGCGACCGTGACCCGCGGGTGCCCGCGCCATTCGGCGATCAGCCGCTCGGTCACGGCGAAGCCGTTCTCGATCCCGCCGTAGTGCGGCGAGGGGAAATCGAAGAGCACCTCGCCCACGACGGCCCTGAGGCCCGCCTCGTGGGCGGCGCGGGCGACCGCGGCCTCGAAGAGGTACATGTCGCAGAAGGTCGTCGTCCCCGAGAGGATCATCTCCGCGCAGGCCAGCAGCGCCCCGCGGTAGACCTGCTCCTCGGTGAGGGCGGCCTCGGCGGGGAAGATGTGGTCGTTGAGCCAGCGCTCGAGGGGCAGATCGTCGGCGAGCCCCCGGAAGAGGGTCATCGCGGCGTGGGTGTGGGCGTTCACGAGGCCGGGCAGGATGAGGCCCCCCCGGGCGTCGATGCGGCGGGCCGGGAGGTAGCGCGGCGCGAGCTCCCGGGTTTCGCCCACCTCGAGGATCCGGCCGCCGTGGACGGCGACCGCACCGTCGGCGAAGCGGCGGCCGCGGTCGTCCAGGGTGAGGAGGGTCCCCCCGCCCACGAGGAGGTCAATCGGCCGGGCCATCGTCCCTCAGCCGCCGGGCGAGCGCCGAAAGCAGCCGCAGGAGGCGCGGCTCGGCCTCCCTCGCCGCCGCGAGGATCTCGGCCATCGTGGAGCGCCGCGGCCGGTCGGGGTCGTGCACGTTGGTGATGACCGAGACGCCGCAGAGCCGCATCCCGCCGTGCACGGCGGCGATCGCCTCCTGGACGGTGGAAAAGCCGACGGCGTCCGCGCCGATCGCCCGCAGCCAGCGCACCTCGGCCGGCGTCTCGAGCGCGGGCCCGCGCAGCCCGGCGTAGACGCCCGGCCGCAGCTCGATCCCCGCCCGCCGGCCGCACTCCCGGGCAAGGCGGCCGAGCTCGGGGTCCCAGGCGAAGGCCATGTCCGGGAACCGGGGGCCCCAGGCCTCCTCGTTTGGCCCGACGAGGGGGTTTTCGCCCGTCAGGTTGATGTGGTCGGCGATCCCCAGAAGATCGCCCGGGGAGAGCGCCGGGTTCAGCCCCCCTGCGGCGTTGGTGAGGACGAGCCGCCGCACGCCGAGCTCCTGCAGCAGGCGCACGGGAAAGGCGACCTGCCGGGCGCTGTAGCCCTCGTAGAGGTGCAGGCGGCCCTGGAGCACGAAGACCGCGAGCCCGGCGAGCCTCCCCGCGGCGAGGCGTCCGGCATGCCCCTCGACCGTGGCGGGCGGGAGGTGGGGGATCTCGCGGAAATCCACGGCCTCGGACCTTTCGAGTGCCGCGGCGATCCCGCCGAGGCCGGTTCCGGTGACGATCGCGGTGTCGGGCCGGATCGAAAACCGGCGCCGCACGGCATCCGCCGCTTCGATCGCCTGCGCCCGGGTCGGCATCGCTGCGGTCACTCCTTTCGTCTGCGGCCGGCGGCCGGGGGATGAAGCGCCATCGTAGGCCCTCCCCCGGCCGGCCGTCAAGACGGACCTCCGCGGACGGCCCTTTCCGTTTGACAATCCGCGGGGTCTGTGAAATAGGAAACCCTTCCGCGCTGCGGAATTCCCGAAAGGAGACCTCCGCGCATGGCCGGCCTGCCGCACCCCGAGCACCCCGACATCACCGCCGCAATGTGGGAGCAGATCGATGCCGTCATCGAGCGCCACCGGGGCGTCCCCGGCTCGGTGATCGCCGTTCTGCGCGAGTGCCAGCAGATCGTCGGCTACCTGCCCGTGGAGCTGATCGACGCCATCGCCGCCGGCCTGAACCTGCCGCGCAGCGACGTGTTCGGCGTGGCCTCGTTTTACTCGCTTTTTTCCCTCAAGCCCAAGGGGCGCAACCTGATCAAGGTCTGCATGGGGACCGCCTGCTACGTGAAGGGCATCAAGGAAGTGATCACCCGCATCGAGGCCCATTTCCGGGTCGCGCCGGGGGGCACCTCGGCGGACCGGCGCTTTTCCCTCGAGGCCGTGCGCTGCCTGGGGGCCTGCGGGCTCGCCCCCGTCATGGTGGTGAACAGCGACACCTACGGGGACGTGAAGGCCGACCGGGTGATCGAGGTGCTCGAGCCCTACAGCTGATCCGGGCGGGCGAGGCGCGATGAAAATCTCGGAAATCCGGGACATCCTCAAGGCGGAGGTGCTGGCGGGCGAAGACCAGCTCGACACCGTCGTCACCGGCGGCGGTGGCGCCGACCTCATGGCCGACGTCCTCTCGGCGGTGGCCAAGGGCGCGGTCTTGCTCACGGGGCTGACGACCGAGCAGGTGCTGCGGACCGCGCGCGTGGCCGGCGTCGCCTGTGTCGTTTTCGTGCGCGGCAAGCGGCCCGACCAGCCGGTGATCGAGCTGGCGCGATCCTACAAGCTTCCGGTCCTGCTCACGAAGTACTCGCTCTTCGTCGCCAGCGGCCGGCTGTACATGAACGGCCTGCGGGGCCTCGACGGGTCCTGGTAGGCGGCCCCCGCCGGGCGGCGCGAGACCACGGAGAGAAGATGAACCAGGTCAGAACCCAGCTCATGCTCTGCGGCGGCACGGGCTGCCGCGCCAACCGCAGCGAGGCGTTCCGGGAAACCCTCCAGCAGGAGCTCGAGCGGCGCGGGCTCGCCCGCGAGATCGAAATCGTCGAGACCGGCTGCAACGGCTTCTGCGCCGTCGGCCCCGTGATGCTCGTCCAGCCCGAGGGCATTTTCTACCAAAAGCTCACCCCCGAGATCGTCCCCCACCTCGTCGAGGAGCATTTCCTCAAGGGGCGTCCGGTCAAGAAGCTCTTCTACGTCGAGCCCGCCTCCAAGGAAACCATCCCCAAGATGGAGGAGATCCCCTTCTTCGCGCACCAGATGTTCTGGGTGATGCGCAACAAGGGGATCATCGACCCGGAGAAGATCGACGAGTACATCGCGCGCGACGGGTACTTCGGTGCGGCCAAGGCGCTGCGCGAGATGATCCCCGAGCAGATCATCGAGGAGGTGAAGATCTCGGGCCTGCGCGGCCGGGGCGGGGCGGGCTTCCCCACGGGGATCAAGTGGGAGTTCGCCCGCAAGAGCCCGGGCGGGGTCAAGTACGTCCTGTGCAACGCCGACGAGGGCGACCCCGGGGCCTTCATGGACCGCAGCGTTCTCGAGGCCGACCCGCACGCCGTGCTCGAGGGCATGATCATCGCCGCGCGCGCGATCGACGCCCACCGGGGCTACATCTACGTGCGCACCGAGTACCCTCTCGCCATCCGGCGCCTGGAGATCGCGATCCGCCAGGCGCGGGAGTACGGCTTGCTGGGCAACGACATCCTCGGGACGGGATTCGATTTCGACATCGAGATCTACCAGGGGGCCGGCGCCTTCGTCTGCGGCGAGGAGACGGCGCTCATGCGCTCGATCGAGGGCAAGCGCGGCATGCCGCGGCCGCGGCCGCCCTTTCCCGCCGTGAAGGGCCTCTGGGAAAAGCCCACCGTCCTCAACAACGTCGAGACCCTGGCCAACATCCCGCTGATCATCACCCACGGCGGCCGCTGGTTCGCCTCCGTCGGCACCGAGGGCAGCAAGGGCACCAAGGTCTTCGCCCTCTCGGGGGACGTGAACAACATCGGCCTGGTCGAGGTCCCCATGGGGACGAGCCTCCGGCGGCTGATCTTCGACATCGGGGGCGGCATCCCGCGGAAGAAAAAATTCAAGGCGGTGCAGCTGGGGGGGCCCTCCGGGGGCTGCGTGCCCGAGCAGTACCTGGACATCCCCGTCGACTACGAGGAGATCGCCAAGGTGGGCGCCATCATGGGCTCGGGCGGCGTGATCGTGATGGATCACGAGACCTGCATGGTGGACATGGCGCGCTTCTTCATGGACTTCGTGCAGGACGAGTCCTGCGGCAAATGCACCCCCTGCCGCGAGGGGACCCGCCGGCTGCTCGAGATCCTCGAGAAGCTCTGCGAGGGCCGCGGCGAGCCCGGCGACCTCGAAACGCTCGAGGAGCTCTCCCGGATCATCAAGGAATCCTCCCTCTGCGGCTTGGGGCAGACGGGACCCAACCCCGTGCTCTCGACGCTGCGCTACTTCCGCGAGGAGTACGAGGCGCACATCTTCGAGAAGCGCTGCCCCGCCAAGCGGTGCGTCGCCCTGCTCAAGTTCGAGATCGACCCCGAGGTCTGCACCCAGTGCGGGGCCTGCTTCCGGGCCTGCCCGGCGGGGGCGATCGCCTGGAAGAAAAAGGAGCCGGCCCGCATCGACAAGGAGAAATGCATCCGCTGCATGACCTGCTTCGAGAAGTGCCGCTTCGACGCGATCTCCTGAGGCCGCGCCGTCGGCTTCTCAGCAGGCCGGTGTCTCCCCTCCCGCCGCAGGTGCGTCGTTGCGGCGCGGGAAGAGATCCTCGATTGCCTTTCCCGCGATCTTCCCCAGGCAATCCGCCAGCGCTTCCGCCTCGGTTTCCCCCACCCCCTGGAACTCCTGCCGGGCGATCAGGTTGACGAGGTTGGGCACGGCGACGAAACGGCCGGCAAGCCGGCCGTGGAGGGCCTCGTGGACGTCGATGTAGACGAGCCGCCCGTTGCGGATGAGGTTGTAGCGGCTGACGCGGGTCAGGATGTCGCGGGGGTCGAGGGGGTCCATCGGCGGGGGCTGCCGGCTCAGGGCCGGTCCTCCTCCAGGGTGAAGCGCAGCGGAAAGCCGCTTTCGCGCGCCGCCTCGTGCGCGCGCGCGATGCGCGTTTCGGCGAGCTCAAGGGGGTAGATGCCGCAGAGGGCGATGCCGTGGTGGTGCGCCTGCCACATGAGCGCCGCGGCCTCCGCCTCGGGCTTGTGGAACACGGCGACCAGCACGGCGACCACGAAGGCGCGCGGCGTGAAATCGTCGTTGTGGAGGAAGACGCGGTAGAGGGGGGGCTCGGTGACCTCGGCCCCCTCTTTCGTTTCCCCCTCGACGGCGAGATCGGGTTTCTCGACCCCCATCGCCTGCGCCCCGGCCGAAGGGACGGCTTCCCTTCCGGCCCCGTTTCAGGTAAAATGGGAAAAAAGACGGAAGGTTGCGGCCTTTCTCCCGGGCCGCCGCCGAAAGGACCCGCCATGAGCGAGATCCTCGTCCCCCTCGAGGGGCGGGAGGCATGCTTCCGCTGCCCCCGCTGCGGCCGGGCGCGCACCTTCGACCCCGCCGCCTTCGGCGAGCCTCCGCCGCGGCGGTTCCGCCTGCGCTGCGGCTGCGGCGCCGAGGCGATCGTGCGTCTCGAAAAGCGCCGCGTCTACCGCAAGGAGGTCGACCTTCCGGGCCAGTTCCTACATTATGTGGACGGCCGGCCGCAAGGCAAGGGGACGATGCGCGTCCGGGACCTCTCGACGCGCGGGATGAAGCTCTTCGTCGACGGCCGCGAGCGCTTCGCCCCGGGGGACCTGCTCAAGGTCGTCTTCCACCTCGACGACGCCGCCCGCAGCCGGCTCGAGAAAAGGCTGATCGTGCGCAACGTGAACCCGCCCTATGTCGGAGCCGAATTCGCACCCACCGAGGTCCTCGACAAGGCCCTGGGCTTCTACCTGCGCGGCTGAACCGCCCCGCTGCCCCTGGGCCGGCGGCGACCCGCTGCTGATCGCCTACCACGACCGCGAGTGGGGGGTGCCGGAGGGCGACGAGGGCCGCCTCTTTGAATTTCTCGTGCTCGAGGGCGCCCAAGCCGGGCTGAGCTGGATCACGATCCTGCGCAAGCGCGAGGCCTACCGCCGCGCCTTCGCCGGGTTCTCGGCCGAGCGGGTGGCGCGCTTCACCGCGGCCGACGTGGGGCGGCTCCTCGCCGACCCGGGCATCGTCCGCAACCGCGCCAAGATCGAGGCCGCGATCGGAAACGCGCGGGGGGTCCTCGCGCTCCGCGAGGAGTTCGGCTCCTTCGGCGCCTTTCTCTGGGGCTTCGCCGGCGGCGCCCCGCGCACGAACCGCTGGCAACGCGCGGCCGACGTTCCCGCGGAGACCGCGGCCTCGCGGGCCTTGAGCCGCGAGCTCACCCGGCGCGGCTTCCGCTTTTTCGGGCCGGTGATCGCCTATGCCTTCATGCAGGCGACGGGCCTGGTGAACGATCACCTGACGGGCTGCTTCCGCCACGCCGAGATCGCCGCTCAGTCGCCCATCCGCGCCATGTAGTCGTCGTAGAGGGTCTCGAGCGCAAGCTTGTGCTTGGCCTCCTCCTGGCAGAGCACCTGGAAGAGCTTCTTCGCCTCGGGCCCCTGCGCCTGCCGCAGAAATTCGTTGTAGAGCCGAAGGGCTTTTTCCTCGCGCTTCATCGCCAGCATCAGGATCTCGTTGTAGGCCATCCCCGGCCGGTATTCGACCTCGACGGCGAAGTCGCTGCGCTTGATGTCCTTGATCCACTTGAGCGGGTAGTCGGCCACGGCCTGGGCGGTGCCGCGCGTTTTGAACTCGAGGAGGAGCCGTTCGTGCCGGCCCTCTTCGCGGGCGAACTCCGTGAACATCTCCCGGGCGCCGGAGAAGCTCTCCTCTTTGGCGAGCCGCGAGTAGAACTGGACCGCTTCCTTTTCCTTGGCGATGGCATAATCGAGGATTTCTTCTAGGCTTCCGAAATTCATGGGGACCCTCCTTGCGGGGTTGAAAGGGCAAGAGACGCGATTGCCAAGGCTGTTAGCAGGAATCGATAGGGCGATCAAGGCGCGGCAACCCGGGCCCTTGCACCCCGTTCGGCTGCTGTGGTGCTTCGCCACGGTCCCTGTCGCGGAATTCCACGGCCATGGAACCAACCGGATCCACGGGACAATCGCTTCCGCCTCCGGGAAGCGGACCCCCCGGGGCGTGGTCGAATCCAACACTCTGCCGGTGGTGCGGCCAGACCCCCGCATCCCGCGGCGCAATTTTTTTATCATGCAATTTCGAGATCTTGACCGCAGGGATAGGGCTTGCGCGGCGCTTGCGGCACACGGCTTGCTCTCCTGACGGGCAGAACGGCGAAAGGAGGGCAGCCATGAGCGACGAAAGCAAATCGCGGCGCGACGGGGCAAAGCGGGAGAGCGTGGGCTACGGCTCGACCTACGGCCGGGCGGCGGAAGGTTCGGGGAAGCCCCGGGGGATCGACACCGTCCTCGGGGGCCGGGCCTACCGCGTGCGGCCGGATGCCAAGGCGCGCACGGATGCGCCCTGCCTCTGGATGGCGGCGGGTGCGGTGAAGTTCAAGCCCTGCACCAATTTCTACGACTGCCCGACCTGCACCTACGACCGGGCGATGGAGGAGCGGGCGAAGTCGGGCCGACAGCCCGGCTGGCGCGACCTCATGCGCCGGCTCCCGCCCGAGGGCAGGCTGTGCCGACACACCTTGACCGGCCGGATCGCCGGACGCAGGTGCGCCTACGATTACGCCTGCGGGGCCTGCGATTTCGACCAGCTCTACGAGGAGGTCCTCTGCGCGCGGCACCCCGCCCGGCCGTCGGAGCTCACCCGGGTCCGCGGCTTCGCCGTCCCCCTCGATCACCGCTTTCACGCCGGGCACACCTGGGCGCGGGTGGAGGCGGGCGGCGCGGTGCGGATCGGGCTGGACGATTTCGCCCTGCGGCTCTTCGGCGCAGCCGACGGCTATGAGCTCCCGCTGTGCGGGCAACGTCTCGACGCGGATCGGCCGGCGCTCGCGATCGCGCGCGGCGGCAGGCGCGCGGCCGTTCTCGCCCCGCTCTCCGGCGTGGTCGTGGAGACCAACGCGCAGGTGCGCGCGGAACCCGCCGCCGCGCGCCGCGACCCCTACGGCGAGGGCTGGCTTCTCGTGGTGCGGCCGCCGGAGCCGAAAAAGGCCCTCGAGCCGCTGCTCATCGCCCAAGGGGTCATCGACTGGCTCACCGCCGACGTCGCCCGCCTCGAGCGGCTGATCGAGGAGACGGCGGGGCCGCTCGCCGCGGACGGCGGGCTCCTCGGCGAGGACATCTACGGTGCGCTGCCGGCGCTCGGCTGGGAGCGCCTGGCGGGTGAATTCCTGCGCAGCTGAGGGGAGATCGGGGATGAAGACCGCGCGCGCCGCCGGGGACGCCTTCACGCCCTGCCTGTGGATGCAGGCGGGGGTGGTACGCCGCAAGTCCTGCACCCGCGGCTACCGCTGCGGCGGGTGCGCCTTCGACCTCGCGCTCGGCCGCGTGGCCGAGGAAAATCGCCGGCTCGCCTGCCGGGGCGAGAGGCCCGCCGGCAAGCGGGGAACGATCGAGCCTTGGCAGGACCGCCTGCGGCGTCTTCCCTTTCGGCTGCGGCCCTGTGTCCACCACCTCGCCGGCCGCATCCCCTTCCGGGCCTGCACCGGCGATTACCGCTGCCGCCGCTGCGAGTTCGATCAGTATTTCGCCGAGGAGTTCCACGTCGTTTCGGTCCCGCGGGCGGTTGCCCCGCTTGCGGTCGAGGGGCTGCAGATCCCCCAGGGGTTCTATCTCCACCCCGCCCACGTCTGGCTCGAGCCGGGGGAGGGGGGCGAGGTGCGTCTCGGGCTGGACGATTTCGGCTGGAGGCTTCTTTGCCCGGAGCGGATCGAGGCGCCGCTTGCGGGGACAAGGCTCGCCCGCGGTCGTCCCGCCTTCGTCCTGCGCCGCGGGGCAAGGAGGCTATCGCTTCCCTCGCCGGTCGACGGGGTGGTCACGGCGGTGAACCCGGCGCTGCGCGAGCGGCCGGGGGGGAAGGGGCCGGACCCCTACGTCGCCGACTGGGTGCTCCGGGCGCAGGCCGCGGATCTTGCCGCCGCGCTCTCCCGGCTGCGGGTCGGCCCCGCGGCGGCCGAGCACTTGGGTTCCGCCTGCCGCAGGCTAGCCGCGTTTCTCGCCGCGCGCCGCGGTTTACTCGCCGCCGACGGCGGCTTCCTCGACTGGCAGGCCCTTGCGGGGGTGGCCGAGGAGCATTGGGGAGAGCTCGCCTGCTCCTTTTTCCGCCCCGGATCCAAAAGAAAGGGGCCTGCCTTGCGGCAGGCCCCAGGATCCGGAGGAAGAGATCTCCTTTAGCGGATCATCTTCCGGCTGAAGACGGCCAGGCCAAGCAGCCCCGAACCGAGCAGGATCATCGTTCCCGGCTCGGGCACGCGGGCGGTCGGTCCGGGCTGCTCACTTCCATCACCGGCGGGGCCGGTTCCTCCATCGGAAAGCACCATTGCGACAAGGGTCTCTCCCGCCGAACCCCCGGAAGAGGTTGAATCCGGCGGAGCCGAGGCCTGCGCTTCCACGATGATTTCATCCAAAGGCTTTGTGGCCGAAGGGTCCTGTGGATCGTCCTTGCCTTGGGCTGAATCGATGAAAGGCTGCATGTCCTGCTGAAAGACCTGCTCGCTGGTCACCGGTGCGCCGCGGGATTTCTTCTTGCCGCCGCCGCCTCCGCCGAAGAACCAGAAGGCGTCCGCCTCGGCGGCAAGACCCAGTAGAAACATCGCCCCTACCAGTAAGACCGCTGCTTTTTTCATTCCCCGCCGTTCCTCCTTTCGTTGCCACGTTTTGCCCACTGCAGGCTGAAAACCCGCTGCCGCGTCAAATGCAAGGAGCGTGCAAGAATTTCAAATTTTATAAAATCGAATAAAATTAAATGTTTTTGTTTGAATGTCCGGAAGCAGACGGGAAAAAATGGGGAAGCGCACCCCTGTTTCTGGGTAAAAAAAATCATATCTATGGGTGGGTGGTGTGTTACCGCCCGGTGGAGAGCCGGCGGCCGCAGCCGCGGTAGGTGTCGTGGTCGATCCGCACTTCGACCGCGGTTTCGAAGCGCTCCCCGCTCATGGCGTCGCGGCACTCGGCGGGCTCGAGGGTCACCACGATCCGGTGCGCTCCCAAGGCGGCCGCGTAGCGGAGCGACCCTTCCCTGGGGCCGGGCTCGAGGCGGCCGTTGGGGAAGCTGTAGTAGAGATTGCCGTAGTCGGCGACCAGGTCGATCGCCGCGAAGGGGGTTCCCTCGCGGATCTCGAGGTACCAGCCGGGCTCGTTGCCGACGGCGCGGAAGTCGACCCCGCTCAGCCGCGCATCCTCCCAGACGGCGCGCCGGGGGTTGTGGCGGCAGGTCATGGGGGGGCTTCCGGAAAATTCGACCCGCGCCTCGTCGCCTTTTTGCCAAAACAGGGTTTCGCCGTCGGTGTATTTCGCCCCTGAGGCGGCGGGGGCCGGGAGAAGGAAGAGCTCCCCGTCCTCGAACCGCAGCCGCACCCCCTCCCCCTCGTGCCGCAGGCTGAAGGAACGCTCCGGGCAGTCGAAGAAGAGGGTCACCGGCGGGGCGAGCCGGTGGGAAGCGAGCGCCGGCGCAAGCCGGATGTCGGCCGTTTCCCCGTGGCCGTGGGTGAGGACCGGGACGGGCCGCCGCGTCGCCCAGAGGGTCACGCCCGCCGCGTCCGTGACCCGCGCGCGCAGGGCGTAGTGGCGGGCCGGGTCGATCCCGGCCGGGTCGTAGGGCAAGGCGAAGCCGAGCGGCACCTCGCGGCCCGCGGCGGGAAAGCTCGTCTCGCGCAGGACCACCGCCGCCGCGGCCTTGCCGCGCTGCTCGACGAGGGCGACGGTGACGACCGCATCCGGCGGCAGCGCGATCCGCTGGGGGTAGGTGAGGGTGCCGCGGAGCGTGGGCCGGGCTTGGCCCCCCTCCGGGGGCGGGCTCGTCATCCGACAGGCGTTCGCGGAGGCGGCGAAAACAACGAGGGCGACCCAACACAGGGCGCACGGTTTCCCCTTCATGGCGCTTTCCCTCCCGCTTGGCGGAGCCGTGGTTCGTTCTTATCCTCCCGGCGTCGAAAAGAAAAGCCTCTGCGCAAGCGGAAGGGGCCCCCTCATGGACGTTCTGGATCGCTGCACCGCCGATCTCGCCTTCACCCTGCGCTGGCGAAAGGACGGTGTGCTGCACACCGAGTGCCTCTTCGCCGCCCGCGTCAACTTCTGGCGCGATCTTCTGCCGCCGGGCGTCCGCGAGGGGCTCGCGGCGGGGCCCGGGACGAGGGTGGTGCGCCTTTCCTTCGCACCCGGAGCGCTTCTCCCCCCGCGGGCGGCGGCGCAGATCCTCCGCGTCCCGGTCGGGGACTTCCGCGGCACCCTCGCCGACGGCCAGGCGATCGTCCCCCGCCGCGGCCGCTTCTACCCCCGGGGGTTTCTCCGCGGCCTGCCCGGGGTCTTTCCGCAGAACCTGATTCCCTTCCGCTGCCTCGAGGCGGGCCACGAGGGGCTCGTCGCCGACCTGAACCCCCCGCTCGCCGGGATCGCTCTCGAGCTCGAGGCGGTCGTCGAGACCCTCGCCGAGAAGGCAGGCGAGCGCGGCGGGAGCGCCGTCGACTGGACCGAGAGGCTGCTCGAGGGGCCGGGCATGCAGGCGCGGGCCGGCGGGGCGCCGACCGATTTCTTCACCGCCGAGGCCTTTTCGCGGCCGGACGAGAACGACGACGCGCTCTTCTACAGCCGGCCGCGCCTGGTCGACCACCTCGACGCCTTCGCCCTCGCGGAGGTCTCGCGGCTCTACGGCCGGCTGCTTGCGCCGGGCGGACGGGTGCTCGATCTCATGGGCAGCTGGAGCTCTCATCTCCCGGAGGGTTTCCCCCTGGCCGGGCTGACCGTGCTCGGCTTGAACGCCCAGGAGCTCGCGGCCAACCCGCGGGCCGATCGACGGGTCCTCCACGACCTGAACGCCGACCCGCGCCTGCCCTTCGAGGCGGCCGCCTTCGACGCCGTCATCTCGACCGCCTCGTTCGAGTACCTCGTGCGGCCGCGCGAGGTTTTCGCCGAGGTCGCCCGCGTGCTGCGTCCGGGCGGGCTCTTCGTCCAGGTCTTCTCCAACCGCTGGTTTCCGCCCAAGGCCGTGCGCCTCTGGAGCGAGCTCCACGAGTTTGAGCGGATGGGGCTTGTCCTTGAAGTTTTCCGCGATTCGGGGGAGTATGAAGGGCTTGAGACCTTTTCCCTGCGCGGCCGGCCCCGGCCCGCGGAGGATCGCTACGCGGGGACGATCCCGCACGCCGATCCGCTCTACGCCGTCTGGGGAAGGAAAAAGGCCCCCGGGGCCGCCGCCCGCGAGGAAGGAATTCGCCCGTGAGCTTCGCCGAGCCTTGCCCCGGGGCGATCGTCTGCGCCCGGAACCTGACCCGCCTCTTCCGCCTGGGGGCGGGGACCGTGACCGGCCTCGACGGCGTCGACCTCGACATCGACCCCGGCGCCTTCGTCGTCCTCAAGGGACCCAGCGGCTCGGGGAAGAGCACGCTCCTTTCGCTTCTCGCCGGGCTCGACACCGCCAGTGCGGGCGAGCTCACGGTCGCCGGCGAGCGGCTCACCGGCCGCAGGCCGGCCGACCTCACGCGTTTCCGCCGCGAGGTCGTCGGCATGGTCTTTCAGTCCTTCAACCTGCTCCCGACCCTGAACGTGCTCGAGAACGTCTGCCTGCCGGCGCTCCTCGCCGGCCGCGACGAGGGGGCCGCCCGGCGCAAGGCCGAGGAGCTCCTCGAGCGCCTGGGCCTCGCCGGCCGCGCACACCACCCCGCCGACCGCCTCTCCGGGGGCGAGATGCAGCGCGTGGCCATCGCCCGCGCGGTCATCAACGGCCCGGCCCTGGTGCTCGCCGACGAGCCGACCGGGAACCTGGACAGCAAAAACGGGGAGGCCGTGATCGAGCTCCTCGCGCGGCTGAACCGCGAGGACGGGGTGACCGTCCTGCTCGCCACGCACAGCGATCTCGCCGACGGGGTCGCCTCCCGCACGCTGCGCATCCGCGACGGCCGGCTCATTGCCCCCCCATGCGGCGCATGATCTCCTTCCTGAGGCTCTTCATCGCCTTCAGCCTGCGTCATGCGGCGCGCCACCGCGGCCGCACGATCGCGGTCGTCTGCGGCATCGCCCTGGGGGCGGCGGTCTTCACGAGTGTGCGGCTCGCCGTGCACGCCTCGATTGCCTCCTTCACCCGCAGCATGGATTTCTTCGCCGGAAACGCCGACCGCGTGCTCGTGCAGCCCGGCGGGGTTCTTCCCGAGGAGACGCTCGCCCGCTTCTACACCCACCCCGCGGTGCGCGACTACACGGTGCTTTCGACCACCTACGCGCGCAAGGCCGATGCGGCGGCGCCCCCCTTCCTGTTGATCGGGATCGACCCCCTGCTCGACCGCACGTTTCGCGAGTGGCGGCTGCGCGGCCGAGAGGCGGAGGCGGTCGAAGGCTGGCTCGATCTCCTGCGCGAGCCGTACACCGTGCTGCTCAGCCTTCCCCTCGCCCGCGAACTGGGGCTGGCGCCGGGGGCGAGGCTTGCGCTCGAGCACACGCGGCGGACGGCCGATTTCCGCGTCGCCGGGCTGCTCGAGCCCTCGGGGCTCGCCCTCGTCGAGGGGGGCCGCGTGGGGATCGTCGACATCGCCACCTTCCAGGAGCTGACCGGCCTTTACGGCAAGATCGACCGCATCGACCTGAAGTTCCGCCGCGGGGTCTCCGCGGCCGAGATCGAGGAACTCGCGCGGAGCCTCCCGCAGGACCTCGCGCTTCACCCCCCGTCCGCGGCGCGCGAAAGCGGGGTGACGATGATCCGCGCCTATCAGCTCAACCTCTCGGTGCTGAGCTTCGCCTCGCTCTTCGTCGGCATGTTCCTCGTCTACAGCCTGGTCGCCCTGAACGTCGCCGCCCGCAGAAAGGAGCTCGCGATCCTGCGCGCGCTCGGCGCCGCCCCGCGGACCCTCTTCGCGCTCTTCCTCGCCGAGGGGGTGCTGCTCGGGACGCTCGGCTGGCTCGCGGCGATCCCGCTCGGCGCCGTTCTCGTGCGCCATCTCCTCGAGGCCGTCAGCCGCACGATCTCGACCCTCTTCGTCCGCGTGCGGGTGGAGGACCTGGAGCTGAGCGCGGCCGAGATCGCCGTGAGCTTCGCCGTGACCCTCGTCACCTCGCTTCTCGCGGCCTGGCAGCCGGCCGGCGAGGCGATGCGCGTCCCCCCCCGCGAGGCCATGGACATGGTCGCCCCGGAGGAGCGGCGGAGGAGAAGCGCCCGGTTCGCCGCCCTCCTCGCCCTCGGCTGCCTTGCGGCCTGCGGGGCCCTGCTTCCCCTCCCGCCCGCGGGCGGGGTCCCGCTTGCGGGCTACTTCGCCGTTCTCCTGCTCTTCCTCGGCTTTGCCCTCCTTGCGCCCTTTCTGCTCGAGCACCTCGCCTCCGGCCTGGACGGGCTCCTCGCACGGCTTGCCGGCCCGCCGGCGCGGCTCGCCGGCCGGGCGGTGCGGCAGGGGGCGGTGCGCACGGCCGTTTCGGTCGGGGCCCTGATCACGGCCGTCGCCCTCTTCACCGCGCTCGTCATCATGGTGCACAGCTTCCGCCGCACGGTGGAGACCTGGGTGCGGCAGACCGTGAGCGGGGAGCTCTTCGTGACCGCGAAACTGGGGCAGGTGAACCGCTTCCGGTTCCCCATCCCCGAAGACATCGTGGACGGCCTTCGGCGGCTCGACGCCGCCTTCGACCTCGTGGAGAGCCGGCGCTGGTTCCTCGAGCGGGGCCACTTCCCCTACGAGTTCGAGGCGATGGGCATGGAGACCTTCTTCCGCCACGGTGATTTCCTCTGGCTCCAGGGGGACCCCGCGGCGATCCGTCCGCGGGCCGCCCGCGGCGAGGGGGTGCTCGTCTCCGAGGTCTTCGCCGCCCGAACCGGCCTCCGGCCCGGGGACCGCTTCGAGGCCCGCATCGAGGGCTCCCTCGTCGATCTCCCCATCCTCGGGGTCGTGCGCGACTACCGCACCGACGGCGGCATCGTCTTTTATTCCCACGCGCATTTCCGGGAACGCTTCCACGACCCGCGCTGGAGCGGGGTGCGCTTCTTTTTCCGCGAGCCGCCCGCGGACCCCGAGGCCGCGCTTTCCCGCCTGCGCCGGGCGATCCTCGAGCGCTGGGGCGACCGTCTCGACCTCGTCGGCGGCCGCGAGCTGCGCGAGGCCGTGCTGCGGATCTTCGACGAAACCTTCGCCGTCACGACGGTGCTGCTTTTGATCGCCCTCGCCGTCGCCGCCCTCGGGATCGCCACCACGCTCACCGTCCTCGTCCTCGAGCGCTCGCGGCAGCTGAACACGATCCTCGCCGTCGGCGGAAGCCCGCGCCAGATCCGGTCGATGATCTTCTGGGAGGCGGCCTTTCTCGTGGTCACGGGCGAGGGGGCGGGGCTCGCCTGCGGCGTTCTCCTCTCGGGCATGCTGATCGAGGTGATCAACCGCCAGTCCTTCGGCTGGACCTTCCTGTACACCGTGGACTGGCCGAGCCTCGGGCTTTCGCTGCCCCTGATCTTCGCCGCGGCCCTCGGGGCCGCCCTGCCCGCCGTGCGGGCCGCTTTCCGGCAGCCGCCGGCGGCGCTCCTCAGGCAGCGGTGAGGGGAGGCGGCGTGCGCATCCGAGGCAAGACGCGGAAGGGGGGGCGGTCGCTCGGGCGGCGGATCCGGATCGGCCTTGCGGGCGGGGTCGGCGCGCTTCTGCTCTTCTCCGCGGCCGCGGCCGCCGATCCCGCCCGGCAGGGTTTCCTCGCGGTGACCGGTCCCTGCGGCTTCGAGTTCCCCCGGGACCACGCCCCGCACCCGGGCTTCCGCACCGAGTGGTGGTATTACACCGGGAACCTCAAGACCGAGGCCGGCCGGCGCTTCGGCTACCAGCTCACGTTCTTCCGCTACCAGCTCACGCCCTTCGGGGGGTCCGCCGCGTGGCCGGAGCCGCCCTCGGCCTGGCGCACGCGCCAGATTTACTCGGCGCACGCCGCCCTCTCCGACCTCTCCGCGCGGCGCCACCTCCAGGCCGAGCGCCTCGGCAGAAACGCCCTCGGCATCGCGGGCTGGCTCCAGTACGGCCAGGACGTCACGCTCTACCACCGCGGCTGGAGCATCGTGATTTTCCCCGACCGGCACACGCTCACCGCCGCCGACGAGGAGTTCGCCTTCGCCCTCGAGCTCAAGCCCCTCAAGCCCCCCGTCTTCCACGGCCGCGAAGGATACAGCCTCAAGGGCTCGACCCCCGAGCAGGCGAGCTGCTACTACTCCTTCAGCCGGCTGGAAACGAAGGGCACGGTGAGCTTGGGCGGAAAGAGCCTCGCCGTCCGGGGCCAGAGCTGGATGGACCACGAGTACGCCTCCGCCCCGCTCGAGGCCGGGACGGTGGGCTGGGACTGGTTCAGCCTCCAGCTCTCCGACCACAGTGAAATCATGCTCTACCTGTTGCGCCGCGAGGATGGCGGCCTCTCGCCCGCCTCGAGCGGCTCCTACATCGACTCCCAGGGCATGAAGCGCCACCTCGAGTCCGGCTACTTCACGGTCGAGGCTCTCGACTCCTGGAAGAGCCCGCGGACGGGTGCGGTCTACCCGGCGAGCTGGCGGATCCGCATCCCCTTGCTCGGCGTCGACCTGGTCGTCAAATCCAACCTCGCCGACCAGGAGATGCGCACGGCCTCGACCACGGGGGTCGTCTACTGGGAGGGGAGCGTTTCCGCCCGCGGCACCAAGGGGGACGCCCCGGTCGAGGGGGCGGGCTACGTGGAACTCACGGGCTATGCCGGGGGGATGCCGGTCTTGAAATGAGCCTTCAGGCACCCATTCTCGAGGTCGACGGCCTGCGCAAGGTCTTCCGCGGACGCACCGCGGTGGACGGGGTTTCCTTCCGCGTCGCCGCGGGCGAGTGCTTCGGGCTGCTCGGCCCGAACGGGGCGGGCAAGACGACGACGATCCGCATGCTCTACGGCTTCTCCCCGCCCACCGCCGGCACGGTGCGCCTCTTCGGCATGGACCTCGGCCGCGACTGGCGCCGCATCCGGGCGCGCATCGGGGTCTGCCAGCAGGACAACACCCTCGACCCCGACCTGAGCGTCGAGGAGAACCTCCTCGTCTTCGCCGGCTACTTCGCGATCGGCCGCCGCGAGGCGGCCGCCCGCGCCGCGGAGCTGCTCGAGTTCTTCGCCCTCGCCCCGCGCGCCCGCTCGCGCGTGATGGACCTCTCCGGGGGCATGATCCGGCGGCTGATCCTCGCCCGGGCCCTGGTCAACCGGCCGGACCTGCTGATCCTCGACGAGCCGACGACGGGGCTGGACCCCCAGTCGCGGCACCAGGTGTGGGACCGGCTCGAGAAACTCAAGGCGAGCGGCCTTTCCGCCATTCTCACCACCCACTACATGGAGGAGGCCGCGCGCCTCTGCGACCGGCTGGTGATCGTCGATCGCGGCCGGATCCTCGTCGAGGGCCGGCCGGGGGAGCTCATCCGCAAGCACGTCGGCCGCCAGGTGGTGGAGATCGGCGGCCCGGACGGCGCCCTGCGGGAGTACCTCAAGGAGCAAGGCCTCCCCCACGACGACCTGGGGGAGCGCATCCTGCTTTACACCGCAGGCGACGACGGCCGGGTCGCGGCGGTGCGCGAGCACTTCTGCCTGCGGCGCTGCACCTTCCGGGACGCGACCCTCGAGGACGTCTTTCTGCGCCTCACCGGCCGCGAGCTCCGGGAGTGAGGGCGGCCGCGGCGGACGAAAGGAAAACGGCCCGTGATCCGATGGGATGCCATCTCCTGGCGCTTCCTGCGCGTCTGGCGGCGCAATTTCGTCACCTTCCGGCGGATCTGGAAGGTGAACTTTCTCACGCCGCTCCTCGAGCCCGTCTTCTTCATCGCCGCCTTCGGCCTGGGCTTCGCCGGGCTGCTCGGCGAGGTGCGCTACGGCGGGGCGGCCTTTTCCTACCCGGCCTTCCTCGCCCCCGCGCTCATCGCCGCCGCCGTCATGAACAACGCCTTCTTCGAGACGACCTACGCCTCCTTCGTGCGCATGTACTACCAGAAGACCTTCGACGGGATGCTGGCCACACCGCTTTCGCTCGAGGAGATCATGCTGGCCGAGATCGTCTGGAGCGCCTCCAAGGCCGCCGCCGCGGCGGCGATCATGCTCGGGGTGCTCTCCCTCTTCGGCTTGCTTCTGTGGCCGCAGGCGCTGCTTGTCATCCCGCTCGCCTTTCTCGGCGGGATCGCCTTCGGTGCCATCGGTCTCTTCTTCACGGGGATCGTCCCCACGATCGAGATGTTCAACCTGCCGATCTTTCTCTTCGTCACCCCGATGTTTCTCTTCAGCGGGACCTTCTTCCCCGTCTCCAACCTGCCGCTCTGGGCGAAGCCGCTTGCGCTCTCCTTCCCCCTCTACCACCTGGTCGAGCTCTGCCGGCTCGTCTGCCTGGGCCGCTCCGAGACGGTGGCGTTCCTCAGCCTGGGCTACCTCGCGGTCTTTGCGGCCTTTTTCACGATCCTGGCGCTCCTCTTCATGCGGCGGCGGCTCATCCGCTGAGGGGGACGCTTGACATCCGGGCCCGTTGCGGCGATGATTCCGGCCGCTCCGGAGCCGATCCCTGCCGCACGAAACGCCGCCCATGAAACACTCCCCCCCGCGACGCCGCAAGGCGCTTCTTGTTTCCCTCCTGCGTTGGTTCGACGCCGAGGCGGGCGCCGGCCAGCCCGAAGCCGAGCGGCCCGACCGGGTCGAATGGCTGCGCATCCTGCCCTTCGTCTTCCTGCACGGGATGTGCCTGGCCGTCTTCTGGACGGGCTGGAGCCCGGTTGCGGTCGCGGTCGCGGCCGGGCTCTACTTCGTGCGCATGTTTGCGATCACGGGCTTCTACCACCGCTACTTCTCCCACCGCGCCTTCCGCGCGGGGAGGGCGGCGCAGTTTTTCTTCGCCCTGCTCGGCAACTCCGCCGTCCAGCGCGGCCCCCTGTGGTGGGCCTCCCACCACCGCCACCACCACCGCTTCGCCGACACCGACGAGGACCCCCACTCGCCGGTCCGCCGCGGGTTCTGGTGGAGCCACATCGGCTGGCTGACGAGCGCGAGGCACTTCCCGACCCGCTGGTCCTACGTCAAGGACTGGATGGGCTTCCCCGAGCTCCGCTTTCTCAACCGCTTCGACACGCTCGTCCCCGCCCTCCTCGCCTCAGGGCTCTACGGCCTGGGCGCCTTGCTCGAGCGCGTCGCCCCCGGTCTGGGAACCTCGGGCCCGCAGATGCTCGTCTGGGGGTTTTTCATCTCCACGACCGTCCTCTTCCACGCCACGGTGACGATCAACTCGCTCGACCACATGTTCGGCACGCGCCGCTACCCCACCCCGGACGCCAGCCGCAACAACGCCCTGCTCGCCTTGATCACGCTCGGCGAGGGCTGGCACAACAACCACCACCACTACGCCGTCTCGGCCCGGCAGGGGTTTTTCTGGTGGGAGATCGACATCACCTACGCCCTGCTCTGGCTGCTCTCCCGGCTCGGGGTCGTCAGCGATCTCCGGCCCGTCCCGGAGGCCGTGCGCCGGCCGCCCGGCGGCCGGTGAGAGTAGAGGGGGTCGCCGTGCGCATCGCCGTCGTCGGCAGCGGGATCTCCGGGCTGCTTACCGCCTATCTCCTGCACCCGGAGCACGAGGTCACGCTCTTCGAGGCCGAGGAGCGGGTCGGCGGCCACACCTGCACCGTCGATGTCGCGGCGGGCGGCCGCACCTTCGCCGTGGACACGGGCTTCATCGTCTTCAACGAGAAGACCTACCCGAATTTCGTCAGGCTGCTGAAAACGCTCGGGGTCGCCGCGCGGCCCTCGGAGATGAGCTTCAGCGTCAAATGCCCGCAGACGGGGATCGAGTTCCGGCCGAGCGGCCCGAGCACCTATTTCGCCCAGCGGCGGAACCTCCTGCGCCCCGCCTTCTACCGCATGCTCCTCGAGATCCGGCGCCTGCGCCGCGACCTCGCCGCGCTCGCCGCGCACGGGGACCCCGCGCTCACGCTCGGCGCCTACCTCGACCGCCGGGGCTATTCGGCCTTCTTCCGACGCCATTTCCTCGAGCCCATGGGGGCGGCGATCTGGTCGAGCCCGCCGGGGGCCCTGCGCCGTTTTCCGGCGCCGTTCTTTGCGCGCTTCTTTCAAAACCACGGCTTCCTCGAGCTGGTCCAGCCGCGCTGGCTGACCGTCGCCGGCGGCTCGCGGAGCTACCTCGAGCCGCTCACCCGCCCCTTCCGCGACCGCATCCGCACCGGCTGCCCCGTCGGCGCCGTGCGCCGCGGGCCGGGCGGGATCCGGCTGCACGCGGGCGGGGCGGAGTTCGCCTTCGAGGCGATCGTGCTCGCCGTCCACAGCGATCAGGCCCTGGCCCTGCTCGCCGACCCCTCGGAGGCCGAGCGCGCGATCCTGGGGGCGATCCCCTACCGCGAAAACCGCATCGCGCTGCATACCGACACGACGATCTTGCCGGTGCGCCGGCGCGCTTGGGCGGCCTGGAACTATCTCGTCCCCGGCGACGAGGAGGCCGAGGTCGCCGTCACCTACGACATGAACATCCTCCAGGGCCTTGCGGCGCCGGTCGAGTTCCTGGTCTCGCTCAATCTCGAGGCACGCCTCGACCCGCGGCGCATCCTTCACCGTGCCCTCTTTTCCCACCCCGTCTACACGGCGGAGGGGATTTCCGCCCGCGGCCGGCTGGAGGAGATTCAGGGGGTGCGCCGCACCTATTTCGCGGGCGCCTGGTGCGGCTTCGGCTTCCACGAAGACGGCGTGAACAGCGCGCTTTCCGTCTGCCGCCGCTTCGGAAGGGAGCTCGCGTGAGAAGCTGCCTCTACGAGGGGACGATCCGCCACCGCCGCTTCCGGCCGGTGCACAACGCCTTCCGCTACCGGCTGATCCTGCCCTACCTCGATCTTGACGAGCTCGATGCCGTCGTTTCCCTCCACCCCCTGTGGAGCTCCCGGGGCCCCGGCCTCGCCTGGTACCGCCGCCGGGACCACTTCGGCGACCCCGAGGTGCCGCTCCAGGAGGCCGTGCGCCGCCGGGTCGCGGAGACGACGGGCCGCCGGCCCGCGGGCCCGGTCTGCCTCCTTTGCCACCCGCGGTATTTCGGGTACGTCTTCAACCCGGCGAGCTTTTACTACTGCTGGGACGAGGGGGGCGGGATGCTCGAGGCGATCGTGGTCGAAATCCACAACACCCCCTGGGGGGAGGTCCACACCTACGTTCTCGACCGCGCGACGAACCTCCACCCCCACCCGGGGTGGCGGCGGCACCTTCTCGACAAGGAATTTCACGTCTCCCCCTTCATCGACATGGGCATCCGCTACGACTGGCGCTTCCGGGTGCCGGGCCCCGCGCTCGGCGTGCACATGATCCTCTATGAGGGCGGGGAGCGGCTTTTCGACGCGACCCTCGCGCTCGAGCGGCGTCCGGTCGACCGCGCGGCCCTCGGCCGGGTCCTGTGGCGCTACCCCCTGCTCACGGTGAAGGTGACGGCCATGATCTACTTCCAGGCGCTGCGCCTTGCGCTCAAGGGAGCCCCCGTTTACCCCCACCCGCGCAAGCGCGGGCGGCCCCCGCAAGGAAGGACGCCATGAACGGCCGGATCGTCCCGCAGGAAGCCCCGTCCCCCGCCGCGCTCCCCGTGCGGCCCCTCGACCGCTGGGCGCGCGGCCGCGTGCTGACGCTTCTCCGCCGCCTCGAGCGCGGGTGCCTCGTGCTCGAGGAGGAGGGCGGCGAAACGCACGCCTTCGGCCGCCGGAGCGCGGCCTTCCCCCTCGAGGCCCGCATCGCCGTGCGCCACCCCCGCTTCTACGGCGACTGCCTCCTCGGGGGAACGATCGGCGCGGGCGAGTCCTACATGGCCGGCTTCTGGGAGTCCGACGACCTCGCCGCCGTGGTGCGGATCCTCGTGCTGCACCCCGAGGTCTTCGGCGGCCTGGACAAGGGGCCGGCCCGGCTCTTCGCCCCGGCGCTCCGGTTCATGCACTGGCTCAACCGCAACACGCGCCGCGGCAGCCGGCGAAACATCGTCGCGCACTACGACCTGGGAAACGACTTCTACGCGCTTTTCCTCGACGAGACGCTCACCTACTCCTGCGGCATCTTCGAGCGGCCGGAGGCGACGCTCCGCGAGGCCTCGATCGCCAAGTACGAACGGATTTGCCGCAAGCTTCGCCTGTCGCCCGCGGACCGCGTGCTCGAGATCGGCGGCGGCTGGGGCGGCTTTGCGATTCACGCCGCCTCGCGCCACGGCTGCCGCGTGACCACGACCACGATTTCCGACCGCCAGTACGAGCTCGCGGCGCGGCGTATCCGCGAGGCCGGCCTCGAAGGCCGCATCGAGCTTTTGCGTCGCGACTACCGCGATTTGACCGGCCGCTTCGACAAGCTCGTCTCGATCGAGATGATCGAGGCCGTGGGCCATGACTTTCTTGAGACCTTCTTCCGTGCGGCCTCCGAGCGGCTCGAGCCCCACGGGGCGATGCTCCTGCAGGCGATCACGATCCGCGACCAGGTCTTCGAGCGCCACAAGAAGAGCGTCGATTTCATCAAGCGCTACATCTTCCCCGGCTCCTGCATCCCCTCGATAGCGGCCATGGCCGCGGCCGTCGCCCGGGCGACGGACCTGAAGATCGTGCACCTCGAGGACATCACCCCGCACTACGTGCGCACGCTGCGCGCCTGGCGCGAAAACGTCCTCGCCCGGCGCGAGGCCGTGCGCGGCCTGGGCTTCCCGGAGAGCTTCCTGAGGATGTGGGAGTTCTACCTCGCCTACTGCGAGGGGGGCTTCGCCGAGCGCTACCTGGGCGACGTGCAGATGCTCCTTGCCAAGCCGCTCAACCGCATGGACCCCATCCTGCCGCCCCTCGATTGAGGCCGCCCGCCTGCCGCGGCCGCCGCGGGCGAAGCATCCCGGCGCCGTCGGTCAGCCGCCTTCGCGCCGCCGCAGGCGGTAGTGGGAGACGATCCACTCGCGGCCGCCGGCAAACCCCCAGAGCTCGGCGCAGGCCATGAAGAACATGCGCCAGCGGTGCAGCCTCCGCCGCGCCTCCGCGGGTTCGGCGCCGGAGCCGAGCACCGCGAGCGCCTCGCCGCGCCGGGCGTCCAGCCGCTTGAGCCAGGCCTCGGCCGTGCGCGCGTAGTGGCGGCCGTTGAGCCGGTCGTGGCGCTCGAGGACGAGGTCCTCCTGGCAGTAGAGCAGGAGATCGTCGGAGGGCATCATGCCGCCGGTGAAGAAATGCCGGCCGAGCCAGTTCCCGGCCCCCTCGGTCTCGAAGCGGTAGGCATATCGCCGGTGGCTGAAGACGTGCAGGAACAGCCTTCCCCCCGGACGGAGCCAGGAGCGGATGCGGCCGAGCAGGGCCGGCCAGTTGGCGAGGTGCTCGAACATCTCGATCGAGACGACGCGGTCGAAGGACTCCCCCGGCGCGAACTCGTTCACGTCGGCGGTCACGACCGCGAGGTTCGAGAGCCCCAGCCGGCGCGCCTCCTCCTCGATGAAGCGCCTCTGGGGGGCGGAGTTGGAGACGGCGAGAATCGAGCTTCGCGGGTAGCGCGCGGCGGCCCAGAGCGAAAAGGAACCCCAGCCGCAGCCGAGGTCGAGCACGCGCTGGCCGTCTTCGAGGAGGGCGCGGGCGGCAACGAGATCGAGCATCGCCTCCTCGGCCGCATCCAGCCCGGAGACCCCCGGCGGCCAATAGCAGGCGCTGTACTTCATGCGCCGGCCGAGGACGAGCCGGAAGAACGCGGCGGGGACCTCGTAGTGCTGGCGGTTGGCGGCCGCAGGCTCGGGGGCGATCGGGGAGGCGCGCATCGCCGCCAGAAAGCGCATCTTGGCGGCAAGCGCCTCCTCGGGGTCGTCTTGCCGCTCGGAGGCGAGGCGCCTGCGGTCGAGGGCGCGGATCGCCAGGCGAAGCAGAACGTCCGGGACCCAGCCCCGTTCGGCGGCGTCAATCAGGAGGTTCATCGTCCGGTCTCCGCGGCGGAAGCGGGAAGAAGGCCGAGGTCCGGCGTCGGTAGTCGCGGTACGCCGGCCGCCGCTCGAGGATCGAGCGCTCGGTCAAGGGGATGCCCGTCATTTTCAGCAGCACGAGCGTGACCAGGATCGGGCTGAAGATCGTGAAGGCGCCGCCGGGCACGGCGAGGGCGATCCCGTAGAAGCCCCACCACACGAGGCACTCGCCGAAATAGTTGGGGTGCCGCGAGTAGCGCCAGAGGCCGCGGTCCATCACGAGGCCGCGGTGTTGGGGGTCGGCCTTGAAGCGCGCGAGCTGCGCGTCGGCGATCGCCTCGTAGAGCATCCCGAAGAGCGCGAGGGCGGCGCCGGCCGCGTCCCCGAAGGTCAGCCGCGCCGGCTCCGGGGCCGCCTGGGGGACAAGGAGCACGAGGGCGATGACCCAGAGGAAGGCTGCCTGCAGCCAGAAGACCTTGAAGAGGCTCACCCAGGCGAAGCGCCCGCCGCTTTCTCGGCGCCAGGCGGCGTAGCGCGGGTCCTCGGGCCGGCCCCGGTTGCGCCAGGCGAGGTAGAGGGAAAGCCGCACCCCCCAGAGGGTGCAAAGCAGCGCGACCGCAAGCCGCCTCACCTCCCACCCGCCGGCCTCGGCCCAGCCGAGCCAGGCGACCAGCACGAAGCCCAGGCCCCAGAGGCTGTCGACCACGGTCACGTTTTTCCGGATCAGGCTGTAGAGCCAGCCCGCGGTCATGAGCGCAAACACCGCAAGCAGGGTCGTGAGGGCGAGCGTCGCCGGAGGGCCCATGGTTTTCAGGCTCCTTTCGCGGGGGGAAGCCACACCCCCGGCCGCAGCGGGTCCTCCACGCGCTCGCCCCGCCGCCGGGCGGCGATCGCCTCCCGGATGCGCGCATGGCGGCCGGCGTCGATCGGAAAGCGCACGGCGAAGGCGAGCGCGGCGAGGTTGCAGAGCGAGGGGACCAAGGCGTAGAGGAGCCGCAGGGCAAGGATCGCCGAGGGCGGCTGGGGGGCATTGGGGACGTAGCCCGATGCGCCGAGCAGGAGAAGCCCGGCCCCGACCCCGCCCGCGGCGGCCAGTTTCTTCGCGATCGACCACAGCCCGACGTAGCGGCCCTCGCGGCGCTCGCCGGTCAGGAGCTCGTCGTAGTCGATCACGTCGGCCTGGATCGAGGAGGGCAGCGCCAGTGTTGCCCCCAGCCCGAGGCCCGAGAGAAAGACGAGGACCCCGTAGATCGCGGCGTCGCCCGGGCCGAGGAAAAAGACGCCGGTGAAGGCGCCGGTGTTGACGCCGATCGCCAGGATCCAGGCCGCCTTCTTCCCGATCCTTCCGGCGAGCGCCGTCCAGGCCGGGAGCACGAGGATCCCCGTCGCGAGGTAGAGGACGAGAAAGCCTTCCGCGCCGGGGGACTCCAGCACGTACTGCACGTAGAAGAGGATCAGGGTCGCGGGGAGGTTCCCGCCGAAGGCGCTCACCGTGTAGGCGGCGAGGAGAATTCGGAAGGGTTGGTTCCCCAGGGCGAGCCGGAGCCCGCGGAAGAGACCGGGGGAGGGGCTTGCCGCGGCGGCCGGCAGCTCGCGCACGGCGAGCGCGCACACCAGCGCCGTGCCCACGAGCAAGGGCGCATAGAAAATGGCCATCCACATGAACTTCGCCCGCTCGCCCGCGGCGTCCGCCGGGAGGCCGAGTCCGGCCTGGATCACGGTCGGGGAGGCCGCCGCGGCCAGGGTCCCGGCGAGCAGCATCCCGTCGCGCAGGGCGAAGAGGCCGTTTCGCTCGCGGTAATCGAAGGTGAGCTCGGGGCCGAGCGCCTCGTAGGGCACGGTCACCGCCGTCCAGGCGAGAAACAGGGCGGTGATCCAGAAGGCGAACCACGGCGCCCCGGTCCCGGCGGGGGGGATGAAGAGAAAGGCGATGGCGAGGGCGACGAGGGGGGCGCCGAGCAGGAGGTAGGGCCGCCTCCGGCCGAAGGGGGTCAGGGTCCGGTCCGAGAGGTGCCCCATGAGCGGGTCGGTCAGGGCGTCGAAGATTCGCACCCCGGCGAGAATCGCCCCCACGGCGGCGACCGGGACCCCGATCACGTCGGTGTAGAACTTGGGGATGTAGACGTAGACGGGGATCCCCACGACGGCAAGGGCGAACGCCGGGGCGGCGTAGGCGATCTTGCGCCGGCGGGACAGGCCGGCGGGGTTCATGGGTCCCCCCGCAGCGCCGCCTTGAGGCGCGGGTCGAGCGGGTTGTCGCCCAGCCAGATGGCGAAGAGAGCCGCGGCGAACTCGGAGCCGGGTACGGTCCCGAGCGGGAGCCCGTTCAGGGAGAGGGTCGTTCCGGCGCCGGGGGCGTAGGCGAGGGCGTAGCGGTCGCCCGGTTTGACGTCGCGGTAGAGGGCGTTGAGGGCTTCTATCGCGGGCCGGAGACGCTCGAAGGCGGCAAGGCTTGCGTTGCGCGCGACCCCGGCCTCGGTCGCGCGGCCGAAATCGCGGGCCGCGATCGGCCGGAAGTACTCGATCTCAAGCCGGCGCGGCACCTCCGCGAGCGCCTGCTCCGCGGGGACCCCGGCCGGGAGATAGAAGCAGGCGGCGTAGGCCCTGATGAACCCGAAAGCGAAAAGGACGCCACAGCCGCGCACGGCAAGGCGCACCCCGCCCACCTCGGCCTCGTCGACAAAGGAGACCCCGCCCACCTCCGCTCCCTGGGCCGCACCCGGCAGCGCCGCAAGAAACAGCACCAGACCCCAGCCGATGTGCCGCACGCATCTCACGGGCTCTTCCTCCTTTCCGGGGCGCAAGCAAGGAAACGGTAAGGACGATCCGCCGCTTGGCAACCGCGGGGCGGGGGACGGTCGGGGACGGGGGGGCAGGGGGTCAGCCCTGGAGGGTTTCCTGCTCGGAGATGCCCATCAGGTAGAGCAGGCCGTCCAGGCCGAGGCTCGAGATCGCCTGGTCGGCGTTCGCCCGCACCTTGGGCTTGGCGTGAAAGGCGACCCCGAGCCCGGCCGTGTGCAGCATGGGGAGGTCGTTTGCGCCGTCGCCGACGGCGATCGTTTGCTCGAGGCTGATGTTCTCGACCATGGCGATCGTCTTGAGGATCTCCGCCTTGCGGGGGCCGTCGATGATTTCGCCCACGAGGCGGCCGGTGAGGACGCCGTCCTCGATCTCCAAGCGGTTGGCGAAGAGGTAGTCGAAGCCCAGGCGTTTCTGGAGGAGGCGGCCGAAGTAATCGAAGCCGCCCGAGATGATGCCGAGCTTGTAGCCGAGCCCCTTGAGTGTTGCCGCCACGCGCTCGGCCCCCTCGGTCAGCCGCAGGCCGGCGGCGACCTCGGCGAGCACGCTCTCGGGCAGACCCCGGAGCAGGGCGACCCGGCGGATGAGGCTTTCGCGGAAGTCGATCTTCCCGTGCATCGCCTCCTCGGTGATGCGCGCGACCTCGGCCCCGGCTCCAGCGCGCTCGGCCAGGATGTCGATCACTTCGGCCTGGACGAGGGTCGAGTCCATGTCGAAGACGACGAGGCGGCGGTTGCGGCTGTAGATCGTGTCGAGGTGGAAGGAGATGTCGATGCCGGTCTCTTCGGAGATGGTGAGAAGCCTTGCGCGCAAGGAGTCGGGGTCGGAAAGCCCCCCGGCGGCGACCATCTGGATGCAGGCCCGCGGGGAGCCGCCGGGACGGGCGAGCGAGAGCCGCCCCGAGAGCCGGTGGATCGCCTCGATGTTCAGGCCGTTCTCGGCGAGCGCGCGCGCGACCTGCGCAACCGGCCCGGCCGTGATGCGCCGGCCGAGCAGCGTGATGATGCGGCGTTCGCTTCGAGGCCGGTCGACCCAGGCCTCGTAGCGCTCCTCGTCGATGGGGGTGAACTGGGCGGTGATGCCCAGCTGGTGGGCCACAAAGAGGATGTCCTTCAAAATGGAGGCGGACTTGTGCTCGTCGGGGATCTCGATCAGGATCCCCAGGGAGAGAAAGTCGTGGATGACGGCCTGCCCGATGTCCAGGATGGTGACGTGGTATTCGGCCAGGGTCTCGGTCAAGCTGGCGGTGAGCCCCGGCTTGTCCTTGCCGGTGATGTTGATCAGGACGATTTCGCGCATATTCCCCGGGAGGCTCTCAAGCGATCGGTCCGGAGGTCAGCTGCAGCGGCACCGCGCTGCAGAGAGGCTTTTCTATAGGGAGTCGGCGGCGAGGTCAAATGAAATGCGCGGCAGGCAATTCCGGTTTCGACAATGCATAGGACGGGTTTGCCAATAACGGCTTGGTAACGATCAGCTAGATTGCGCAGGCGATCAACACGGCGAGAATTCCCGATCCCACGCAGGGCCAGATCTGAGCGAAGCGTCGGCGTCGTTCAACGAATCGCTTTTCAATTTCCGTCAGCATCCCTGTCCCCCTCAGAGCCCCAACGGCGCGCGCCTCAGCCGCGCTGAGCCTAAAAGAGGCGACGGCTGGAAGCGCTCTTTACCCGGCGGCCCTTGTGAGAAAAGAAAGCAGCTGGGCCATCAGATCATTGATCGCCTTGTATCTCTCGGCCGTTGCCCCAAGAATGGCCATTTCGGATTGAACAGATTTCGACGGCACCAGTTCTGCTCGGCAATGAGTGAGAATCTCCAGCACCGCTGCTGGCGTAGTCTCAAGGTGAAATTGTAAACCCATCACCGACCGTCCGATTTGAAATGCTTGGTGCTCGCAGCCCTCGCTTCTGGCAAGGAGAACCGCCCCTGGAGGCAGGTCAAACGTTTCGCCGTGCCAGTGGAAGGCCTCAAACGTGGGCGGAAAGCTGAAGAAGGAACTGTCGCTTGCCGGTAGCCCTTGCACGGGGAACCATCCGATTTCCGGATCGCGATTCCGATAAACCCGAGCCCCCATCGCATGGGCGATCAGTTGAGCGCCCAGGCAAATGCCCAGAACCGGTTTCCCCGAGTGAATGCACTGCCTCAAGAACTCCTTCTCCCGAGTGAGCCATGGATATTTTTGCTCATCGTTTGCGCTCATGGGACCGCCCATCACAATCAGCAAATCCACACGGCTCGGATGCGGCAGATCCTCCGATTCGAAGAAACGCGTACGGGTTATTTTGTATCGTTTTTCACTACTGTCCGGTTAAGATTCCTCGAATACCGAACAAGGTGTTGTTAATAATGAAAATATTAACATTTTCCGCTGTTATCGACTTGAATTTGGTTTAAGTCCGTTGGTACTCCTTCTGCA
>Ga0101944_10002157_pt1 | contig 33719 bp, 26 predicted proteins | sample DewCreD2012metaG_FD_75245 | JGI IMG/M metagenome (GOLD analysis project Ga0101944, IMG submission 75245) | Hot spring sediment bacterial and archeal communities from British Columbia, Canada, to study Microbial Dark Matter (Phase II) - Dewar... ... | reverse complement strand
AAAGTGGAATTAAAAAAAATTTTCATTTTTATCTCTCCCTTTTCTAAAGCTGTCCATTACCCATAAGTATCAAGAAGCAGGTATACCGCTGATTTTTTCGTAAAAAACGGTTGAGAAAAAGTCGGGCAAAGAATTTGCAGTCAAAAGTATGCGAGGCTTACGCAACCCCCCTTAGATAGCATTAATAAGGACGTTAAAATTGGGAGTAAGTAAACTAAACAACACCACAAATCACCCGTAATTTTCCTCAAAAATCAGGATATACCTGCTTCTTATTATTTATATAGATAAAGATATGGGTAATGGACAGTTTCTAAAAGGAGATTAAGAGGGATTTTCAATTTTTATTATCACCTGCTATAACTGAGGGGATACTTTGAAATACAGATAAATCTTCATGAAAATCCTAAATCCCTTTATTTATAAATTCCTTTATTTTTTCTTTTATCTCATCTCTTACTTTTCTTACTTTCTCTAAAATCTCTTCTTCTGTTCCGGTAAATTTTGAAGGGTCGGGGAAGCTCCAGTGTAAACGCTTACCACCACCCGGGAATATAGGGCATTTTTCTGCTGCTTCCTGCTCGCATACAGTTATAACATAGGAATAAAGTTTGCCCTGCTTATAAAAATCAAAAACACTTTTTGTCTTATTTTTTGATATATCAATGCCATCTTCTTTCATAACTTTTATAACATAAGGATTTAAAATCCCTGGCTCTATTCCTGCACTTTCTGCAAAAAACCTATCTCCAGCAAAATGATTCAGGTATGCTTCTGCCATCTGTGAACGCGCACTGTTATGAACACAAACAAAAAGCACCCTTTCTTTATTCAATTCCTTTTTATGTTTTATTGATTCCCCGCTTACTAAATACACAACATCTTCTGCTATATTTGTAATATGGTCGGCAATACGTTCAAGATATTTTATTGTAAGAATTAATTCTATGCCTGCTTTTACATTTAAATTCCCATTTATAATTAAATCAAGAATCTGCCTGAATGTTTCAACATACATTTCATCAATTTTTTTATCCCTCTGACAGATTTCTTTTGCTTTATTTTCATTTTTTTCAATTAATGAATTTATAACATCTTTTAACATTTCTTTTATATCATTATGAATTTTAATAATATTCTGTGGTATTTCAACGGGTTGATGTTTCATTATTATTTTTGCCTTATGTGCAATTGTTGTTGCCAGATCCCCTATTCTTTCAACGTCATTATTTATTTTCATTATTGAAGTTATAAAGCGCAAATCAATTGCAGCAGGTTGATATCTGGCTAAAAGTTCAAGACAGAATTTATCTATTTCATTTTCAAAATTATCAACTTCTTCATCAGTTTTTTCAACCTGGTTTGCAAGTTCTTCGTTTTTTTCAATAAGAGCCCTTACTGCTTTTTCAATGATATCATTCACAAGAGAAGTCATTTCAAGAATTTTCTTTTTTAATTCATTTAATTCTTCATCAAATTTTCTTTCCATTTTATTGCCCCTTTCATTTAATTATCCGAACCTTCCTGTTATATATTGTTCTGTTAATTCATTTTGCGGTCTTGTAAATATTTTTGCTGTCTCATCATATTCTACCATAACACCCTGCATAAAAAAAGCAGTCATATCAGAAACCCTGGCCGCCTGTTGCATGTTATGAGTTACAATTACAATTGTGTAATCTTTTTTTAATACTTTTATCAATTCTTCTATTTTGGCAGAGGAAATCGGGTCAAGGGAGGCCGTTGGTTCATCCATTAAAAGTATTTCAGGTTTTATAACTATAGCTCTTGCAATGCATAGCCGTTGCTGTTGTCCACCTGATAAATCAAAAGCACTTTTATTTAAATCATCCCTGACTTCATACCACAAACCAGCTTCTCTTAAACTGTTTTCTACTTTTTCATATAAATCGTCATAATTTTTAAACATTTTATGAACCTTTAATCCGTATGCTATATTTTCAAAGATTGATTTCGGAAATGGATTTGGTTTTTGAAAAACCATACCAACACGTTTACGTAAGTCAATTACATCTATATCTTTATCATATAAATTTTTACCATCAATACTTAATACTCCTGTAATATTAAATCCGTCAACTAAATCATTTATTCTGTTTATTGAACGTAAAAAAGTTGATTTTCCACATCCAGATGGACCTATAATTGCTGTAATTTTATTTGAAAAAATTTTTAAATTTATTTCTTTTAATGCAACCTTATTGCTATAATATGCAAAAAAATTATTTGCTTCTATTTTTACATTTCCTTCCATTTATTTTCTCCTCATATATTTTTCAAATTTTATACGTAAATAAATAGCTAAAAAATTAATAAAAAGCGAAATAAAAAGCAAAACTATAATGCCTGCTGCTGCGTTCTCATGAAATGCTTTTTGAGGCCTTGAAACCCAGTTAAAAATCTGTATGGGTAGAACTGTAAAATAATCTTTTAATCCTGCCAAGGTTATAAAAGGAAACTCTGATGTAAAAGGACCTGTAGGCAAAAAAGCAATGTATGTTAAAGCGCCTATTGTAATGAGTGGTGCTGTTTCACCTATTGCCCTTGACATTGCAAGTATTACACCGCTTAAAATACCTGAAAAAGCACAAGGTATCACCTGATAAAAAATTGTCTGCAATTTGTTTGCGCCAAGTGCCAATGATGCTTCCCGTAAAGATAAAGGAACTGCTTTTAATGCCTCTCTTGTTGCAACAATAACAATAGGTAAAACAACCAAAGACAAAGTTAATGCACCTGCTAATACACTTCTGTCCAGTTTAAAAAAATAAACAAATATTTGTAGTCCTAAAAGCCCATATATTATTGAAGGAACACCTGCAAGATTTGATATATTTATTTCCAGAAAGTCCTTTAATTTCCCGGGTTTTGCATATTCTTCAAGATAAATTCCAGAAGCAACTCCGATAGGGAAAATAAATAAAGCAGTTAATACCATAATCCATAATGTTCCAACCCAAGCAGAAAGTATGCCTGCTTCCTGTGGAAAACGTGATGGATAACTTGTTAAAAACTTAATGCCTATTCTACTTAATCCATCTTTGAATACATCTATTATTAATACAAACAATATTCCCAAACTTACAAATGTTGCAATAAATCCTGCAATTGGAAAAAAATTGTCTCTTATAACCTGTATTAATTTTTTTTCCTGCATATTATTTATACCTTTCTCTGTATTTGCTTTTTAAAAAATAACTAATTATATTTAATATAAATGTAAGAATAAAAAGTGTCATACCGGCTGCAAATATTGTCCTAAATTCTATTGAACCAGTTGGAGTATCTCCCAAACTTACCTGGACAATATATGCTGTGATTGTTTCCATTGGTTCCAATACATTAAATGTTAAATTTGGCATCTGTCCGGCTGCAATTGCTACAATCATTGTCTCGCCTATGGCTCTGGAAACGCCTAATATAAAAGATGCCATGATGCCTGATAAAGCAGAAGGAATTACAACACCAGTTGTAACCTGAAATTTATTTGCACCAAGTGCATAGCCACCCTCTCTTAACCACTTTGGAACTGCCTGCATAGCATCATCACTTAATGTTGCAACAATAGGAATTATCATTATTCCCATAACAATACCAGGGGACAACGCATTAAATGTTGAGATATCTGGAAAAATTTTTCTTAGTATTGGTGTTACAAAAAGTAAAGCAAAATAACCATAAACTACAGTTGGAACAACTGCGAGTATTTCCATAACTGGTTTTAAAATCATTCTTTTTTCTGGTTTTAAATATTCACTTATATATACCGATATGGTAAGACCAAAAGAAATAGAAACTATCATTGCAATTAAACTTGTTAATATTGTTGCATTTAAAAGTGGTAAAATTCCAAAATGTTTATTTTCAAAAAGTGGTGTCCATTGTTTATCTGTTAAAAATTCTATTATTGAAATTTCTTTAAAAAATTCAATTGTTTCAAATAAAAGAACAACAATTATTCCTATTGTTACAAACACAGATAAGGTGGCGCTTAAAAAAAGCGCCACCTCAGCCATTTTATTAAAAACTTTACTTTTATTTATTTTCATTTTGCCAATAATTCCTCAACAGTTACACCAATTTTAGCACCTTTAAATACTGTTCCTGTTTTTCTTTCTGCAAATTTTTTCTTGGCAAGCGTGTATGCTTTTTCAGGCAATGCAATATAACCAACCTGCTTTGCAATTTTGCCAACATTTTCAAGATAAAATTCAACAAATTTTTTTACTTCTTCTTTACCCGCTGATTTAGAACTAACATAAATAAACAAAGGTCTCGATAATGGTTGATATCTGCCTGATTGCACATTTTCATAAGTAGGTTCAACCGGCCCTTGTCCACCATCTATTAAAACCGCACGAAGTTTATCTATATTTTCTTCATAATAAGCAAGTCCAAAATACCCAAGTGCAAATTTATCTCCGGCAACGCCCTGAACCAAAACATTGTCATCTTCACTTGGGGTATAGTCACCGCGACTCTTTCCAGATGCGCCACAGATTGCTTCTGTAAAATAATCAAATGTTCCTGAATCAGTTCCAGGTCCATATAATTTTATTTTTTCAGATGGCCATCCATCCCTGACTTGATTCCATTTTGTAACTACTCCCTGCGCTGCTGGCTCCCATAATTTTTTAAGTTCTGCAACAGTCATTTTATCAATAAATTTATTGTTTTTACTTACAACAACTGTTAAACCATCATAAGCAACAGGCAACTCAATATATTCAACACCATTCATTCTTGCTGCTTTTTGTTCGCTTGATTTGATTGGTCTTGATGCATCACATATATCAATCTGATTTGTTGTAAATTTTTTCATTCCACCACCAGTTCCAGATATACCAACAATAACTTTTATATCTTTATTGACTTTTTGAAACTCTTCTGCAATTGCTTCTGTTATAGGATATACTGTGCTTGAGCCATCTATTTTTATTATTGGACCTGCAAATACAAGCGTCGCAAAACCAAGAAGCATTGCTGCTTTTAGTATCAAACTTCTTATTCTTTTCATTTTCATATTCCTCCTTTTTTAGTTTTCATTTCATCTTTTACCAAACCAATATTAAGAACAATTTAAATTTCTGTTAAATTTCTGTTAATTTCTACCATGACCATTTCAACTGTGCCATCCATGTGTTTTTATGAGATGTAGGAGCATAACCGCCAAATTGTGGTTGTTCTAACTGATAATTAAGTTGCAGTAAATTATTTTCATTGATTTTTAAATTTATACCTGCGATATACAAATTCATCTCATCATTGGTTTTATATGTGTCAGGATTCCAATTATCATATCTTACACAGATACTAATCCACTCAATTATATCAAACTTTGCAAATAGCATATATCCAACCGAACATCCGGATTTTCCTGAGCCGCCTGCAGCAGGATCAGTCACAACCACATATTCACCGAGCAGTTCAAATGGGATTAATATATTTGTTTTATACTGGGCAAATGCTGCTTGAGCTCTTTTGGTTTTTTCTGCAGTCCCATGTGCAGATGGATTATTCAACATATAGGAATAACGCAGAGACAATCCTGTTAAAGGTATAACCATCAAACTTGCTGACCATTGTTTTTCAACGTTGTCTTCCATATTTTTATATCCTTTGCCATTATGCATTGCAAGTTCGTATGAGCCATATCCTTCTGGAAGTTCGCCAAGAATTGCAATTCCAAGATCTGCACTTGAAATAACTTTTCTTAAATCATTTATTTCTTTTTCAATTAACGGATATTCCCACAATTCAACTGTTCCAAAATAATTTTTCTGTATACCAACCCTTAATTTTGCTTCAATATCAGACAAAAACGGAATTTTTGTAAAATCAATATAACCATATTTGGGCCAGATTGCAAAGTCAACTTTACCTGATGCTTTATCATAAGTGTGAGTGTGTTTAACAGTAATTGTTGTTCCAGCGCCATCGGCATCTGTTGCTCCTGTATTAGTAGAAGATGTTGATACTTCCTGTCCGCCTTTTACATTATTTATATCAAGTGTTACTTCTCCAACCCAACCCATATCTTTGTCTTCCATTTTCCATCTTAAATATGTCCTGGGAATTGATAAGCCTGATTCGCTCTGAATATCAGCACCATAAATAACATCTGTATACCGAATCCACTGATAACCATAAAACTTGGTTTTCAATTCTGCAAATAAACTAACTGCAAAAAAAACCATTACTGCCAAAACCATTAAAAACATTTTTTCTCTTTTCATTTAAATTTTTCCTCCTTTTTTTAGTTTTTAAATAAAAAATTTTTCTTGCTTTATTGCACCATTTTATCACCACCTTTCATTGATTTATTTTTTCAAAGATCAATTATTTTTTGCTGGCAGATATATACTAAAATGAGATTAAAAAAGTATTATTTTAAAATTAATTTTTGGTTAATAAAAAGCAGACAGTTTAGTAAGTGTTTATAATAAAAAATTTATGATTTACTATTTTCAGTTGTCGATTTAAAAACAATTTCAATTTTCAATGTATTTGTAGAGACAAGGTTCTACCATTGTCTCGTCTTTCGTTTTTATTATCATTACATCCTTGCCGTGTTTCTTCTGAGCATAAACTCAAGTAGGAATCCAATTTTTTTCTATTCAAACATTTGGGAGAATACATAGGGGGCCGAGCGAACACACAAGGTGTCTCCTACCAATAATCTCAATTCTCGCTCTTTTGTCATTCCTGCGGAAGCAGGAATCCAAAAACTGGATGCCTGCTTTCTCAGGTATGACATACACAATACCGCGTTTATTAATTATTAATTTTTAATTCTATATATATGTTTTTAAATTGGAAATTGGAAATCGCAAATCAGAAATGTCTCTTTTAAATCGTAAACCGGAAATCGTAAATTTCTTTACTTATTTTTCAAATTGTAAAACGTAAAATTCGAAAACCGTAAATGTTTTTTTTATCTTACAACTGTTAATTTCTTTATTATTATTTTACTATCTGCTATTATTTTATAAATATATACTCCATTTGAAACCTTATTTCCCCTGTTATCCGCCAAATCCCACTCTATATTATTTATCCCTTTTCGCACCTCAGTCCCTGTTATCTCCTTTTGCCAGATTATTCCACCTTTCATATCTTTTATTTCTATTTTTACCGCTTCCTGCTTGTTCATTGAAAATCTTATTATTACCTTTTCTTTTGCTGGATTTGGATAGCAGAATACATTTGCCTCTGCTATCTCTTCTGCCTCCTGCGTTTTTGATATATACGATGGTGACATTCCTGGTCCCTGTCCATATACCAGCACTCCATCATAATACACTGTTACTTTATTCCATTGTGTAAAACTCGTATAATTTACAAAACTCCAGTCATTTGCCTGGTCATACTGACTCCAATCCTGCTTATTAAATCTTGTGTTCACTTCAAGATAATCATTTATTCCATTCCCAAGATTTCCTACATCTGATTTAAATGTTATTTTTAAATATCTGTCCTGTGTCCCAAATAATCCAGTTATAATTCCTATATTTACTTTATCTGTTATTGGATTGCCATTTACTCCTGCCCAGTCAATATAACTTTCCTCTGGTTTTACTGTCCCATCGTATTTATACCAATATCTTATTTCAAGTTTTGCAATATTTAAACTACCTGCGCCTCTGTTTTTTATCCTGAATTGCGGATGTGGTGATGCACTGTATCTATATACATCTCCTGCCTTAAACTCAAGAATAAGTGCAACAGGAACAGGTGTCATTGTCCGTGTTGGTGTAATTGTTGATGTAAATGTTTTTATCGGAGTTTTTGTCCTGGTAAATGTTTTTGTTGCTGTTCGTGTTAAAGTTGCAGTAAAAGTAGATGTTGCAGTTGCTGTGCTTGTATAGGTTGGCGTTGCGGTCTGTGTTTTAGTAGAAGTTTTGGTTGCTGTTAATGTCAGTGTAATTGTCTTTGTCACTGTTAATGTACAAGTATTTGTAAGAGTTATTGTATTTGTTACTGTCCGTGTAACTGTCATTGTTGATGTAGCAGTTTCTGTGGCTGTTTCAGTAGCAGTTAACGTATCTGTTTCTGTTATTGTCTTTGTTGGAGTTGCTGTTACTGTATCTGTCTGTGCGATTGTATCTGTTGGTGTTTGAGTCAGTGTCGCAGTTTCAGTATCTGTCATTGTTAGAGTTTCTGTAGATGTCGCTGTATGTGTTTCTGTTGGAGTCATTGTTTGTGTTATTGTGTCAGTTGCGGTTTTTGTCGCTGTATCTGTTGGTGTAATTGTATCTGTTATAGTGGCTGTTATCGTGTATGTTGGTGTCTCAGTCGGAGTTATTGTTAAAGATAATGTGAACGTTGGCGTTACTGTTAAAGTAATTGTTGGTGTCTGATATATAATTACTAATGTTTTTTCTGCTTCTATATTATTCACATTATCAACACTATAATATTTTATTATAGAATCATTTTTTGTATTTAAAATAACAGGTATTTGATACTCGATAAATTCCCCATTATTTATATTATAAAATATTTTTTTAACTCCTGAATTTTTTACTCCCGGAATATTTACCGGATCTTCTGCAACAAAAGATAAAATTGCACTGGTTTCAGATAATATTATACTATCATCTATTATCTCCTGATTATTTATAAATAATTTGGTAACAGGTTTAGTGTTATCAACGATAAATGATAAACTCTTCACTACTTCTTTATTACCGAGCATATCTGTTGTTCTGTAATAAAGTGTATTTAACCCTTCATTACTAAACCATATTGGAAGCAATGTGTCCTGTTTATAAATTAACCAGTTTTCATTTTCTCCTGATTTTTTATATTCTATATTTAAAACACCACTCTTTTCATCTGTTGCAGTTAAAATATAACCTGCTTTTGTTGATGATATTATTGTATCTCCTTCACTATCTATATAATATCCATCACCTATATGGCTAATAATAGTAACAGGCGGTTCATTATCTATTATTAAATTGTCTGTTACAATGTCTGACTCACTTCCCAAAATATCAAATACTTTGCCTGAAATTGTAATATTGGAAATAGTATCTGTTATATTTATTGCACCTGTATAGTTTTGCCATATTCCATCTCCAATCTTATACTCTTTGTGTTCAATAGGAATATTGTAACCACCTGATGAAATACCATTTATCATTATTTGTGTAAATTTATTTATATATTTATTATTTGTATCAGGATTGTAATAATATGGACCATCATATATAATCTTTGCAACAGGTTTTTCGTTTATTATATTTATTATACAGGTTCTTACTGCTTCTTTATTGTCCGCCAAATCAGTAGCATAATATTGTATTATTTTTTGCCCAACAGTATTAAAAGTTATCTCCTGTGAATTTGTAGGATAAACTTCAACAGTTCCATTTATATTCACTGTTATATTTTTTATATCTGACAGAGTATCTGTTGCTGTTATTTTTATCTTTCCACCCAGTTTCATATATATTTCATTACCGGACTCATAAAAAGGACTAATCATAGTTATTGTGCTTTCTGGCGAAGTTTTGTCAACCCATAGTGAAATTGTTTTTGATAATATATTATTCGCAAGATCCTCTACTGTTAGCCTTATCTTATAAATTGTATTATCTTTTAAATTCCTTGTATCCAGCATTCCTAATTCTTCATTAATTACCCGTGTAGTAATATTTTCTGTTAATCTTATCCAGTTCTCTGTTCCTTGTTCACAATATTCAAGATAATAATATTTAAAATTCATATCTGATGCTATGCCTTTTATGCTTATTAAATCTGATTTTATATATGAATTATTCGCTGGCTCTATAATTTCTGCTGTGAGATTTGGATATTCCCAATTTTTTATATCAAGAATACGTATACAATTATTTTTATCACAGGCAATTTTATCACCTTTGTTTGACCATGCTGGATTATTATATTCACCTTCTGTTGTTATTTGTTTTATCTTTGTGAATGTTGAATCTGCTATATATATATTTCCATCTCTTATAAATGCCAATTCCCCGGTTGCTTTATTTATTGATGGTGCATCCATAAGAGAATAAAATTTCATAAGTTTTCCATCTAATGTTACCCAACATAATACTTTATCAATATTTAAATATTTTTGTGAATATACAAGGTATAAATCATTTTGTCCCCATGATATCTTAGATAAATTTTCATTATGACCTTTTACAATTTTCTGTTCTGTCCCATCCCCTTTGGAATAAATAATATATGTATTATCTGCATAGGCAAGATATTCCCCGCTATTTGACCATTCAGGAACCATATAATCCCCTGCTATCTGACCTAATAATTCCCCACCTTCTGCTCTTATTTCAATTTTCTGATTGCCATATTTATATGCAATTTTGTTATGTATCCCCCATGTTGCATCTTTTAATTCTACAGTATCCGATGTAATCAATGAATACCACGTACTTCCATCTATCGGCGATATGTATATACCATTATCTCTATCATAAACAACCCTTATATCTGTTGGAGACCAGGATGGTCTTTGGCCATTTGATATTATTAAATCTTTTATGTATTGATTATTATCTATTATTACTGAATCTTCTAATATCTGCTCTTGAGAACCATATTTTGCTTTAACTCTTACTTTATATATACCATCTCTCTCAAAATAACCATTTAAATTTCTCCCATCCCAAGTAATTGAATTGTTGTTTGTATAATATTGCACTGTTCTTTCTCCATTACTAAATATCCACACTTCACTTGTTACACCTGTTCCGCTTGTAAAAGATATATTTGTTGATTCTATATAGGGACTTAAAGGCCTGAAATATTTTGGATTAATTGTTAAATTTGATATAAGACCTGTATTATTTATAGTTACAATTACTGAACTTTCCTTATAATTTCCCGCTTTATCATATGAAGTTAGTTTTATTGTATATTGACCATTAGGTATGTTTGTTGTATCCCATACTGCCAGTGTTTCTTCTACTTTTGCAATTGTCTGATTCACTGCTATATTCTGCCATGATGTCGGGTTAGCTCCAGAACCATATTTTAAATCATAATAATCAAAATTCAAATCTGTTGCTGTTCCTTTTATTTCTTTTTTACCTGATATTGTCTGACCTGACGTTGGATTTGTTATTATGCTTTGTAAATTCATTTTATCAGATATTATGAGTTCAAGAATTTTTGCTTTTTTTGAATCACTATTTACAGCATAATTATATACAATCTTTGTACCGCTTGGCGACCATCTCGGATAATGGCTGTCCCTATCCGTGGTCAAACGAAATGCATCTGTGCCATCTGCATAACACACATATAAATTCCAATCTGACGTATTTTTGTATACTATTCTTTTTCCGTCTGGCGATACGTCCCCCTGAACCGCATTTGCAACCAAAAATTTCTGGTTTGTTCCATCAAAATCAACTGTATATAAATTATTATCCTTTTCATATAATATTTTATTTGTTCCTGGATATGTTGACATCACTGTTGTTGTTTCGCCGTCTGTATAAATCAAACCTTCAGAATTATTTTGTCTGTTCCATTTACGTATTTGAACATTTATTCCATCCCATTTTGTATAAGCAATATTATCAAATATTTTTGTCCAAACAGGACCATAAGAACTTGCTCTGAAAAAATTGGGTAATCCATCTATGTCTCTCATATAAATATTCCAAAGATTGCGCACAAAAACCACTTGATTGTCATTCGTAATATGCGGGAAAGAATCATCCGAACCATCAAATTCATCAATTGGCCAATATGAAAGACCAGTTTTTATGTATGTATAAGCCAAATTATATTCTACCGTTTCATCCGATGTATATATTATTTTATCTTCTCCATACCAATCCGGAGTTAAAACATTCCAGTTTACTGGTAAAAAATATGCATCTTTTACCAGTACATCTCTATATCTATTTGTATCTATTATAGTAAGTTCTTTTAATTTTGTTTCATTACCTGCTTTATCTGTTGCTTTGAATACAATGTAATAATAACCATCTTCCATTGTTATTCCTGCATTATTTGTGCCATTCCAGATAATCGGAGATGTTGGTGTTATAAAATCTTTTATATGTATATCTTCTGAAACAATACTTTCTACAAAAATAGTTAAATTTACTGGCGCTTCTGATAATGAATATTGCGCTATAACACTGTTTTTACTGCTACCTGTGCCTGCACTTATGGGTGAAAAATATTTATTTGTAATTGTAGTATTAATTTGTGGCGCTATATTATCAACATAAACCACCTTTACATCTTCTCCTACCATTCCTGCTATATTCTCTGCTCTTACTCTTATTTTATATGTTGTATCGTTGCTTACAGGATATCCTGTTTGTGTTGTATCCCATATCGCTAATATTTTATTCTCTATTGAAGCACTTATATCTCTTGAAATTATTGGCACCCATTGTCCCGGATTATCTTTTGATTCAAATTCAACTGCGTATAAAGCTAATCCAACACCCTGTATGCTACCTATTATATTTGCTTTTATACCAAGATAACTTGTTCCGTTATAATTGATACTTACAATCGGCGGATTTTTTATATTATATACTTTTACTGTTTTTTCTTTGCCAAACGCATATCCTTCTTGCTTTGCTTTTACCTTTATTATATATTCGCCTTCCGGCACTTCTATGTTATTGCTATCCTTGCCATCCCAAATTACTATATGTTTAATACCTCCTATGGCTTCAACCCCATCCAGTAGTTTTTTTACTATATCACCATTTGCATTTACTACATCCATATACACAAAACTTTTTTTACTCATAAGATATTTTATTGTTATATTTTGTTCCGGAGTAATAACATTGGGTTCTGCTGTAAGAGACCATATCTTTGGTGGCGTATATACTGTGACAGGACATAATTGTGTCTTTGTTACATTTCCTTTCCCACCGTTATACAAATCATGCGCTGTTATTTCTATTATATAATCTCCTTCTAAAACCATATTACCATTCACATCTTTCCCATCCCACTTTACTCTTCTCTTTCCTGCCATTCCTATATATTCATTGTTAATCAGGGTCTTTATATAACTTCCATCTTCATTCATTACTTTTATTGTCTGATAACCAGGCTCTGTCAGAACATATTCTATCTCTGCTTCTTCCTCGTTTTCTGCTGAAAATGTATCTTTTATCGGTTTTACCCGCACTATATCCATTCCTATGTCAAAATACTGTACTCGTTGCTTTTCAAGTGTAAAAACCATCCCATACGATGCCACTCTTCCTGGTGTGCCTTGGTAATTGTATATCTTATCCACTGTTACTGAACGTAAATCAGTAAACGTCATCCCTGGACCACCTGAATATGTGTCAATATATTCTAAATCAGGATTAAATTTGTAAAGTTTATTATTTACAGGATCAACAACATAAAGATTATCAAAAATATCACAATCCATAGCATTAAAAGAACTATTACTTGGTAATTCAGATATACTTGATATAATTACACAATTTAACTCTTCTCCAGTTTCGATATTAAATTTTATTATTTTATTATTTGCATCATTAACAAATATGTATCCCCATAGCCCGGCAGTTATATTTTTAGGACTTAATAATATTCCTTCTCCAATAGTTCCGGTATAATCTAAATATTTGTTTAATTTTAATACCTTCTGATTAAATTTATTATAACTTAAGCAATATATATTTTCATATCTATCAACACAGATGTCAAATGGTTTATAAAGAGAATAGATATAATTTCCCCGCTTTTCTGTTACATAAACAAGACTGCTATTATTCCAATGTAGTTTAACTATCCTATCATTTATTGTATCAGCAAGAAAAACATCACCATTGCTAAATGAACATATCCCTCTAGGGGATCTAAATCCAGTTTGCCCATTTTCAAGATTATAAAAATTATCCACACCTTGCTTATTATTAACATAATTATTCCAAATTACTCTATTTGCTATATTATCTACTACGAAAATAGAAGGCAAAGAATTAATAATTTGCGGGTCATTATCCATTTTTGTAGCAGATATATCAAAAGCATTAAAAAATAATTGTTTATTCGTATTAAATTCAATTTTATATCTTGGATTATCTAAATAATCAGTATAATACAAACCTGCTAATATATTTATATTTATAAATGACAAACAAATAATAATTATTATTATTTTTTTTCTAAATTTCATTTACTACTCCAAAAATTATTTTTTTAATATATACTTGTCTATTACTATATAATCTTTATCAAATTCCGATCCAACATATAAATTTCCATCTTCCCCTATTCCAGCAATGCATCTATACTTTCCTATCGCTGTATTTTGATTACATTCCGTAAAAATAATTTTATTTGTTACTGTTATTCTATATTGCTCATTAAGATTCATATCAAATGCAATAATATTTGCAACTGTATTATTATTTGGAATTTTTTCATAGAAAAATATATATTTATCATTACTACCTATCAATAATAATAATGAATTTGGCATTTCTTCTTTCTTTATAACATTGCTTTTGATATTTTGTTTAACAATTTCACATCCTTTATCCTTGATTTTTCTTTGTGGTCCACCCAATGAAATAAAAAACAATTCATCATTTAATAGTAAACTTTTCTCAAATAAATTAAACCCTTTTCTACCTGAATATCTGATTAAATTATTGGACATGCTATTATTTATTTCAATTTTTTTACCTTTTTTTTCCGCAGTAAAAGTTACATCTCCTTTTACTTTTTCTAATTTTTTTTGTCCACTTTTTAAATATTTTATTTCATGCTTAAATCTATATCCTTTTTGCTTATATATAGTAGCATTCCCTTTGTCAAAATATATTTCATCAAAATTATTTTCTAATTTTCCAAGATTAGTTTGAGTATTTAAACAGTAAATGCCATCATTCGTTTTTAAATATAAAATATTTTCAAAATAATCAATAATCGGATTTACTTTCAAACGAGTATTAAATTTAGTAAAATCTGTTATAACAATCGATTTTTTTTCATTATACAAATATTTTATTAATCTATTATTATTTAAATCACATATAAATATGTTTCCGCGGGGGTCTATTAAAGAATAAACAATAGTAAAACATTTTTGTTTATAATTTTCATAATAAACATAATCTTCTCCAATCTTTTTATCATTAACTAATCTCTCTATTTTTATTTTTTCTATTTTTTCAATCATCTCATTTTTTGCTAACATATCATTAATACATATTATATTCTCAATTATTAAAACAAAACTTAAACAGATAAATAAAATTTTTACTCTCATTTTTAATTCTCCTTTTTATATTTTTGCTGTATTTATATCTCTTATTTTTTATGGTACAGGTGTTGGTCTTGCACTTACAACTTGCTCCCTGGGGTTCCATGAACCAGCAGGGACTACTACTACATCACCTATAAAAATATCTCCCTCAATATGATCTTTAGTTCCAGATGCATTAATAATTACATCGCCCTCATAATAATAATCATATCCCATAAAAACATAATTCATATTATCATCCCAATCCCAAACTTCCCTTCGATAAACATCAAAATCTATCCAATAACTATCATAATTTACGTCAATAAAATAATTAAAAGGATAATTCCACTCAACTGCTTTATGATAAAACCATAATCCCACATGCACTGGAGGGTCTCCTAAAAAAACCAGATCCCCATCAACAGCATCTTTATAATTGTATTTATGAAATCTTGGTGAAGGTACTCCTGGAAATTTTTCTAAATTCCATTGTTGTTCTACATTTGTGCCGGTATCAATATTATCATAATTATTATTTTCATAAACCCACTGTGTTAATCCTGAACAATCAAATCCATAATTGCAGTAAGTGCCCAATGAACAACCAGGTTCACAGTAGCTATTTGGTTGATTATTAATATCATCCAAACAAGACATTAGTATATTTGGATTTTTTGAACCCCATATATAATCAAACATTATATAATAAGATGCTGTATCATAAATTTTATCTCCTAAAGTACTACGAGGATTAGTAAGTCTATCCTGTGGGGGGGATGCAGAACATCCCACTAATAGAATTAATAAATAACAACAAAATAAACAAATAATCACCTTTTTAATAAAAAGTTTATTTGTTTTCATACTCATCACCACTAATCGGTTTAATGTTCAATTTTCTATATTTATCAATAAGATTTTTATACTCTATCCAATTCTTCTGTTCATAATAAATATATAATTTACCAATTATTGCATGCTTTTTCGAATATAAATCTCCATTATTTTCTAATGCATCAAAAGTTATTAATGCTTCTTTATACTTTTTCAGTTTTAATAATTTTTTCCCTTTATTATATAATCCTATTTTCGAAAGATTTTTATTTTCAGAATCAAGCTTATTTATATCAATATCATCATCACATTCCTGAATTTTACTAATTATATACTCTTGTAATTTTTTATTTTTTATTTGACTTAAATGTTTTAAATACAATTCTTTTGCTTTAATATAATCTCCATTTTTAAAAGATTCCTCTGCTTTATAAAAAACTTTATGATTTTTCTCTTTTTCAGGAATTTCAGGGTTGTTAATTATATTTACTGTAGTTGAATTAATTTTAGTATCTATAATAACCACAGAAGAATTTGAAAGAAAATCTATTTTCCCTTCTTCCGCAAAAATATGAATTGATATAAATAAAAAAACAATTAAAATTATTATTTTTTTCATTTCCTTAACCCCTGCTCTGCGTATTGAGCTGCACCGTGTTCCGGATAATTATTTATTACTTCCAAGTATTTTGCTTTTGCTGCTTCTGTATTTCCCTCCATTTCATAACATCTGCCCCACATATATATACTGTATGGAACTTTACTATTCTCGCCACTATATACAAAATCATTTTTTAATTTTTTAAATATCTCTTTACTTTCTTCATATTTCCCTAATAAATACTTTATATACCCCAATTGATACAATATTTTTTCCTGTTCTTCTATTGTTAAATTATTATTTATTAATATTTCTTCAAAGAGTTTAATTGATTTTTCATATTCTTTCTTTATATAATATGCCCGCGCAAGACTAATTTTTACTTTTTCTATTTCACTATTATTATTTGATTTGTCAGCAATAATTGAATTATAAATCTCTATTGCATTATCAATACATTCATTACATCCTTTTAACAAATATTGTGTATAAAGAATATTTGCCTGTTTTAATTTATCATCAATTGTATCGGCATTTAAAGAAAGAAAGAAAGAAAGAAAGAAAGAAAGAAAGAAAATTAAATGAATGACATTTGTATTTTTTTCTTTATTCATATTGTCGCCCTTTCTTTTGTAATTGACTAAATAATAACAAAATATTTAAATAAAGTCAAGTTTTTTTTATAGAAAAATTTTTAGATATACAGGCAATCGCACAGGGACAAAAAACACATTGGCAATTGTTATTTGTTGATTGTTAATAAAAACATTTGCCAGATGCAGTCAATTATTCGGGCAAATATTCATTTGCCCCTACAATATCCATTTTTCCATTCTCGATTTTCGATTTTCAGTTGTCGGGCGACCACACAGGGTCGCCCCTACAGATAATCTCACTTTTTTCATTTGCTGATTGCTTGTTACTGGTTGCTGATTGTTTTTATTTTTTCAACCGGCATTCGACAACCGGCATTAGGCAATGTATTTATAAATTTCACTTTTCACATTTCACATCATAAATTTATTTGTTTTTTACAGGCAATATTATTATAAATCTTGTCCCGATACCAACCTGACTGTCTACAAGTATTTCACCGTTATGCAAATTCACTATATGTTTTACAATTGATAACCCAAGCCCTGTGCCGCCTGTTTCTTTTGACCGTGATTTATCAACAACATAAAATCTTTCAAAAATTTTGGGTATATGTTCCTGTGGTATTCCAATACCAGTATCAGATACTTCTATTATTAATTTGTTTTCATCTTTTTTATATGTGCTGATTTTGATTTCGCCCCTTTCTGTATATTTAATAGCATTATCAATTAAATTAATAAATAGTTGTTCAAGCATATATAAATCAGCAAATATTTTATTATTATCCAAATTTAAAACAAATTTTAAATTTTTCTCTTTTAATCTTTTTTCAAAAATTTTTTGTATATTATTTAATAATTTTATCAAATCCACTTCTTCATATTTTAAATTTTTATCTTTGTTTTCTATGTTAGAAAGTAATAATAAATCATTAATAATATTTATCAATCTTTTTGAATTATTAATTATTATTTCAAGATACTTTTTTGTCTCTTTTTCTTTTGTTGTATCCAGTGCTGTCTCTACAAAACCATTTATAGCAGTTAAGGGCGTTTTTAATTCATGAGAAACATTTGCAACAAGGTCTTTTTTTATTTTTTCGTATTCTTTAATTTTTGATATATCATGCAAAATTATTATAATCTGTTCATATTGACTTAAATGCGTTGCATTACAATAAAAGTATTTGTTTTTTATTTCAACAGTTCCAACAAAACTTATTTTTTTAGTAATAATTTCTTCAATGATTCTAATAAGGTTCGGGCTAATTAGAAATTCCCAATAATATCTATCATTTACACATTCCACATTCATAATTTTATTAAAACCATTGTTTACAAATAGTATTTTTCCTTTTGAATCAAGAGCAATAATTCCTTCGTCAATAGAAGAAATTACTGTATTTAAATGTTTTTGTTTTTCAAGCATTTGCAGGAAAAAACGCCTTAATTCTTCTATCATTGTATTAAAATTATCAGCAAGTTCCTTAAGTTCATCCTTTTCATGTAAAACAACTTTTACATCAAAATTACCATTTGCCACTTGCTGCGTTGCATCTTTTAAAATTTTTATTGGCACATATAATTTTTTAGAATAAAAATAGATTATAAAAACAGATATTATGAATATTATAAAAGCAAAGAACAAAATATTATTTCGAGTATTACTAAAATCTTCATTGAAATTCTTTAAATAATAACTCGTTCTTAGAAAATATTTTTGTCCTTGCTCTTCAAACATTTTAGCAAAATATATAATGTCCCCTTTTACTGTTGAACTATATCTTATAGAAATTCCAGTGTTATTTTTTAAAGCCATTTGTATTTCAGGACTACTTATATAGTTTTCCTTTAATTTATAGTCTTTTATTGAATCTACAAGAACGCTTCCATCAAAATCTATGATTGTTATTCTTGTATTTATCTTTTTTGCAATATTATTTATAGCATTTTCGAGTTCATTATATTGTTTTGTTCTTAAATAATTTTTTATTGTTTCATTAATCAAATACAAATCACTATTTAATATGTCTTCAATTAAATCTAAATGGATTTTTTTAAAATAGTTAATTGATATTAAAATGAAAATGACAAAAACGGCAAATAGAATAATTATAAAATTAAAAAATATTTTAAAGAATAATTTATTTTTCATTTTGTATTTTATACCCAAAACTTCTCAAATTTTTTATCATTTTTCCAGCTACTCCTAATTTATCGCGCAAATGTTTTATATGTACATCTATAGTCCTATCTATTACAATTTTTTCGTCACCCCATAGGTTATTAAGTAATTGTTCTCGTGAACAAACTTTACCTCTATTATCAATCAATATTTTTAATAATCTAAATTCAGTTGGTGTCAAATTTACAATATTATCATTTACACTGACTTGTATTTTTTCTTCGTCTATGGTTATACTGCCATATTTTATTATTTTGTCCTTCTTTATTTCTTTTTCTTTTGAATATCTACGTAAAATTGCTTTTATTCTTGCAATAAGTTCTTTGGGTGAAAATGGCTTTGTAACATAATCATCTGCACCTATTTCAAGCCCTACAATTTTATCTGTTTCTTCTGTCTTTGCAGTTAACATTATTAACGGAATATCTGCATATGATTTTTCTTGTTTTAAATGTTTGGTAATTTCAATGCCGTCCATACCAGGCATCATTATATCCAGGATGATTAAATGCGGTTTTGTTTTAGCAAGTGCTTTTAATAATGAATTGCCATCAGCAAATTCTTTGGATTTAAAACCATATTTTTTTAAATTAATAGATAAGAGTTCTCTTATATCTTTTTCATCATCAACAACAAAAATTAACTTTTCTGACATAACGCCTCCTTCTTAACTAATTTTATTATATTATATAGGCAAATAAAATTAAACTATTATTATAGAAATGTTAATTTTATGTTAATTTTCCCCCGTAATTTTTTACAGCGATGAATGTTCAATTTTCATGCATTTATTTGAAACAACTTGTATACCATTTTTCCTTGCCAATTCCTCTGCTTCTTTATTTTCTATGCCAAGTTGCATCCAGATATATTTCGGCTTTATTTTTATTGCCTGTTTTACAATCGGTAAAACTTCTTCTGAGCGTCTAAAAATTAAAACAAGATCTACTTTTTCTTTTATTTCAGTTATGTCCCTGTAAACCTTTTCTCCTAAAATTTCATCTTCTCTTGGATAAACTGGAATTATTTTATAATTATGCTCTTTTAAATATTTTGTAACTATGTGAGAAGTCCTGTACTGTTTGGGCGATAAGCCGACAACTGCTATTGTCTTTGCTTCCTGTAAAATTTTTTTTATCAATTTTTCTTCTTCCATAATTAACCTTTCTTTATTCAATTATTTTCTCAATAAAACCAGAGCCAATAACTTTATCTTTTTTATAAAACACAGCAATCTGGCCTGGTGTTATGGCAAATTGTGGTTTATAAAAACTCACTATTGCTTTGTTATCAATAATTTTGATTGTTGCTTTATCTTGTTTGTGTAGATATCTTATTTTTACATCTGCATCAAATTCTTTTTTAATAATATTAGTCAAAAAATTTAGTTCTCTTACATAAAAACTTTTTTTATAAACATCATTACTGGTCCCTACAATAACTTTTTTGTTTTTTGCATCAATATCTATAACATAAAAAGGCTGTCCACCACCAACACCTAATCCTTTTCTCTGGCCTATTGTATATTTATAATATGGATATTCTAAATCCTTGATTTTAATACCATCTTTTGTGAAAAGACCAGTTTTAACATCAGGTAGTTTTTTTATTTTTTTTATAAACTCATAGGGTGTCTCTTTATCTTTTAAAAAACAAACTTCCTGACTTTCATTTCTTGCAATATCAAGATTATTTTCTTTTGCTATTTTTTTTGCCTTTTCTTTTGTTAATTTACTCAAAGGAAAAAGAATATAAGGTAGATATTCTTTTTTTAGTCGTGCGAGAAAATATTCCTGTGTCTTGTTTTTATCTTTTCCTTTTTTTAAAATATATTCATTTTTACTTTTTTCAATAATTGCATAATGCCCTGTTGCTATATAATCAAAATCAAACTCTTTCATTTTCTTATATAACGCATAAAATTTAATTTCTTCATTGCAGATAGCACAGGGGTTAGGTGTTTTCCCTTTTAAATAACTTTCAATAAAATAGTCTATTATTTTATTTTTAAATTCTTTTTTTAAATTAAGAATATAATGCTTAATGCCAAGTTTATAACATATCTTTTTTGCTCTTAAAATATCATCGTCATCACAACAACGAGATGCATCATCAATTAGTTTTAAAGTTATTCCAACAACTTCAAATCCCTGCTGTTTTAAAAGAAAAGCAGCGACTGATGAATCAATACCACCGCTCATCCCAACAAATACTTTGTGCATAAAACACCTTTTAATATTTAATATTTAGTATTTAGTGTTGAGTGTTGAATATTTAAAAATATACAATTCTCATTATATTTATTTTCTATGTTTTTTAAAATTTCTCTCAATTATTCAGTCGCCAATAAGCAAATATCAATCAGCAATGTAGTTATTGTATCTTCAAATCTTAAAATCATGAATCTTCGAATTTAACTAATTGCCCAAGTGCCTGATTGTCTGATTTTTAATCTTTTAAATCTTGTAAATCTAGTAATAAAAAATCTTGCAAATTTACAATTGTTTTGCGAAAAAATCTTGCTCTTTTTGCATGACTTAAATCGCTTTTAACAAAAAGATTGTTTTCGTCAGGTTCACACACCCTTTACTTCTTTTAATAACTTATCTTTCGTCTTCCTTACAATGATCCGAATTATAAATCGTAGATTGCATAACTAGCCGATTGTCCATTTAGACGGGGATGGAACCACGTCTCTACAACTACATTTTTCTATTATTCCTGTCACTGATTTCTAAGGGATAAATTCCAACAGGAATCCAGTTTTTTAAACAACAAATTGAAAATCGAAAATCACACAAATTTTAGTGTCTTTCCAACCAGCAAAGTAGTTTTCAACTTTTTAACTTGTCAACTTTCAAACTTTTAAACTTTAATCACCCATTATTCATTACTCTTTTAATCTTCTTTGTCTATAATCTTCTATTGCTTTTTTTATTCCTTCTTCTGCTAAAATAGAGCAATGGTATTTTTCTTTTGGTAGTCCCCCTAATAAGTCAACAATTCTTTTGTTAGTTATTTGCAATGCTTCATCAATTTTTTTACCCTTTACAAGTTCTGTTGCAAGTGATGATGTTGCAATAGCTGCCACACATCCAAATGTCTCAAATTTACAATCAGTGATTGTTTCATTTTCATCAACTTTGATATAAATCCACATAACATCGCCGCATACAGGATTCCCTACTTTACCAATTCCATCTGCATTTTCAATTCTACCTGCATTTTTCATACTTTTAAATTGTTCCATTACTTTATTTGAATATTGCATATAAAACAAACTCCTTTTTTATAATGCCACCATTCTATCAATTGGAATTTTTGCTTTTTCAATAATCTCAGGACTTAAAACAACTTCATATTGTTCTTTTTCAAGAGCTTCATAAAGATGATTTAAATGAGTTAATTTCATATTAAAACAAATCTGGGCATTGCCAAGTGAGTAAAATTCTGCATCAGGTCTTTCTTTTTTCAGTCGATGAATATGACCTTCTTCTGTGCCTATTATAAACTTTTTTGTTGGGTTTTCTTTTACATATTTTATCATACCTGATGTTGATGCAACAGCATCAGCAAGTTCTATAACCTCCGGCAAACATTCAGGATGAACAATTATTTTTGCATCAGGATGTGCATTTCTTGCATTTAATATATCTTCTTTTGTAAATTTATGATGAACATAACATCTACCATTGTGCAAAATTATTTCTTTATTTTTTACATTTTTTTGAACCCATAGTCCTAAATTTCTATCAGGTAAAAATACAATTTTATTTTCTGGTATTTTTTCTACTATACTGACAGCATTTGCAGATGTTACGCAGTAATCAAGTTTTGCTTTAACAGCAGCAGATGTATTAACATATCCCACAATTACCGCATCCTTGTATTTGTTTCTGTAAACATCCACTTCTTCTGGTGTTATGCAATCAGCAAGTTGACAACCGGCATTCTGTCTTGGCAATAATACTTTTTTTTGCGGTGATAAAATTTTTGCTGTCTCAGCCATAAATTTAACACCACAAAAAATTATTATTTTTTCTTTTGCTGCAGCGCATTTTCTTGATAACTCCAGAGAATCGCCTATAAAGTCCGCAATATCCTGGATTTCAGGTCTCTGATAATTGTGTGCAACAATTATTGCATCTTTTTTAATTTTTAAATCTTTAATTTTACTGATTAACTCTTTTTCATCCATTTTTTGCTCCTTTTATTTTTTCTCTCCAGAATGGAGACATATTTCTTAGTTTTTCTACTATACTCGGTAAAACATCTATGACTTTTTTTACATCTTCTTCTGTATTAAATCTACCAAAAGAAAATCTTATAGAACCATGTGCAATTTCATGGGGGATGCCCAGAGCCAGTAAAACATGCGATGGCTCAAGCGAGCCAGACGTGCATGCAGAACCGGATGATGCACATATACCTTCAAAATCAAGATGAATCAATATTGATTCACCTTCTATATATTTTATACATATATTTAAAATATTATCCATTCTTTTTTCCGGATGGCCATTTACAATTACATCTTCTATTTTATCAAGTAAATTTGCCTGAAGTGTATCTCTTAAATTTCTTATTTTTAAACTTTTTAAATTATCATTTAATTCTTCCATACATATTTCTGCTGCTTTTGCCATGCCAATAATTCCTGCCACATTTTCTGTTCCTGCTCTGCGATTTTTTTCATGATGACCGCCGTGAAGCAAAGAATGAATTTTCGTCCCTCTTTTTACATATAACACTCCTGTTCCCTTTGGACCATAAAATTTATGTGCTGAAATAGATAATAAATCAACGCCTAAATCTTTTACATCAAGTTTTAATTTTCCTGCGGCCTGTACAGCATCTGTGTGAAAATAAATATCGTGTTCTTTTGCTATTGCGCTTAATTCCTTTATTGGTTCTATTGTTCCGATTTCATTATTTGCATACATTATTGATGCTAAAATTGTATCTTTCCTGATTGCCTTTTTAAAATCTGAAATATCTACCATTCCGTATTTATCAACATTCAAATATGTTACCGAAAATCCAATCTCTTCAAGATATTTACAGGTATTTAATACAGCATGGTGCTCAATTTTTGATGTAATTATATGTTTCCCTTTTTCCTGATTTGCAAGCGCTATGCCTTTTATTGCCATATTATCGGATTCAGTGCCACCTGATGTAAAAACAATTTCAGAATAATTGCAATTTAAAAATTTTGCCATCTGCTCTCTTGCCTGTTCAATGTCTTTTTTAACTTCCTGCGCAAATGAATAAATACCAGATGGATTTGCAAATTTTTCTTTATAATATGGTTCCATTGCTTTTAAAACCTGTGGGTCCAAAGGTGTGGTTGCTGCATTATCTAAATAAACATAATTTATCATAATTTTTACCTGTTATTTATTTTTACCTGAAAAATGCAGGAGCATAACATCTTCCAGTGTTGTTTCTTCTAAAAACTCTTTTATCTTATCATCAAGTTTCTGCCATATTTTTCTAATGCCACAAAAAGATACCCTGTCACAATATTTTTTATTAGTAACACACGCTGAGGGAGAAAAATGTTTTTCAGCATCTTTTAAAATCTCATAAAGTGTTATCTTTGATGGTTCCCTTGTCAGATAAAATCCGCCTTTTTCTCCTTTTAAACTCGTTATAATACCTGCTTTTCTTAATTTAACAAATATATTTTCCATATACCTGTTTGATAATCCTTCTTTTTCGGATATTTCTTTGATGGTTACCGGTTTGTTATTATTTTTAATAAAAGAATAAGCAAGATGAGTTAATGACCTTATTGCATATCTGCCTTTTGTCGATATTTGCATAATATCACCTCATTTTATCACTTAGTTAGTGATATTATACATATAAAACAAATTATTGTCAAGAAATTAATAAGATTTTCAATTTTCGGTTTGCGATTTACAATTTAATAAAAACATTTACGCTTTACGATTTTCCAATCTCCCCCTCATCTTTATCCTTTCCCCAAAGGTTAGAGGAAATTTTTTTGTCATTCCTGCGAAAGCAGGAATCCGGTATTTTGTTTTCAAATATTCGTACAAATATTCATTTGCCCCTACAACAACAATTTTAAATTTACATTCTTCAATTTTTCAGTTTTTTAAAATCTAAAATCGTAAATCGAAAACCGCAAACCAAAAATTGATTTGATTTTCGATTTATGGATTACCGCCTTCGCCGGAAATGACAATGCTTGTTACAATCGCTGATTTAATTTGTCATTCCTGTTCCTGATTTCTCAGGGATAAATTTCAACAGCAATCCAATTTTTTGTTTTTAAAACGAAAATTGTAAACCGCAAATTGTAAATTTTATTTTTTCCAATCGACAATCTGCAATAGGAAATGTAGTTATCAATCCACAATCAGCAACCAGCAATCAGCAATGTAGTTATTGTGTTTTTACTTCAACACCACGCTTTTTACATCAATTATATCTTCCATATTTTTAATACTATCTATGACCTGTTTAGGGACATCGCTATCAACAGTCAATACACCGAGTGCTATTTTTTCTTCTTTGCTTCTGCCAAGTGCAAAAGATGCAATATTTATATTATTTGCACCAAGTATTGTTCCTAATCTGCCAATAACTCCTGGTTTATCTTCGTTTTTATAAACAATAATATTTTTTTCAGGGATTATCTCTAACTCAAATTTATCAATCATTACTATCCTCGCTTCTTTATTAACAGATAAAACACCAAACACACTTCTTTTTTCTTTATCACTTACGATTGAAACGCTTATTAAATTTGGATAATCGGTTTTTATTGTTGTTGTTTTTTCAATGACTTCAATACCTCTTTCTTTTGCTAAAAATTTTGCATTAACATAATTAACACTATCACCTAAAACAGGATAAAGCATTCCTTTTACCGCTGCAATAGTAAGTATTGCCAGATTATATTTTGTTACATCACCGCTGTATTCAACAATAATACTTTTCACATTGCCATCTATTAATTGAGAAACAAAACTACCGAGTGTTTCATTTAAATTAAGATATGGCTGCATTTCTTTTAATAACTCTGGTTCTATTGCCGGTATATTCAATGCATTTTTAATCATTCCGCCGCGAAGTGCCTCTATGACCTGCTCTACGATTACTTTTCCTACATTTTCCTGTGCTTCAACTGTTGATGCACCAAGATGTGGTGCCAAAATGATTTTTTCCGGGTCCACATTAAATAAAGGGCTGTCAAAAGGAGGTTCTTTTTCATAAACATCAAAAGCAGCTTTTTTCACTTTACCTTTTGTAATAGCATCGGCAATATCCTGCTCATTAATAATCCCGCCACGTGCACAATTAACAATCATAACACCGTCTTTCATCATCTGAATTTCTTTAGTAGTGATCATATTTGTTGTCTCTTTTGTTTTAGGGACATGGAAAGTTAATACATCTGCTTTTTGAATGACTTCCTGCAAAGACCCAAGTTCAATACCAAGAGAATCTGCCTTTTCTTTTGTAACAAACGGGTCATAAGCAATAATTTTCATACCAAATGAAAGCATTCTTTTTGCTACTTCTGTTCCAATTCTTCCCATGCCAACAACCCCTAATGTCTTACCATAAAGTTCTGTTCCAACAAATTTATTTCTTTCCCATTTTTTTGCTTTAAGCGAAGCATCTGCCTGTGGTAAATTTCTTGCCATACCCAAAATCAGTGTAATTGTTTGTTCTGCAGTTGACAATGTATTTGCATCAGGTGTATTCATAACAATTATACCTTTTGAAGTTGCAGCCTGCATATCAACATTATCAACACCAACACCGGCTCTTCCTATTATTTTTAATTTTTTTACCTGGGATAATGCTTTTGCAGTTACCTTTGTTCCGCTTCTTATAATCAATGCATCATAATTAGGAAGCTCCTCTGCGAGCTGGTTTTCATCCATTCCCGTCTTTACAATACACTCTATGTCTTTTTCCTTTTTCAGCATATTTATAGCATCTTCTGCTAATTTATCACTTACTAAAATTTTATACATATTAAATACCTCCTTATTGATATTTTTCTTCCAGTAAAACTTCCATAGCCCTTTTAACTCCCTTGCCTATCTCTATTTCCCCACCAAGTTCTTTAATTGCCATTTCAACAGCGGCAAGCCCTATTATCGGGTCGAATCTGTCAGTATAACCTAATGTGCCAACCCTAAAAATTTTTCCTTCTAATTTTCCCTGACCTCCTGCCATTGATATTCCATAATCATCTCTTATTTTTTTAACAAGTGCTTTACCATCCACTCCTTCTGGAACTTCAACTGAACACAAAACAACAGCCGGATTTTCTTTTGCAAATGGTTTAAGTCCAAGCGCTATTATTCCTTCTCTAACCGCCCTTGATAACTTTCTGTGACGTTCCCAGATATTTTCAAGCCCTTCTTCTTTTATTAATCTTAAAGCAACTACCTGTTGTGTTATCAAAGAAACCGCAGAAGTCCATGGAGTATCCGGCATTTTTTCCTTTGTTAGTGATTTTTCATATCTTTTCAAATCAAAATAAAATTTCGGGGACTTACATTGTTCAACAACTTTCCATGCTTTTTCGCTGCAGGCAACATAAGCAAGCCCCGGTGGAATCATTAATCCCTTTTGAGAACCAACAGCTATGATATCAACACCCCATTTATCCATATAAAATGGCTGTGCTCCAATGCCTGATATTCCATCAACAACTAAAATTGCTTTATGATTTGCTGTGAGTTTTGCAAATGCCTCTATGTCATTATATACGCCTGTTGATGTTTCATTTAAGGTTGTAAAAACAGCAACTGCATCAGGATTTTCATCTAAGGCTTTTTTTAATTCTTCTGGTTTTACAGCATATCCCCATTCAGGAGCTATTTTAACAATATTAGCACCATAGCACTTTGCAATATTTTCCCATCTATCCCCAAAATTACCTATAGTTGCGACAATGACTTTATCTCCCGGATTCACTGTATTAGAAACTGCTGTTTCCATTGCACCTGTTCCAGATGCAGCCATAATATAAACATTTCTTGTTGTTCCTAATACATATTTCATATTCTCTAAAACCTCTGTTAAAATCTTTCTAAACTGCGGAGTTCTGTGGTGCATTACTGGTTTTGCTGCTTCTGCTAAAACATCTGGTGGTACTTCTGTAGGACCTGGTGCCATAATGTATTTTTTCTTCATTTTTCTGCCTCCTTTTAAGTTTTTTAGTGATTTTTTTCACTATCTTTTAATATTATATATATCATAAAAAGTTTTTTATGTCAAGTATTTTTTTAATAAAAAATTAAAAATTTGTGAAATATTTCACTTAAATTTAAATAATATTATCTTAATTTTAATTATCTTATTATTCTCCCCTATATTAACTTTACCTAATATTATTTATAAATTCTTCTTTTTCTCATCAATTATTTTTTTTCTCATTTCCACTTTTTCAAATATTTCTTCCACTTTTTCAATCAATCTTGCAGGAGAAAATGGCTTTACTACATAAGCATCCGCACCTGATTTAAAACCTTTTTCAATATCAGTAATCTGACCTTTTGCAGTTAAAAGTATAATTGGTATTGTAGATGTATCTTTTTCCCTTTTTAAAATTTTACAAGCTTCTAATCCATCCATTTCCGGCATCATTATATCCAGTATTATTAAATCTGGTTTTACATTTCTTACCTCTTCTATTGCAAGTTTTCCATTTGTTGCAGTATATACATTGTACTGTTCTGATAATGTGTCCTGTAAAGCCGATAATATAAATGGCTCATCATCTGCAACTACTATTTTTTTCTTATCCATCATAAAAAATCCTCCTTTTACGTTGGTTTAATTTTGGGTATATAAAAAGTAAATTCACTTCCTTTTCCTAATTCACTTTTTACTTCAATATCGCCATTATGCAACTCAATAATATATTTAACTATTGGCAATCCAATACCTGTCCCGCTTATTTTACGGACAGCTTCACTCTGGACTCTGTAAAATTTTTCAAAAATACGTGGTAAATCTTCTTTTGAAATACCTATGCCTTCATCTTTTACAGTGATGTAAATTCTATCATTTTTATCTTCCATTATGATATTAATATTTCCACCATCTGGAGAATATTTAATAGCATTTGAAAGTAAATTAATCATAACCTGTGACATTTTATTTTTATCAAATAATATTATCTCACTTTTTTCTGGAACTGTCAAAATAATTTTATGTTTTTGTGATGTATTTTTATACATTTCATAAATATCTTTTAAAAAATTAATTACATCAACTTCTTCCAACGTTAAACTAAGTCCTTTGCCTGATTCAATCCTTGATAAATCAAGCAAATCTCCTATCAATGAACCCAGTCGCTGTGTCTCTTTATTTATTATTTCTGCATAACTTTTAACCTTTTCACTATCCATATTTCTTATTAACATAAGTTCGCTGTATGCCTGAATCGGTGTAAGCGGTGTGCGCAATTCATGAGAAACCATATTTAAAAATTCCGACTTCATTTTATCAAGTTCCTTTATTTCCGTTATATCTCTGAAAACAGCAACAGAGCCAGCCGCCTCTTTTTTTTCTCCTACTATTGGAGTAAATACAGCTGCAAAAATATGCTCTTTGTTTCCAAAATGAAATTTGACCTCATTTTTAATAGTTACTTTTGAATCCAGTACTACCCTAAAATTATCAATAACTGTCTGATTTATTTTAAAATTTGATATTTCAACACCAAATGCATGAGATGCATTTATATTAAAAATTTTTTCAGCAACCCTGTTAACCAGAACTACTTTGTTTTCTTTATCAATAGCAATTACTGCATCTTCCATTGATTGAATTATTGATTCAATTCTCAATTTTTCTATAGAAAGATTTATATTTGCTTCTTTTAATTCTTTATTTAATTGTTCTGCTCTTTCTTCCAGATGTTCATAAAGATTAGCATTTTCAATAGCAATTGCAGCCTGTGACGCAAGTGCTTCCAAAAATTTTATCTCACTTTTTGAGAAACTTGCTCCAGTTATCTTATTTAAAACCTGAACAACTCCAATTGTCTGATTTCTTACCTTTAAAGGGACACAGATTACAGACCTTGTAATAAATTTGGTTTGTTCATCAACCCTTTTTGCAAATCTTGGGTCTTTTGAGACATCCGGCACTAATACTGATTCACCTGTATAAGCCACATAACCAGCTATACCTTCACCCATTTTTAATCTTATTTGTTTTAATTCTTTTTCTTTGGGACCTGTTGCTATTTCAAAATAAAGTTCATTTCTTTCACTATCAATTAAAAACACAGATGATGCCTCTGCCTGCATAACTTTTTCTGCTGACTGCATAATAATTTTAAGTAATTCATCTAAATTTCTTGTTGAATTTATTATAATACTTGCTTCCATCAAAGCGCTCATTTTGGCTATTTCTTCTTCTTTTTGTTTATTTGCAACCTGAGTTGTATATTCCTGAACCGAAAGTTCAATAACTATATTAAATAAATCAACAATGAGGTCCCCTAAACTCATAAGCCGTTCTTCATTAAATGTGGGAATAGAATTATATGCTTTTAAAAGTTTGTCATAATCTATATCAAGTTCTTTGCTTAATTTTTTCACCAATTCCGGATTTGGTGTTCTATTTTTTATACCAACTAAAATATAAAACTTTTTTCCATAAAAATATGTGGATTTATTGTAATAAATACAATCAGCATATAAATTAACAAATTGTGCTTCTTTATCAAAAGAATTAATTCCCACATCCACATATTTTTGTCCCTGCGGAGTTGATATTAATAATTGATAAAAATCACTGAAATTAGATTCTTCGGTATTTATATTTTCATCTTCACTTATTACTTTTATGGCAATACCCAAATCCTTTGCAAATTTGTATTGTATACCCTCCCATACAGTTATATTAAACAAACGTGTTGAATCTAAATCTGGTTCTCTTCTACTGCTTTCAATAGCCACTGTTTACCTCTGTTTATTTTTTTTCATTAATCCAGATTTCCAATTGTTTGATCCATTCATCTATATTTTTGCCTGTTTTAGCAGAAAGTTTAATTATTTTTAATTTGTTATTGATTCTTTTAATATTTTTTTCAAAATTTTTTAAATTAAAATTCACATAAGGCAGCAGGTCTATTTTATTTAATACTAAAACATCTGCAATTTGAAACATCAAAGGATATTTAAGTGGTTTATCTTCACCTTCTGTTGTAGATAATACAACAACTTTTTTATCTTCGCCAAGATTAAAATCAGCCGGACAGATAAGGTTCCCTACATTTTCAATTATAAACAAATCATATTTACTTTTATTTTTTATTTTATCAAGAGCTTGTTTTATCATATTGGCATCAAGATGACATCCTCCACCATAATTTTCTGTCTTTATTTGATAGGCAAAAACCCCGCATTTTTTTATTCTTACAGCGTCATTTGATGTTGAAACATCTCCTTCTATTACTGCTATATTGAATTTTTTCTTTAAATTTTTTAAAGAAGCTTCTAATAATGTTGTTTTACCCGCTCCCGGCGAACTCATTATATTGATACAAAATCCATTATTTATTATTTTTTTATTTTGCTCAGCAATTTCTTCGTTCTTTTTCATTATATTTTCAAAAATATTTACTTCTGCCATTTATGTCTCCATCTCTATTGTTTGAATTATCATTTCTCTGCCTTGTATGACTTCAATATTCATAGAATTACATTTAGGGCATATTAAATTTAATTCTCTTATTCTAAATCTTTTTTTACATTCATTACATTGGGCTATTGTTTTTGAAATTTTAATATTTACAACTGCATTTTCCAATGGCGTATCTTTTGCAACTATTTCAAATGCAAATCTTAACGCTTCCGGAACTATTGAAGTCATTTCGCCAATTAATAAATTAACCTTTTTTACCATCTTGCCATTATTTTCATTTAATTTATTAATAACTATCTGTTTTATCTCTTCTGCAATTGAAACCTCATGCATCTTTTATTTTTTTGCTTTTTTTGATTTTTTCTTTGTTTTTTTTACTCCACAGCCACAGGTTTTGCACATTTTTAACCTCCATTAAAATAATTTTCAATTTTCAATTATATTTAAAAAATATATCTGGTGGGCTGGACTGGATTTGAACCAGCGACTTCCATCCTGTGAAGATGACACTCTAACCAGCTGAGTTACCAGCCCATCTTTTATCAATTTTACACTCTATTTTAACAATTTTCAATAAAAAATGGATGTTATAACTCACTCCCACAATTGCTAAACCTATATTTTAAAACGACATTAAAAAAGTTAATAAAAGCCTCTACTTTTCTCTTGAAATCAGTGTATACCCATAAAAAATTTTTAAATAGATATTATTAATAAATTTTTTAAAATTTCTTAACTTGCGCATAATATAAACTGGTTCTTTTATATCCCATTTTTGCATTAATTTTTTTATATTTTCTTTCTCAAAATTATTACCTATTCTACTTTTTAGTTCTTTCAGTGTTTTGCTTCCAAAATGGTGAACAAAAACAGACCCAGTAATATAACTTTCATAACCAAGTTTTTTTAACCTGAAATAAAAATCTGTATCTTCTCCTATTCCTATATTATATTCTTCACTAAATAAACCAGTTTTTTCAAATCTATCTTTTTTTATTAACATACACCATCCGCAAAAACCTTTTTCCTTTATTTTTTTCATTTTTTTTATAAATTTATCAGAATATGAATAAAAATCATAATTTAGTTGGCCTTCTTTTGTTCCCGGACTTGCGATTCCAATATTTTTTATTGATTCATAAAATTCAATCATATTTTTTATAAAGTTTTTACAGATAATAATGTCATTGTTTATTATAAATAAAAATTCTCCCCTTGCACTTTTTATCCCCTGGTTCCATGCCTTTGCAACCCCTAAATTTTCTTTGTTGTTTATAAAAATTACTTCTATTTTTTTTAAAAACTCTTCAGTTTCATCAGTAGAACCATTATTTATTACTATTATTTCGTAGTTGTTGTTGTCTGTACTTTTTCTTATACTTTCTATACATTTTTTAGTCAAAATAAAATTGTTATGTACAGGAATAATAATTGATGCCTGCATTTTTAATTCCTTAAATTCTTACATATATATTAAATATTATTCCAATTATCAACCCCAATATAAATAACCCTCCTGCTAATTTGTTAAACCAGAAAGCCCATGCAACATACCACAAAGGCCATATATCCAGAAAG
>Ga0101944_10002156_pt1 | contig 33726 bp, 19 predicted proteins | sample DewCreD2012metaG_FD_75245 | JGI IMG/M metagenome (GOLD analysis project Ga0101944, IMG submission 75245) | Hot spring sediment bacterial and archeal communities from British Columbia, Canada, to study Microbial Dark Matter (Phase II) - Dewar... ... | reverse complement strand
AGTTCAACCGCGCTGTCGACTACACCCGCACCGTTCCGACTGCCGCGGAGCGCCAGGGCGACTTCAGCCGCAGCGTCGCCAATGTCGGCGGCACGCCCGCGCCCCTGCTCCTGTACGATCCCCTGTCGGTCCGCTTCGAGGGCGGCCGCTACGTCCGCACGCCCTTCGCCAACTCCATCATCCCCCAGGACCGCCTCGATCCTGCCGGGCGCTTCCTCGTCAACAGCTATCCGCTGCCCAACATCAGCCCGCTCGAGCCCCGCTTCCTGCTCAACAACTATCAGGCGCGCTTCCCGCAGGAGTTCCGCCGCAACAACTTCAACGGACGCCTCGATCACCGCGCGGGCGCTCATAACATCTATGTCACCGGCGGCTTCAGCTTCGGCGACATCCTCACCGAATCCGGCTGGGGTCCGGACAATCCCTTCTACAGCCAGCCCGAGTTCGTCGGGCGCGAAAACCGCGACCGCAACCCCTACGCCTCCATCGGCGACACGTGGGTGATCTCCCCGACCCTCGTCATGGACGCCCGCCTCGGCTTCAACCGCGTCGACACCCGCAATATCGCCGGCAGCGTCAATCCCTCGCTCTACAACCAGATGCGCGTGCCCGGCGAAATCCAGGCGCTCGCCGTTCCCTTTGGCGGCACGCCGCAGGTCGCCGACGGCATCAACTACTGGAGCGCCCTGTCGAACACCGCCTACCTCTTCAAGATCGAGAAGCAGGCCAACTGGGTCACCAACGTCAACATGACCAAAATCGCCGGCAAATGGACCCTGAAATTCGGCGGCGAGTACCGGAATTCCCTGGCGAATTTCACCGATAACGCCTATCCGTTCGCCATCCGCACCAGCCCGAATTTCACCCGCGCTACCGTCAACGCCAGCGGCGATCCCAGCGACGCCCTCACTGCCGACCGCACCGGCCACGGCGGCGCCTCGCTGCTGCTCGGCTTCGGCGACATCTTCATCCAGCCGGGCTTCGCTCTCCAGCCGGCCCTCTCCGCCAAGTACTGGGCGCTGTACTCGCAGAACGACTGGCGCGTCACCAACCGCCTGACGCTCAACCTCGGCCTGCGGTACGACCAGCAGCCCGGTCCCACGGAGCGCTTCGACCGCCTGATGCCGGTCGACCTCTCCGCCACCAACCGCTGGGGCTCTCCCGGACGCTGGCTGTTCCCCGGCACCGGCGGCCTGAGCCGGAACTACTGGACCAACAACTCCCAGGAATTCCAGCCGCGCCTCGGCATGGCCTACCGCGTCCGCGATGACCTCGTCTTCCGCGCCGGCTATGGCCTGTCCACCATTCCGTCCAACACCGGCTTCAACGGCGGACCCGGCCACTACAACATGACCGCCTTCACGCCCTACACCATCACCACCCCGTACGGACCGTCGCCGAGCGGCGTCCCCGTGGGCAAGTTCTACGATCAGGCGGTCAACCGCGTCGTCACGCCCATCGGCGCCAATCCCGACGACCCGCGCCTTTACGGCGCCGGCTACATGACCTTCGTCCGCGACGACTACAAGACCGGCAGGCTGCAGCAGTGGAACGCCGCCATCGAGACCCGGCTGTTCAGCAAATACCAGGTCTCGGCCACGTACAACGGCCTCCGCGGCTACCGGCTGCCTTATTCCCGCCTGCCTCTCAACGCCCGTCAGTTCTACCCTGACGCGGCCATTCAGATGTTCCGCCAGGAGTGGATCGCCAACAACGGAACCAGCGATCCGCGCAACATCCAGATCCCGAACCCCTTCCAGCCTGCCGCGGGCGAGCTGAACGCCTTCCAGGCGCCCTGGAACGGCCGCACCGTCAACCGCGAGCTCGTCTACAACGTCTGGCCCCTGCTCGGCAACTACGCCCAGGTGGCCCCCATCGGCTGGAACAACTACCACGGCCTCACGCTGGCCCTCAACCGCCAGTTCGCCAACGGCTTCCTGATCAACACGCATTACACCTGGAGCAAGGCCCTCGACTGGGTGCAGGGTGAAATGCAGTTGAACGGCGGCTCGGAAGCCGTGGGCAACATCCCCGGCGATATCGACCGCCGCAACCTGCGCAACAACCAGCGCTTCAGCGATCACGACATCCGCCACCGCTTCGTGGCCACCTGGGTCTACGAACTGCCCTTCGGCCGCGGCAAGCGCTGGGCTGCCGACAACGGCGTGCTCAACTGGATCATCGGCGGCTGGAAAGTCGGCGGCAACTACCTCGCCCAGACCGGCACGCCGAACAACATCGGCGGCGGCAACACCAATTCCATCAACGGGCGCCCGAACCGCGTGCCCGGCGAGGCCGCCGAAGTGCCCAGGGAGCTCCAGCGCTGGTATGACGGCAGAACCACCATCACGCTGCCCAACGGCCAGCGCATCACTCCTTGCGCCTTCTGCTTCCTCAAGTACAACCTCGGCGCCTTCCGCGGTTCCACTACGACGGCGGCCAACGGCAACACCATCCTCGACATGATGTGGTGGGGCACCGCCGCCACCAACTACGCCGACATCACCGGCCCCGGCCGCGACAACCTCAACCTGAGCCTCGAAAAGAACTTCAAGGTGAAGGAGCGGGTCGAGTTCCTGCTCTCGGCCGAGGCCACCAACGCGCTCAACAACGTTCAGTTCCGGCCCAGGCTTCGCAGCGTCAGCGCGGGCGCTCTCCAGCCCACCCGCGACCCGTCACGCGGCCTCGAGGTCGGCATGGGCACGAACAGCAACTACGGAACCATCGACGCGTCGAACACCTTCGACCCGCGACAGATCGAGTTCCGCCTCAGAATCCGTTTCTGACCCCTACGGCACTCCGGGGGGCGCGCACGCGCCCCCTTTTTTTGCGCTCTCGAACATCACCTTTCAACGGCAGCCGCGCAGCGCGAAAAACGGGTTCCGTGCCTCAAGCGGAGCAGGCGGTCCCAACGCTGCCACAGGGCAGCTGAGCGCTCATACCCGGCGGCTTCGCCGCCTCCATTCGAGGCAGAGAACCCGGCGGGATTTTCCTGCATGCTGATGTCCCGCACGGCCATCCCCGACTCCCTGTCCCGATCCCCGCTGCAGACCGCTCAGGACAGGGACCGCAGCTGCGCGTCCAGCTGCGCCAGCAGCCCCGCGCCGTAGTGCGCGATGACGCGGTAGCCGCCGCGCTGCAAACGCTCGCCGTCGCGGTTGGCCTGCGATGCGCCCCCAAGAAATCCGCCTGCAACCAGATGGCGCTGCATCAGCTCGCGGTGCGCCGAGCGGGCGGCGCGGAGGGCTCGGGACGGATTGGGCAGAAGGCGCGCGCCTGCCGCCAGCGCAGCCGCGATGCCCGCCGAGCCGGACGTCTCCACGCCCGTCTCCGGCTGGTCGATGAAACAGTGCCACAGCCCCTGCCGGTTCTGCCACTTCATCGCCAGCTCCGCGCTCCAGACGAACGCCTCCCGCACGGCAGCAGGGATCTCGCCGGGCGGCAGTTCGTTCATCGTGCGGATCAGACCCAGAAAGAACCACGCCACGCCGCGCGCCCAGTTCGGAAACGTCCTCTCATCCCGCTCGTTGGCCCGGAGATACAGCGTGTCGCGCGCCGCCAGCCTCCCGATCCGGTGTTCCAGCTGCTTCACCGCCAGCGCCCGCAGGCTCCGGTCGTCCCGCGCCGCTCCCAGCGCAGCCAGCGGATATGCCAGCGTATAGCAGCCTTCCGCTGTCGTCGTGCGCCCGTCGATGATCACGCCGTCCATTGCGGCGGCGGCGCACCGGCAGAACTCGACCATCCCGTCGAACGACGGATGCGCGGGATCATGCTTTGCGAGCGCCGCGAAAGGCAGCAGCCCCTCGCTGCCGTGCCTCACCGGCGCGTCGGCGTGCGGAACGTACCTGGGCATGGCGCGCCCGTCGAAGAATGCACGAAAATGCCAGTCCATCGCCTCGCTGTCCCGCTGCGACCGGAGCAACGCCCAGCGCTGTTGCAGCCCGTCCAGCACGCAGCCCTCCATCCAGCCGAACGGCTGCGCAATGGCCGGCGTGGCGAGCGCAGCCTCGAAGTCTGCGCTCGAGACGCGCGATTCCCTCCGCAGGTGCGGCAGCAGATGAGGCCCCGCTTCAGGAGGCGCGCCGCTCAAAAGCCACAGCGGCCCGTTGCCCTGTTCCAGAATCAGATCCACGCCTTCCGTGGAGGCGCGTTCCGACTGTCGGGCTGTCAGCGGCAGGTCGAACGGCTGGAACGGATAGGCGAACCGGATGTCGAATGCTCCGAGCAGTTCGCCCGATCTAGACGTCAAGACACGCACGCGCAGGTTCTCCCGCGCGTCGAAGGCCACCGCAATGCGCAGCCGCGCCGCTCCGGCCACGCCCTCGCGCCACCGCAAGGACGCTCTGCCCTCCATGCCCGGCGCAACGCAGACACACGACCACCCGTTTCTGATTGGCTCCGGCGGCTCGGCGGCGGCGCGCGATACTGCTGCCGCCGCCGACACGCCCGTGTCTCCCCGCGCCTCCGCCGCCCAAAGGCCGCCCAGCGCTCTCAGCGCCTGCCTCCGGTTCATGGGAGACTTCCCGCAGCCATCAGAATTGGATCCGTCCCTGGATCTGGATGAACCGGTTGACGGCGCCCGTTTGCGACGTAATTCTGCCGAAATCCGTCGAAAACGGGTTCGTATTCGGAGCGGCGAACTGCGACCGGTTGAACACATTGATCGCATCCAGGCGCAGTTGCAGGGCCGCCCGCTCCCACAGACGGAACTCCTTCTGAATGTTCGCATTCCACTGATTCGTGGAGTCCGCCCGCAGTCCGTCGACCCGTGTTGGGAACACCCGCCGGTGGAAGGATGCCGGGCCCCGCGCCGCCACCCGCTCGAAATTGTCCGTGTTGAACCACCGGTCCAGAGTGCGCGGCCCTTTTGTAATATCCTCCAGATTTCCGTAATAAAAGAGATTTCCGAAATCGATCAGCGGGCCGGGCTGATATTCGTAAATCACGGCCAGTTGCCAGCCGCCCGCCACATGGCGCGCCCAGCCCGTGTTCAGCCAGCGCCGGCCGGGGCCGAACGGAAACTGGATGACCGTGCTTGCCGTCAGCCGGTGCGGACGGCCGTCGTTGCTCGTCCGCCAGGACGGCGCCGGGTCGAACTCGTTGAGGTAAATGTCCGCCTCCCGGATGTCCATGGCCGTATACGCCACCTGGGCGTTGAAGCCCCGTGCGAACCGCCGCGTGAAGCTCAGCTCCAGCGCATCGCTGCGCACTTCGCCCACAGGCGCGTTCTGGTCCGTGAGCGTTCCCAGGTGCGGATAGGGCCGCAGCAGCTGATTCACCCGGATGATCGAACTCGTGAAGAAGCCCTGGCTGCCCAGGTATTGATAGAGCAGCGGATCTGACCGGAGAGAATCGAACACCGCCAGCCGGAACGGATTGGCGACGTTGGCGCTCATCCGCGAAGCGATGGCGTCATTGCGCGTCAGGCCGTCGGCCCAGTACCGTTCGGGTAGCGGGTTGAGGGGGCGGTTCACGTACACGCGGTCGGAATATGAGCCGGCATAGGCCGCCTCAATCACATGATTCGTGCCCAGCTGTTGCTGGATGCCGATGCGCCACCGCTGCTGCCGCGCCCGCCTCGTGTCGTAGGCCGTGTACGTCAGGCCTTGTCCCGCAATGGCCATGGCCCCGAGCGCGTTGCCGAAGGGCTCGTCGAACCGCGTCCCGTCGGCGCGCACCGGGAACGGATCGGTCGTCGGAGCGATGCCCGCCCGCGGATCGCCGATCAGCCAGTTCACGCCGAAATCGTTCGTCAGCACCGGGAACGTGCTGCGGCTGTAGCCGGACTGGTTCGGCGTGAAGTTCAACGCGTTGAACGTATCGTAGAACAGGCCGTAGCCGCCGCGCACGACGGTCTTCGGGTTCAGCTGCCAGGCGGCGCTCAGCCGCGGCATCCACAGCCATTCCGGCTGAAGCTGTTCGCGCGGCGCACCGCCGGCGCCCACGTACATCGATCCGCCGCTCACTCGCATCTGGGCCGCCGGCAGCTCGGGGATCGGATTGGCCGCGTATGCCTGCTCCGCCAGAGCGGAGATCGGCAGGCGGACGTTGGGATCGAAATACCCCAGCATGCGGTCGTAGCGCTCGCGGATGCCCTGCTCGCGCTCCATGCGCAGCCCGAGATTCAGGGTCAGGCGCGGCGACACGCGCCAGTTGTCCTGGAAAAACGCGGAATAGGCGCGATTCGCCGTGGCGTACGTCGCGTTCTTCGCCACAGACCACGAACCCAGCCCCATCATGAACGCCGCCCAGCTGTGGCCCAGGTTCCCGGCAGGCACCAGCGTGTCGTCGTGCTTGCGCGTGTACGTGTTCGAAAACTGGAACACGCCCGACGTGTTGCCCCCGCCTCCGCCGGTGCGCAGATGGTCCCGCGCGCCGATGCCGGCCTGCAATGTGTGCCGGCCGCGCACATGCGACAGCCGCGACTGGAAACTCGCCTGCGTCGTTCTCGTCATCGCCGGGTAGAGCTGGCTCATGTCCTGGTAGCCCGAGGCGCGCACCATTGGCAGAATGTGCTGATCGCCCGCCCGTTCGTCCATGTACTTCGGCAATCCCACGTCGGAAGGCTTGAATTGCAGCGGCGTCGAGATCCGGTCGCCTTCCAGGAACGTGTTGATCGCGAATGCCGTGTCCAGCGTCGTCGACGGCCCGGGAACCCACACCCAGTCCAGCGCCCCGCCCAGATTGCGCCGGCTCAGGCCGCTCGTGTGCAGTCCGCGCAGCGTTTGATACGTCCAGTCTGTGCGGTCCTGCTGGAATGTGCCGCGCATCCAGCGCAGGAAGAACCGGTGTTTGTCGGCCGGCTGATAGTCGAACCGCAGGTTCTGCGCGTAGTAATCAAACAGGTTCGGCGTGCCCACCGCCAGGAAGTTGTTCAGCGGCTCCCGGCGCGGATCCGTGGGGTTGTTGTTCGGCGCAGGCAGAACGCGTTCGTTGTAGAACTTGTACATCGGGTTCACGATGCGCGAGGCCGGCAGGATGTTGCCCGGCAGCGGGTCCCGGATGAAATTGTTCGGGCGCGCAGGATCGCGCCGCACCGTCAGCGGATCGTAAATCTGATACAGGCTCGAATTCACCTGCAGCAGCGGCGAGAAGTCGCCCCGCCGGTCCGCCAGGGTCGGAATCGTGTAGGTGATCGCGCTCGTCGTCTCGCTGCGCCGGTCCAGCGAACTGTTGAACCCGAAGAAAAAGAACAGCCGGTTGCGGCCGTCATAGATCTTGGGCAGCACGACCGGTCCGCCCAGCGTGACCGCCGAGTTGTTCGAGCGCCCCGACGGCTGGATGTCCTGCGAGCGGAGCTCGGCGGCGCGCGCCAGATCGCCCGCGGATTCCGCCTGTGCAATGGCCCGGTAATACTGCTGCTTCACGAAAAAGCCCGACCCGTTCCAGCGCTGCTGCCAGTGCGTGTGCGTCGCCGTGCCGTGCAGCTCGTTGGTCCCTGTCTTGGAAATCATGGCGATCGTGATGCCGGTCGTGTGGCCCACGCTCGCGTCGAAGTTCGACGTCTCCACGCGCATCTCCTGCACCGTGTCCGTGAACGGCAGTTGCGCCGGACGCCGGCTCGACGTGTTGTTGGGCACGCCGTCGATCACATAGTCGTTGCCCCCCACGCCGCCGGCCACCGTTACATCCGCCGCCGCGATGATTGACTGCAGCCCCACGCGGCTGTTCACGCCGCTCGTCTGCGTGCCCGGCGCGTACCGCGCCAGCAGCGCAACGTTGTTGATCATCACGGGCAGCGCCATGATCGTCCGGTTGTCAAATGAAATCCCCGAGGAGACTGACGACGTGTCGACCAGCGGCGCCTCCGCCGTCACCTGCACGGACTCCGTCTGCGAGCCCAGCTCCAGCGGAATGTCCACCGTCACGCGGGCGCCGACGCCCAGGGTTACGCCCCGCCGGGTCAGCCGCTTGAATCCCGCGGCTTCCACCTCGATGGCGTAGTTTCCGGGTAACAGAAGATTCGCTTCGTAATATCCGGCGGAGTTCGTCCGCAGACGCACCGCCGTGTTGGTGTCCACATTGATCACCGTGACTGACGCATTCGGGATCGCCGCGCCCGTCGGGTCGGTCACTGTACCCGCCAGTTGGGCGCGGGTCTCCTGCGCGCTGGCTGGAACAGCCGCCAGAAACGCGCACAGCAGCGTGGCCAGGACTTTCTTGGTCATGGAACCTCCATTCAGGTCAAGCCTGCCCCAGACCGCCCGGCCTGCGTCAGGCTCCAAACCGTTCGCCCCGCGCCATCCGCCGCACGCTCAATCTGTTGCCGACGGTTGACGCTACCGTAACGAACCGCCGTAACGTCTGCTAGACTTGGGACGGAGGCGGCCGCATGGCGTCGCCGAACCTGGGCAGGAAGGTCTCGCCAATCCCGGATCTGCTGTCGCCTGAAGAAGAGCGCAGGATCCGTACGCACCTCGCATCCATCCTCCAGTCCAGCCCCTTCCGCAACAGCCCCCGCTGCCAGGAATTTCTCTCCCACGTGGTCGAATCGACGCTGGCCGGCAGGCGCGACCAGCTCAAGGAGCGCATCATCGGCATTCAGCTGTTTGGCCGCGACGCTTCCTATGACACCGGCGACGACCCCATCGTCCGCGTCAAGGCCAACGAAGTCCGGAAACGTCTGGCCCAGTTTTACGAGGAAGCCTCCCCGGGCGACGGCGTCAAGATCACGCTCCCGCCCGGCAGCTACGTCCCGCAGTTTGCATTCGCGCCTGAAGCGCCCCCGCCCGCCGTGGAAGAGACGCCTCCGCTCGCGCCGCCCGCGCCCGGCCGGCGTCTGCGCCTTGCCTGGCTCTGGCTTGCGGTTCCTCTTGCAGCCCTCGCCCTATTTTTGCTCTGGCCGCAACCGACGAACCTCGACCGCTTCTGGGCGCCGCTTCTCGACAGAAAGACCCCGCTCCTGGTGAGCCTCGGCACCAGCGAGCTGTTGCGCCTCTCTCCGGAGGCCGCGAAGCTGGTCGCCTCCGCGCCGAAGGGGAAGGAGATTACACTCCCCTCCAGCGAAATCGCCTTCGAGCGGAACGAGTTCATCTCCATCGCCCACTTCCGCGGACTTGTCGAAATCACCCGCTTCTGCCAGCGTCACGCCAAGCCGGTCGAGTTCCGCCCGGGCGTGGAGTTCTCCGCCGACGAACTGCGCTCAGCGCCCATCCTCTTCGTCGGCGCCTTTTCCAACGCCTGGACGATCCGCCAGAACGAGGAACTCCGCTTCCGCTTCAGCCGGGTGGATCAGGATCTGGCCATCGTCGACTCGGCCCCCGGCGGAAAGTCGTGGCGCATCGGCCGCGGCGATGCCAGGAAAATGCAGCTCGATTATGCTCTCATCACGAGGCTCCTGGGCACGGGCAGTCAGGGACCGCGCATTCTGGCCGGCGGATTGACCCGCTTTGGAACGCAGGCGGCGCTCGACTTCCTCTCGCAGCCCGATTACTGGCGAGACGCCGCCCGCCTCCTGCCTCCCGGATGGCAAAAGCGGAACCTCCAGCTCGTGCTCCGTGTCCGTCTCGTCTCCGGCCAGCACAGCCCCGCTGAAATCGTCGCCGCCCACGCCTGGTGACCCCCACCCGGCGCGGCGGGTCAGTGAACCCTGCGCGATCGCTCCCGGAACCTCAACTTCGATAAAACTGAAACTCGCGGCGCCAGGAACCGTTTGAGATACGGTTTGCCGTTGCTGTGGCGGCAGGGCGGTGTTCGATCCGCCGAATCACGCGGAGCGGCGTTTTCATGCGCCGGCGCAGAATTGTCTGCGGCTCTCGTCCGGAACGCCCCGCGACAGGGGCTGGCTTCGGATCAGCCCGCCCCGGGCAATCCCGGGCGGTTCGCTTCGCTGGATTCACGCCGCGTGATGCGGCGCCGTTCGATGCGGCCGAACCAGAGAATCCGCACCATGCGCGCTGTCTCCGTGAAGCCTGTCTTGCAGATTGCCGCCCGGCTCGCGGAGTTTTCCTTCAGGCAATAGATCCAGACTTCGCGTCCGGAGTCGAGTTCCTTCCGGGCCAGGAATTGCAGAGCTGCTTTGTAGATGCCCAGTCCGCGAAACTCGTCAGGCGTCCAGGCATCGTGGATCACGCTGACTTCCCGGCCCAGGGGCAGAACGCAATGGGGACCTGTCTCCGTCCCGGCCACGATCTCAGTTCTCCCGCCGATCCAGATGATATGCGCCACATGGCCCCGGTACAGCGCGACGAAACCGCGGTCCCCGGCGGTCATCCGCTCCCGGAACGACCGCAGGCGGTCGGGGTGCAATTGCTCCGGATGTTTCAGGGCGGTCTCCGCTAGTAGCGAGAACCGCAAGGGCGCAATCTCGATGTCCGGCCGGCAGGCGTCCCCGCGGATCGCCTCCCGGTCAGAAAGGCGATAAACGATGACCTCATCGCGCCGGAAGACGAAGGCCCGAACCAGCTGCCGCAGGCGTTTCCCTGCGAATCCCGCAAGGCCGTCTCGTTGCAGGGCCCGGCCCAGGCGTTGAAGCCACTCGCTGCTTCGATTCCAGCGGGACCTCAGCCAGGCGTACAGGACGGGGTGCTTCTTCAGCCGTTCGCGTGCGCGCAGAAGATACTGCTTTGCGCACCGGCGGCTGAACAGATGAATCTCATGGTAGTCATACGTGAGGTTGGAAAATCGGCTCTTGTATTGTTCATCTCCGATCGTGAAATCCAGCTCCTCTATGTTGGCTGATGCACAGTATTGAAGAACGCTCTGCAGGAGGACTTCCCCGGGGCCGGACTCCGCTAGATCCACATCGAACGTGGGCTTGTACCAGACGTACCTCCCGGCCGACTCGAATCCCAGATGATACGCGGCCGGCCGTCCTTCGACCTCCAGCACGCCGAACCGCAGGGGCCCGCAGGCTGAAAGATGATCTGCCAGCGCCGCATAGTATCGCCTGCTCGCCTCGTCCAGGAAGTGGCTCTTCACGCCCTTGAGCGCCCAACGCTCGATATGCTGCCGCTGAAAGGCCCCGAGGTGGGCTGGAATTTCCTCGATGTTTTCGATGTGCCTGAAGGTGACTCTGCCGAGCCGTTCCAGTCTCTTCCGGTGCCTCCGCAGGCTGTCTTTCCGCGCCAGACGCAGAAAATGTTGCCCATCTTCGGCCACCGCCGCCCATCCTTTGCCTGCCTGCACGATCACCGCTTGCACCCGGGCATGGCCCGCCATGCGCCTTGCCGCTTCCAGCAGAACTCCGCGCGCGGAAACGTTCCGGATGATCCCGGTTTTCCACGCTTCGCGATGTTCGGCCAGAAGATCGATCGCTGCCCCGAACGCGGCCTGTGCGTTCTCCGGACTGGCCAGCAGATCATTGTGGTCGGAAGCGCCGTCTCCCAGCGGCCGCAACTCCAGATTGCGCCGCACCAGCGGCCAGATGGCAACCACCTCGCCCCCGGCGTCGCGGATCACCGGCGTAAAGACTTCGTACTCCCGGCCGTACCCCTCCCACCATGCCTTCGCCCACGCGAATGTGTGGAATACTTCCGGCCTCGGCCGGCTCGCCGCCAGACGGTCCCACGCCTCCTTCAGCTGTTCCAGTTGGGAAAAAGACCTGGCGATTTCGGCGGCCATGGGTGATCTCATCTCTCGCGCCCCAACATCGCGTGGAGACCGCTGACTCTGGAAAAGAACACAGGCAGCGGAACATGGCCGGCGACTGCCAGTCTCGGTATTGCGAATCGGGGAGGCGTCCTTCCTGCCCGCCGGTTCTCCACGGCGAAAGCGATGCGATACCCCGCTTTTTCCGCTTCCTCAATCACCGCATTCGAATAATCCTCTCTGGAACCGTTCGGGTAGGCGAGGATCGTGCACCCGGATCGCGTCTCCCTTTCGATGGCTGCCCGGCTTTCGCGCAGTTCGGCAGCGGCCGACTCCGCCGTCAGGCCGGCAAGGATGGGATGAGATACCGTATGCGAGCCCAGCTCGAATCCCTGCTCTGCCAGCCGCCGCGCCTCCGCCCAGTTCATGAAGGCGTGCGCCTCGGAGTCATAGCGTGACGGCACGGGTGGAGTTTTCGCACGCAACAGGGCCAGGAACTCGTCGCGCTGTCCGGGCGGAATCCGCTTGCAGGCTTGGCTGATTCCTCTGGCGACCTCGCAGCGTTCGCGCCATGCATCTGGCCCTGGCAGGCGGAATGAACCCACGGGCGCATGGAGCGTGGCCTCCGGCCAGTCGAGCACGCGCAGCAGGATCTCGTCCGGCCACAGAATGGACTGGCTTCCGATATACCCGGTCGTCAGATGAAAAACCGCCGGTATGCCTTTCCTTCGCAGAATCGGTGCCGCATGGGTGACATTGTTCCGGTAGCCGTCGTCAAATGTGACCACGACCGGGTTTCCCGGCAGCGGCCTGCCTTCCGTCAGGGCTTCCACGAGCTCCGCCCCTGAGACCGGCGTGAACCGCCTGGCCAGATAGTCAAGCTGGCTTTCGAACTCGGCGATGCTCACCGTGTTGCCGTAAAGCGTTCGCTCGCCGCTGCGGTCTCCTTCGATGACGCCGTGGTAGCAGAGGACTGCCAGCGATTGCCTGTAGCGCCCTCGCGACAGGGCGTTCAGCCTGCATATCTCCGCTGCTCCGAAGACCCAGCGTTTCAGTAACAGGGAGTTCAAGCTGCGCCGTCCTCGATTCTGTGGAAGCTAGTCTTACCATAATGACGCCGCCCGCTGCAGCGCAAGGCGAACCCTTCCGGAACCGGCCGAGGCCCCGGCGCTGGCGAAGCTGCGGGGCGGCGAAGGACCAGACTGATTCGCGTTCGCCGGAACTGCCTGTCCGCGCCGGACGGCAACGGATCGGTCCTGCCGCCCGCTGATGGGAACGAAGACAGCAAGGCGCCAGGGAGTGAGCCCGGCAGCGTTCCCTTCGGCCTCTCACTGCCGCTTCCCCTCGCACTTGCGCGAAGGCTGCATCCCAACCGTCCTGCCCGCGCCCTCTCCTGCGGGTTCCCCGCCGCCCTTGGGCGGCGGCCGCATCCCAACCTGGCTTCCCGAAGCCGCGTAAGCGAAATATACCCAGCCCGCCAGCCGTCAACCGGTCTTCGCGGCAGCATTCGCCCGCACGAACTCCAGCGCACACCTCTTACGCGAGCGTGCAATTGAGGGGAAGCGGATCAGAAAGGCTTGGTGGACCCGAAGGGATTCGAACCATCGACCTCCTCCATGCCATCGAAGCGCGCTCCCATCCTCGCCCCTCAGCTCTGCTTGCGAAGTCCCGCCCGGCCCTTGCCGGTCCTGCCAGGGGCGCGATTCCATCCCGGGCGCAAGCATGGAATCTTGCTCCATCCCCCCCCCCCAGATTCCTCTTGACAGAGCCGGTCATTCTCGTGTTACTATCCACAATCATTTAGCCTGGGTCAGCCAACACGTCTTGGTCATTGAGTCCGGCTGTATCGGCAATCAGGGCCTCCGTTCCAGCCCCAGTCAGTTCCCGGTGCGGCATCATGCTTGACTTCTCCAGACCTGGAGGCTCACACCGATGAATCCACTCCTCGCAAGGCTCGCCGGGGCGCTGCTTTTCAGCGTCCTCGCCTGCGCCCAGATCAACACCGGAACTCTGGTTGGAACCGTCTCTGATCCCTCCGGCGCGGTCATTCCCGCCGCCAAGGTCACCGTCCGGAACCAGAGCACCGGATCCGAAATCGTCGTCACCTCGAACCAGGATGGCCTTTTCCGCGCACCCTACCTCGTGCCGGGCGAGTACACGGTCAAAGTCGAAGCTCAGGGCTTCCGAGCCTTCGAAGCCCGGGACATCCTGATTTCCGTGCTCAAAGAAACCAGCATCACCGCCCGGCTGGAGGTCGGCGCCATGGTCGAAACGCTGGTCGTCGAAGCCAACGCCGCCACGCTCGAGACGACAACGGCTCAGATCACGTTCACCGTCCAGCAGGAGAAGACCCTGACGCTGCCGCGCCTCAACACGGGTCTCGACCGGCTTGCTTTTCTCTCCCCTGGCGTCGTGCCCGGTCTCGCTTTCCAGAACAGCAACGGCGCGCAGATCGCCGCCAATGGCCAGCGCGGACGCTCCAACAACTTCCTGCTGGAGGGCGTCGACAACAACGACACCTCCATCGGAGGTCCCTCGTTCTTCTTCTCCATGGTGGAGGCTGTCCAGGAGTTCTCCATCGTGACCAACCAGTTCAGCGCCGAGTATGGCCGCAACTCCGGCGCCACCGTCAACATCAATGTCCGCTCCGGCACCAATGAGTGGCACGGCACCGGCATCTGGGCGCATGAAAACGACGAACACTTCACCGCTCTCACCAATTTCCAGCGCCGCGTCGCTCCCACCAACCCCGCCAAACTGACGCGCCCGCCCAAGAACATCTTCAACCAGTACGGCGCCACCATCGGCGGTCCCTTCGTCAGGAACAAGCTGTTCGGCTTCGGCTTCGCTTACCGCGACGCCAGGCGTCAGAACGCCCGGCTCGAGGCCACATCGGCCAGCCTGACCCCCTCGCGCGAGGCCCTCCAGGCTCTCCAGCAGGCATTCCCCAACTCCATCCCCGTCCGCAACCTCATCCAGCACGGCCCCCTCACCCGCGACGTCGAACGCCTCCAGATCCTTGAGCGCTTCCCCAACCGCGTCTCCGTCAACAGCCCCACCGGCCCCGTCGGAATCGAAATGGTCCGCATCGTCCGCAACGCCTCTCAGCCGTTCGACCGCTGGCAGTATGGCGGCCGCGTCGACTGGGCGCCCAACGACCGCAATCGCGTCAGCGGCCGCTATCTCCACCAGAACTCCATCAGCCCCACGCTCACCCTCAACGGCTACCACTACGACACCCCGGGCCGCTCCTACAATTCCGGCGGCAACTGGACCCGCTCTTTCGGCGCCACCATGGTCAACGACGCCCGCTTCTCCTGGGTGCGGAGCGGCTTCTATTTCCAGGGCAACAACACCTTCCCCTTCTCCGAACTGGGCAAGAACATCGCCAGCGTCTCCATGCCCAGCGGGTACCTCGGCTTCGGCCTCCCCACCAACATCCCGCAGTACCGCGAGTTCGACCGCTTCAATTTTCAGAACAACTTCTCCTGGCAGCTCGGGCGGCACGGCCTTCGCATGGGAACCCAGATCTCGCAGGACCGCAATGAATTCGGATTCCTTCCCCAGGTCAACGGCGCTTTCGTTTTCAACACCTGGCAGGATTTTGTCGACAACCGCCCGGCCCAATTCAACGGCGCCGCCGGCGATCCCATCCAGCGGCCCAAACAGTTCGACCGCTTCTTCTACTTCCAGGACGACTGGCGCGTCAACAGCCGCCTGACCCTGAATCTGGGCATCCGTTACGAATTCTCAGGCCAGCCCCTCAATATCCTGAACGACGTCACCACGAAACGCGAGTCAGACCCCAACACCGCTCTCTGGGACACCAGCCTTCCCCTCGAGCAGCGCACTGTGCCGCGCCTCCGCGCGGACAGGAACAACTTCGCCCCGCGCATCGGCTTCGCCCTCTCGCTGCCCGACAACTGGCTCTTCGGCACCGATGCCACAGTCATCCGCGGCGGATACGGGATCAGCTACGACCCGGCGTTCTACAACCTCCTGCTGAACGTCCAGACCTCCACGCCCACCGTCCAGCTCTACGGCTTGGGCAACACATTCCCCATGCCCGCTGATATCACCGGCGACAACCTCCGCCGTCTCGCCGCCCCGCCTCGCGGACTCGATCCCCGCCGTCTCAACCAGACCATCTTCGAACAGGGCTTCTATTCCCCCTACGCCCAGAACTGGTCTTTCGGCGTGCAGCGGCGCATCGGCGCCCGTCAGACCGCCGAGGTCCGTTACGTCGGCACCCGCGGCATCGGCCTCTTCCAGACCGTCAACGCCAACCCCTTGTTGTCGAACTTCGTCAACAACGGTTTCGCCAGCCTCCTGCCCAGCGGCTGGGCGCCGGGCGTCAATCCCGCCTGCGCCAGCTGTAACGGACGCCTCAACCCGAACAACGCCCTGCTCCGCATGCGCGCCAACACGGCTTCTTCCGTCTACCATGGCCTCCAGAGCCGGTTCGACGGCCGGATCGGCGATCAGCTCATCATCGGCGCCTCCTACACCTGGTCCACCACGATCGACAACGTCAGCGAGGTCTTCGCCAGTTTGGGCGCCGGCTCCGGCGGCTCCGTGGCCAATCCCCAGAGCATCTTCAACTGGAATTCGGGCGAGCGGGGCCGCTCCAACATCGATCTGCCCCATTTCGGCTCCGTCAACTTCGTCTGGGACCTCCCCTTTTACAAGTCCCAGAAAGGCTTCCTCGGCCGCCTGATCGGCGGCTGGCAGACGGCCGGAGTCCTGATCCTCCAGGGCGGCCGCGCTCTCACCGTCCTCCAGAACAACCCGCCCGGCCAGCTGAGTCCGCTCAACGATTCCGCCTACAACACGACCTTCTTCAACCCGGATCAGTTCCGCCCCTTCCCCGCCAACCCGAATGCCCCGGTTCGCACCGTCGGCATCCTGACAGCCGCAGGACTCCGCAATTACTACGACCAGACGCAGGCCGTCTCTTTCAACGACGTCCGCTGGCTCCTCAACAACTTCGCCTTGCAGCAGGCTCTCGGCAATCCGTTCGGCGGCGGCCGCAACACCTACCGCGGACCCGCACAGCAGATCTTCGATCTCTCGCTGTTCAAGAACATCAACATCACCGAGAACGTCCGGCTCCAGTTGCGCTTCGAGAGCTCCAACTTCCCCAACCACCCCAACCCGCTCAACCCCGAAACCCGCGTCGATCTCGGCCAGGCCGTCTTCCTCAATCCCACCGAAACCGAATCGGCGCCCCGCCGGATCACGCTCGGCATGCGCCTCTTCTTCTGACCCTTCCCGCCAGGACTGCCCTCCTGCAACGGCGAGGGCAGTCCGGCGGCGCAGTCCGCAGCATCCGGCGCTGCCACCCTCCGCCGGGAAACACGGCACAGCCCAGCCCGCCGTCAGCACTCTGTGGCCACGGCATCGCCGGAAATGTTCGACGTCGGCTTCACTCCCGCATTGGGCCTCGGCAGATAGGTCAGATGCGCGGGCCATCGGACCCCCTGCCCGAAGTTCCGCCGGTAATGATTCAGACCGCCCTCGAGTCAGAGCGGGAGGCGCAATCCTTGAACCGGGGCCGCTACGCTCCAACAGCTCGGGAGATCCGCAGACCTCCATCGCAGGATGGCTCCTCCAGCCCGCCGCGCTGACCCCTGTCCTCCACCGTCGCCGGACGCCGCCCCCCGATGCAAACCCGGGCGCCGGGCAGCACGCTTCCGGTTCAGGAATGCAGACGCTTCACCCCAGCCAGCAGCATCAGCCCCGCGGCGGCGAGCAGCGCAGTCCGCGGCTCAGGGATCTCGGAGCCCGGATTGACGCCTCCATTGCCTCCTCCGCCATTGGATTCCCTCAGCGGCGGGTAGGATGCCCCCAGGGCGCCGGCCAACGGATAACCCTCCGGCAACAGAATCCCGAAGAATGCACTGTTCAATGAGTCCGCGTTGATCGAGCAGGAAGGCGCCAGACATGACGCCGACAACGACGTCCTGCCGACAAGGTTCAGATCCACGCCGGCCGGCGCCGTCACAGGGTTGCGCCATCGCACCGTCACCCCGCGCGGCGAACCAGGAATGAGAGGCGCCGGCGCGAACTGAACGGCAGGCGGATGCTCGCCGTAAAGAATGTCGTCAACCCTGGAGTCATTGAAGAACCAGGCCCAATCCCCTCCGGTCTGGTATGCATCGCCACAGGAACTGTTCTCGAAGCTCTGGGCTCCAAAGAAATACAGCAGTGGGTCGCAGCCAGCCGGCTGAAGATAGAAGGCGGATTCCAACATATACCCGGCGACCCTGACCGGCTGGCCCGGGTCGCCGAAAAAATGTCCAGTTCCTCCCCCGAATGGGAAGCGCTGAAGTATCCGCCCACCTCGATTGTCCGCCGCATTTCGAAGGTCGCCGCTACCTGGGAGCCTGGCCCCTGGATCCGAAGCAGGTCGCCAGATTGCATGCCTGCGCCAGCGGTAACGGGGCTCCCATCCCCCAGCGTCCGTGTCCCCACGCGCAGGCGGAGTCTCAACGGATCGGGAACCGCCGCTGCCGTCGCTGTCGCCCGCTCTGATTGTGGAGGGCCTATTGTGCTGCCAAGCACCTGTAATTGTGATGGCGCTGGCAGGCTCCCGGTGATCTGTTCCCCCTCTGCATTCGTGTCCAGCCTGTTGTACCTCCCGGTCCCCAGTTGGGCCGCGGAAACATTCACGTCGTGGAACCGGAATCCTTCGCGGCGGGTTTGCAGCATGATCTCGTAGCCAAGAATCGGCGCCGCGGAAAGCGATTCAACGCCCAGCCAGCCGCATGCCAGAATCGGCGCCACTCTGAGCAGGGTCTTCAACGGGCGGGTTCTCCTCCAGCGAGCAGGAGCCTTGCTTCGCCACAGGCGGCGGAAGTTACGGCAGGTGAGCCGGAGACAGGTAACCCCTCGTAACAGAATGCAAGCTGAAAATTGCGGCCCATGTCCGGCTGGCCTCGCATCCGCGCAGCACGAATCCAGCCCGCTGCCGCAGGCGATCAGACCGGCGAAGCCGGTGCAAGAAGCGCTCCAGCAAAGGCGTAAAGCATCGGCGGCCGTTGAGTCAGCCCGCCATCTGCCGCCCCTCCCGCCCCGCCGCCACGATCCAGCAGATTCTGACGGTGCCCCGAACCCCAGAGTGAAACCACGGGCGCCGCGCCGCCGGCACCCCCTCCGGCTCGCCCCATGTCCGCCGTTCCGCGCCCTCCGCTGCCCCACTCCTGCCGCCCGGCTGCCCGACTGCGGAAGCGCTCGCACTCCAGTCCGGTTCAGCCCCGAAAGAAGACACCCGGCGGTCGCAAGCCGCTCCGCCCGGATGCATCGAAGTGAGCCCCATGCCGGACGGGACGCCCCGCATCCGGCAGGAAGGAATCGCCGCCACATGGCGCTCCACCCGCAACAACGGCATGACCAAAGGCTTCCACACCCGAATGCGCCGGCAAGCCCACAGCTTTCTTTACTGCAAACAACCACCAGATGCGGGTGAAGGTCTCATCTGCCTGAGCTGGCCTGGGAGCCGGGCTTTCCCCGTTGTTTGGCGCAGAGCCCTGGGAACTGGCTGAAAGATGGGTTTGGTGGACCTGGAGGGATTCGAACCCTCGACCTCTTCCATGCCATGGAAGCGCGCTCCCAACTGCGCCACAGGCCCACGGGCTTTTTTCACTATACCACGGCTGCATCCCGCCTCAAGTAGCATGAATCATCATGATCACACGCGACCAGGCATGGGACATCGTCTGCGAATTCATCCAGAACGACGCGCTGCGCCGTCATTCCCTTGCGGTCGAGGCGTGCGTCTCGGCCTACGCCCGCAAATTCGCCGCCGAAGGCCATGACGTCGATCCCGAATTGTGGACCGTCACCGCTCTCCTGCACGACTTCGACTGGGAGATCCATCCCCAGGCGCCGGATCACCCAGTCAAAGGCGAGCTGATCCTGCGTGAGCGCGGCGTTCCCGAAGTCATCCGCCGCGCGATTCTCTCCCATGCATCCTACACGGGCGTGCCCCGCGAGTCGCTGCTTGAAAAGACTCTCTTCGCCTGCGATGAACTGGCCGGCTTCCTCACCGCCGTGGCCTACGTCAAGCCGACCCGCTCCATCCATGAAGTCGACGCCCGCAGCGTGCGGAAGAAAATGAAGGACAAGGCGTTCGCCCGCGCCGTCAACCGCGAGGACATCATTCAGGGCGCTGCCGGACTGGGCGTCGATCTCGACGAGCACATCGCCTTCTGCATCCGCGCCATGCAGGAGCGCGCCGCCGAACTCGGCCTCCAGGGCAGCTGGAATGAAGCCGGCGCCTCCTGATCCGGCGCGGACCGTCCGCAGCCGGACGCTACAATGAGAGAGACTGCCGTAACAATGGAGCGCCACGAATTGGAACGAACTCTGGACAAGATGCGCCAGGACTGGGACGAGCGCGCGCGGGAGAACGCCCGGTTCTACGTCAACACCGAACGCACGGACTGGACCGACGAGGACTTCTTCGAATCAGGCCGCCGCACCGTCCGCGAAGAGATCCTCACCGACATGATCAACATCTGCCAGGGCAAGGACCCGAAGCAGATGAAAGTCATCGAAATCGGCTGCGGCGCCGGTCGCGTCACGCGCGCCCTGGCCGAGATCTTCGGCGAAGTCCACGCTGTTGACGTCAGCGGCGAGATGGTCGAGCTCGCCCGCCAGGCGCTCCGCGGCATGCCCAACGCCCACGTCTACCAGAACAACGGCATGGACCTCGGCGTGATCCCTCCCGGCGAATACGACTTCGCGTTCTCCAGCATCGTCTTCCAGCACATCCCCAGCCGCGAGGTCATCGAGAGCTACGTCCGCGAGGTGCATCGGCTGCTCCGCCCCGGCGCGCTCTTCAAGTTCCAGGTTCAGGGCGACCCGAACGTCGAGAGCGATCCTGACGATACCTGGCTCGGCGTGCCCTTCACCGATGCCCAGGCTGTCGAGATGGCCGAACGCTGCGGCTTCGAGCCCCGCTACCGCCACGGCGCCGGCAGCCAGTATTTCTGGCTCTGGTACTTCAAAAAGTAAGCTTCCCTCCGCGCCGCCGGCTCGTCGCCTCTCCACGCCTGCCGTAGACCCGCCCCGCCATTCCGCTTATACTTGAAGGACCGTCTGGGCGCCGGCCGCAGCTCCTCGATATTCCGACTGCCGCAGGATCGGCCATGAATACCGATGATACGACGAGGATCGGCCACGGCGGCCCAGAGCCCCTGCCCGGGCTCCGCAGCCCCAGATACCGCATCACGGGCCGCATCGGCGAAGGCGGCATGGGTGTCGTCTTCAAAGCCCTTGACGTCGAACTCGGCCGAACCGTCGCGCTGAAGTTCCTCCCGGGCGCCGTGCAGGCAGGCAGCGAAGCCGAACAGCGCTTCCTGCGCGAGGCCAGAGCCGCCTCGGCGCTCGACCATGTCAACATCGGGACGATCCATGCCATCGAGGAAGACGCCGGCGGGCGCCGCTTCATCGTCATGGCCTATTACGAGGGAGACAGCCTCGCCGCGCGGCTCGCCTGCGCTCCTGAGCCGTTCCTGCCCGCCCTGGCCCTGAACATCGCCGTACAGGCCGCCCAGGGCCTGCTCGCAGCTCATGAGCGCGGCGTCATCCACCGCGACATCAAGCCCTCCAACATCCTCATCACGCGGCAGGGCGTTGTGAAGATCGTCGATTTCGGGCTCGCCTTCGTCCAGGGCGCGGCCCCCCTGACGCTGGAAGGAACACAGATGGGCACGCCTGCCTACATGTCGCCCGAGCAGGCTTTGGGGGGCGAAGTCGACCACCGCACGGACCTCTGGTCGCTCGGTGTTGTGCTGTACGAGATGCTCGCCGGGGAGCGCCCCTTTCAGGCGTCCTCGATTCCAGCCACGCTTTACCGCGTGGTGCATGATCCCCCCAGCTCCTTGGACCGCGTGCCCCCGGCGCTCCGCCCTGTGTTGTCCCGTGCGCTGGCCAAGGATCCCTCCGCGCGGTTCTCCTCTGCGGCCGAGTTTCTCCAGGCGCTGCGCTCCGCGGAAGCGCGCTTGCAGGCCGACGCCCAGCCTGCCCCTCTTCGGCTCAGGAACCGCCGGAACAGCCGGAAACGATACGCAGCCGGCGCCGCCGCTGCCGCCGCCCTGCTTCTCCTCTCCGCCTTCATCGTTTGGCGCTCCGGCCGCACTCCAGGCGTTCCTCCCGGCGCAGCCGCGCTCCTGCCCGGCACCGCGTCCGCCAGTTATCTCGAAGCTGTCCGCAGACTGAAACGCTGGGACCAGCCCGGCAACCTCGACCAGGCTGCGCGTCTCCTCGAAGATTGCCTCCGCGCTGATCCCTCGTTCGCCCTCGGCCACGCCAGGCTGGCTGAGCTCTGGCGCATCCGCTTCGCCCTCAGCCGTGACAAAGCGGCGCTGGAAGCGGCCGCGCGCCATGCGGCCGAGGCGCTCCGGCTCGACCCCGGACTCGCTCCCGTCCAGGTCGTCAACGGCCGCGTCCAGGCCCTCCTTGGCAACAACGACCTAGCCATGGCCGCTTTCGGCCGCGCCCTCACGCTCGATCCCAACGACAGCGAGGCCCATCACGCCCTCGCCCGCCAGCTCGAGCGCAGCGGCCGCTTCAAAGAAGCGGAGTCCGCCTACCGGCGCGCCCTCGAAATCGACCCCGAGGATCTCGCCGCGCACGATGCCTATGGCAATTACCTGTTCCGGCAAAGCCGCCACGAGGAGGCGATCCGCCAGTGGCAGGAGGTCATCCAGCGCGCTCCGGACCACGCCGCCGCGCTCGTCAATCTGGGCTCCGCCCTTTCAGAGACCGGCCGCGTCTCCGAAGCCATCTCCATCTACCAGCAGCTGGTCAAGGTCAAGCCCGAAGCCATGGCGTGGACCAATCTCGGGACTGCCTACTCGCGCGCAAAGCGCTATCCCGAGGCTGTGCAGGCGTATCAGAACTCGCTCCAGATCCAGAGCCTCGACTCCATGGCCTGGGGCAACCTCGCCTTCGTCTACTCCTGGATGCCCGGCCAGGAAGCCAATTCCCGCCGTGCCTTCGCAAAGGCCATCGAACTGGCCGAGGCGCGCAGAAAACAGAATCCCAGAGATCCGTTTCTTCACAGCGATCTCGCCCTCTACTACGCCAAAACCGGCAATTCCGCCCTCGCTCGCCAGCGTCTCGCCACGGCGCTCCAGTTGTCGCCCAAAGGCCCGGAAATCCGCGCTGCCGCCGCCGAGACCCACGAGCTGTTGGGCGATCGCGGCAGGGCGATCGAATACGCCCGGCAGGCCGTCGGCCTCGGCTACCCGCGTCCCCGCCTCGAGCGCAATCCCGAACTCGCGGCTCTGCTGGCCGAAGCGCGCCTCCGCCACGCCTTCTGAACGCCCCGGCGCCATTCATTTGTGTAAACAATCATCGTTGCCACGAAAAAATCCGCCGGTTGCGGTTATACTGCTTGCTACGAGGGGCGTCCCCCGGCTGCCCGCCGAGCGGCGGCCGGCGCCAGTCACGGACGGGGTCGAACTCATGAAGGAGGCCTGCCATGGCCGCTTACAACATCCGCATCGGCAGCGACGGCAATGCCGATCCCGCCACGCTCAATTGCAAACCGGGCGATCAGATCACGTGGACGAACAGCTACCCGGCTGAACTGAACCTCTTCACTCTGCCCTCGTGCGTCTCGCCGCAGAATTCGCCTGCGCCGGTCGCCTCCGGCGCCACCACGCGCTCGTTTACGGTCAATCGCGGCGTGAAAGGCAATTTCGACTACAGCTACGGCTGGCCCACGCCGAAGCGCGACACGCGCGGTGGCACGATCGACGTCAGCTGACCGCGCCGCTGCCGGGACCGCCCGCGCGCGGAACGCGCTCAGACAACCGGCGTCCTGTGCACGATCAGCAGCGTGAAATCGTCCGACCCGGCAACCGATCCGGCAAATGCCGCCACAGCCGCGCGCACCCGCCCGATCATCTCTTCCGCACTGAAGCCCGTTGCCGCCGAAAGCGTCGCGCCCAGCCGCTCTTCTCCGAACTGCTCCCCCGTGGCGGGATTCTCCGCCTCGGTCACGCCATCGCTGAACAGGGCGAGCGCATCGCCCTCGTCCAGGCGCCCGTGCATGACCTCGTACGGCGCGTTGCGCAGAACTCCCAGGATCAGCCCGCCGCCATGCAGCATTTCCGTTCGTCCGTTGCGCCGCAGCACGAGCGGCGGATTGTGGCCGGCGTTGACATACGCCATCTCGCCGCTGCGCGGGTCGATCTCGCACAGAAACAGCGTCACGAAACGGTTTCCCGGACAGTGCTCTGTCGTAATCCGGTTCAGCCGGCTCGTCAGCCTGGCAAGGTCCGGTTCCGCTTCCACCAGCACCTGGAGCCGCGCCTGCAGGCTCGCCATCAGCAGAGCCGCCGGCATTCCCTTGCCCGCCACGTCTCCCACCGCCACCAGCAGCCGGCCTTGCGGACGCTGGAAGAAGTCGAAGTAATCGCCCCCCGCGAAGTAGCACGACTGATTGTAGGCCGCCACATCCAGCCCGTCCATGCAGGGCGGCTCCGCCGGCAGCAGCCCGCGCTGGATCTCCGCCGCCTGCTCCATCTCCAGGGACACGCGCCGTTCCCTTTCTTCGATCTCCGCCAGCCGGGCGATCTCGATTCTCACCGCCGCCATGTTCGCCATCACCGTGATCAGGTTCAGATCCTCGCGCGTGAAGGCCCGCGCAGCGCTTGCCGAGTCCAGGTACAGCAGCCCGATCACCTTGTCCTTGGTTTGCAGCGGCACCGCCAGGATGCTGCGCACGCCCTGCGAAATAATGCTGGCCTGCATGCGCAGCTTCTCGTCGCTCAGGGTGTCCTGGATGAGCAGGCTTTCTCTTCCTGCCAACACCCGCTCCTGCGCAGTGCGGCTGATCTGGAACGGCTTGCCCCGCACGGCGCGCGGAACCAGTTCTCCGTTTTCTTCAAGCAGCAGTACGCCGCGCGGCGCGCCCACGGCGTTCGCCGCCAGATCCAGAATCAGGGGCAGCAGTTCGCTCAGCGACATCCTTCCGGCGAACTCGGCGCCCGCATGGAGCAGCGCCTGGAGATGACCGGCGGACTTCAGCGGCAGCTCCGCCTCGCCGCGCGCCCCGCCTGCCGCCTGCGGCAGCAGGTGGTCGAGCCGGACGGCGATGGTTGCAGTGCTGGGGCCGTCCTCCAGCGCCAGCGTCCGCCCCGGCGCCGGCTCCGCCGCTGGCAAACGCAGCTCCACCACGATCCGCCCCGCCTGGATGCGGTCCCCGGGGCGCAGTTCCGCCGCGCCCTGGATCGGCGCTCCGTTCAGCCGCGTGCCGTTCCTGCTGCCGAGGTCGCGCACGCGCCATCCCCCGGTTGTCCGCTCGATCGCCAGATGGCGGCGGGAGAGTTCCGGATCGTCTGGAAAGCTCAGGTCGTTCTCCATCGCCCGTCCCATGCGGGTCACGTCCGCCGTGACGAACTCCACGGCCATCGTCCCGTCGGGACGGCGGATCACCAGTTGCGCGCGCGGTTCCATGGCGGCTCCTCCGTTCCCGGGCGCGGGCTTCGCCCGCCGCAAGCCATCCCTCGATCCTCGGGCCCTGGGAAGATGAGCCGAATCGTACCACACGCCGCTGCCGGATGCGCGCCCCGGCTCCTCCGCCTGCTCAAACGCTGTCCCGCGGTCCCATCCGCCAGCGCCCGCCGTTTGGCGTGAAGGCCAGCTTCAGCAGCTCGTCGAGCGCGTAGCGGATGTGCGCGCGGATCGCCGCATCGGCTCGCAGCGGATCGCCCGAGCACAGCTCTTCGGCCAGTTCGGAATGATACCGGGGCGGCAGCGGATGCACCTGCGCCGCCGTGTCCGACAGCCAGCTGAACAGCAGATCCTGCTCCCGCTCGATCGCCTGCCGCAGCAGCGGACTGCCCCCGATCTCGGCCACCCGCAGGTGGAAGCGCACGTGATAGGCGCGCACCTGCAGCCGGTATTCGCTGTCCGCCTGCAGACGTGCCCACTCCTTGTAATACTGATCGAGCTTCTTCGCCATCCGCAGGATTTCCGCCTTCTCGCTGCGCGTGGCGCGCTCGGCGAACAGCCGCGCCGATTGGCTCTCCAGAGCCTCCCGCAGCGTGTACCGGTCGCGGATCTCCTCGCGGCTCGGCTGCCGCACCCGCGTCCCCACGCGCGGACGGCTCTCGAGCAGCCCCTCGTTCACCAGCCGCTGCAACGCCTCCGCCACGGGCAGCAGGCTCATGCCGAGCTCGCTCGCCAGCCGGCGCCGGGACAGCGCCGCCCCGGGCGGATAGACCCCCTTCAGGATCCGCTCTCTCACCAGCCGGTAGGCGCGCTGAGCCAGCGTGTCGTCGGCGTGCGCCGGCTCGGGCAGCAAGGACCGCCCGCCAGAAGTTGCCGCAGTCATGGGCGAAACCAAGGCTTCAGTTTACTTGACCAGGAAGGGCCACTTCCAGACCCAGTGGTAGCCGAACCGCAGCACGAACACGGCCGCGGTGGCCGCGGCGAAAACAATCATCCCCGCCAGCACGTAAAAGATCCGCCGCCACGGGAATTTCTGCCCTTCGCGGTGCAGCACCAGCAGATAGCTGGCGAACACGCCGACGAAATACAGCAGGATCATCGGCGCCGCGAAAATCGTCAGGTTGATCGCGTCCGGCGTCGGCGTGATGATCGCCGCCAGAATCACGATCACGAGAATGGCGTAGCGCGAGTGCCGCAGCAGAAACCGCGGAGACGCGATCCGCAGCAGCGTCAGGAAGAAGATCAGCACCGGCAGTTCGAAAACCAGCGCCACGCCCAGGATCACGTTCACGAACAGATCGAAATACTCGGTCAGCGAAATGTACGGCCGCACGCCCAGATTGCTGCCGATGCCGAGCAGAAACACCAGTCCGAACCGGAACGCCACGAAATAGGCGAACAGCCCGCCGAGGATGAACAGCCCCGCCGTGCAGAAAATGAACGGCACGGCCAGCCGCCGCTCGCGCCGGTACAGCCCCGGCGAAATGAACGCCCACGCCTGATAGACAATCCACGGCGACGCGACGAACAGCCCCGCCAGAATCGGCAGCTTGATCCAGATGATCGTGAACGCTTCCGTCGGCGTCAGCTGCGCCAGCTCCGGCGGATAGCCCAGCTGCGTCAGCGCCGCCACCGCCGGTCCGCGCACCGCGTCCCACAGCTTGTTCGTGAACAGGATGCACGCGACAAAGGCGATGCCGAGCCCCATCAGCGCGCGGATGATGCGCATGCGCAGCTCCTCGAGGTGCTCGAGGAAGCTCATCCGCAGCAGCTCTTCTTCCTCGTCCTCGGGTTCCGTCTTCGCCGGCGGTTCCGCAGCGGGGACGGATGCCGGCGCCGGCGCCGCGGCGGGCAGCGTTTCCGCAGAGTCCGGGCCCGGGTTGCCGCCCGCCTCCGCCGATTCGGGCGGCATGCGGCCGTCGTGCTCCGGCCCCGCGTCCGGGCGCGGCTCGTGCGAGTCAGTGTTCTCCGGCATCGATGCGTGCGTTTCCTGTCTCGAGTCGCTGTTCCACCCCGCCGGTCAGCGCACTGCGGGTTCTCCGCTCGCCGCTTCGGACGGCGGCGCTTCGGCTGCCGGAGCCGTCTCCGTCGTCGGAGCGGCCTCGGCCTCGGCGGCAGGACCGGCGGCTGCGCCTGCGGCAGCGCCGGTTTTGTCAGCGTCCTGAATTGCGGAATCGCTTACCGGATTGGCATCCGTGGTAGAAGGCGCATCATACGACTCCGGATATCCGTAAGAGCCGTAGTCGTAAGACGAGTCGTAGCTGTAGTCGTAATGGCTCGAGTAGTTGTAATCGCTGGTGACCTGCGCCAGCGAATCGGCCTCTTTCTTGATCTCGGCCGTTTCCCGCTCGAGGTTCGCCATCTCCCGCTGCCAGGTGTCGCGCAGTTCGTTGGAAGCCCTGCGGAACTCATTGATCGCCTTGGCGATGTTCCGCCCCACTTCCGGCAGCTTCTTGGGCCCGAACAGCAGCAGCACCAGCACGAAGATGACGAGGGTCTCTTGCCAACCTAGCGGACCCATCCGGGAATACTCCTTTGTTCCAGCCTACACCGATGATAACGGAGCCGGCTGCGGGGGCTCAACCCGCGCGCTTACAGCGGCAGCACTTCCAGGCGGTCCGGATCGAACCGGATGCGGCGCTTCTCCAGATAGCTCTCCAACGCCAGCAGCGGCGGCAGGATCGAAATTGCGGCCAGCCCCACGTCCCCGTTCGGCCGCTTCCTCGATCTGCAGCAGTCGAGGAAGTTCCTCACATGGTCCACGGTGATGTCGCCCGGGATCTCCTTCATCTCGGGCGAAGCCCCTTTGGCGGCGGGACTGAACACATACCGGTTCCGGTTCACGAACAGCCTTCCCCGGTCTCCGTGGAACGTGATCCCGTACTCCCCCGGCAGTCCGTAGGCGTTGCTCTGGAACAGCACGCTGAACCCGTCATACTCGAACAGCGCGTTGCACGTGTCCGGCGCCGTCCGGCCGTCGCGCAGGTCGTAATAGATGCCGCCGGCGAAGACCACCGAGTGCGGCGCCCGCTCGCCCATGTACATATGCACGGCGTCCAGCCAGTGGTGGCCGAAATCCGTCATTTTCCCGCCGTTGAAATCCAGAAACGCCCGGAAATTCCAGTACTGCGCCGGATCCCATTCCCGGTATTTCACCGGCCCCAGGAACCGCGCCCAGTCCAGGTTCGGCGGCTTCCCGGCCGGCTCCCGCCGCAGCGGACGCGGCGGTCCGCTGTGCCACACCGCGTCGATGTGCGTGATGCGTCCCAGAGCGCCGGACCGCACGTACTTTTCCAGCGGCTCGAGATAAATCGGCCCCGACCGCTGCTGCAGGCCCACCTGGCAGATCCGCCCGTTCACGCGCGCCGCCTTCACCATCTCCGGCGCCTCCGCCCGCGTGCGGCACAGGGGCTTTTCGACGAACACGTCCTTGCCCGCGTTCATCGCATCGATGGCGATCGGCGCATGCCAGTGGTCCGGCGTGCCAATCAGAACGGCGTCCACTTCCTTCGAGGCAAGCAGATCCTCGTGCCGGGAAAACGTCCTGGTGCCGGGCGCCTTCGCCTGCGCCTCGTCCAGCCGCCGCGCGTACACGTCGCACAGCGCCCGCACCTCGCAGTCGCCGAACTGCTGGAACTTCGTCATCACGTGGATGCCGCGCCCGCCGGTTCCGATGACCCCGAGTCCGATCCGTTCATTGGCCCCCGGAATCCGCGAGTAGGACAGCGCTGTGATGGCGGTAGTGCGGGCTGCAGCTCGGCGGGTGACTGGCATCGGGCGGCCTCCTTGACATGACCTCCGGCGGCCTCGGGCCGGCGCGGGGGAAAGGCTCATTGTACCCCCGCCCGTCCCGCCTCCGGCAGCGGCGCCTCAGAATCCCGTAGAATCAGAATCCGGCATGTGGTTGTACGCCGTTACCGTCTTTCTGAGCGCCTTCCTCCTGTTCCAGGTGCAGCCGATGATCGCCAGGATGATCCTGCCATGGTTCGGCGGGACCGCTGCCGTCTGGGCCACATGCCTGCTCTTCTTTCAGGCTGCGCTGCTGGCCGGCTACGGCTACACGCACGGCATCGTCCGGCGTCTGAGCCCCCGCAGGCAGTGGACGCTGCACGCCGCGCTGCTGGCGCTCTCGCTGGCCGTTCTTCCGATTCTCCCCGATGCGAAATGGAAGCCTGCCACGCCCGACATGCCCGCCGCACGCATCCTGGCGCTGCTGGCCGTCACCGTCGGCCTGCCCTATTTCCTGCTGTCGACCACCGCCCCTCTCGTCCAGGCCTGGTTCGCCCGCGCCTTTCCGGGCCGCAGTCCCTACCGCCTGTACGCTCTGTCCAACCTTGGCTCGATGCTCGCCCTGCTGACCTACCCGGCTCTCGTCGAGCCGGCGCTGACCCTCAGGCAGCAGGGCTGGTCCTGGAGCGGCGCATTCGTGCTCTTCGCCGCGCTCTGCATCTTTACGGGGTGGCGCAGCCTGCGCGCGGGCGCGGATCCCTTGGCCGCGGAGCAGGAGGACGGCGGCGCGCCCGCCCCGTCCCGGCAGATGCACCTGCTGTGGGCCGCGCTCGCCACCGGCCCCTCCATGCTCCTGCTCGCCCTCACGACCCACATGACCACGGACCTCGCCCCGATTCCGTTCCTGTGGGTTCTCCCGCTGGCGCTCTACCTGCTGACCTTCATCCTGGCCTTTGATGCGCCGCGCTGGTATGCGCGCCTCTTCTTCCTCATCGCGCTGCCTCTGGCGCTTGGGCTGCTCGTCTGGCTCACGCAGCTCGGCCCCGAAGCGCGCCCCCGCCTCATCTGGACGATCGCCGGCTATGCAGCGTGCTTTTTCGTCGTCTCCATGGTATGCCACGGCGAACTGGCGCGCCTGAAACCTCACCCGAGGCATCTGACCGGCTTCTACCTCATGGTGTCCCTCGGCGGCGCGCTCGGCGGGCTGTTTGTCGCCGTGCTCGCGCCCGCGCTGTTCAACGCCATGTACGAACTGCCCCTCGCGATCGGCCTTTGCGGCCTGCTGGCCGCGCTCGTGCTCTATCTCGAGCCGCAGTGGCCCTTCCGCAAAGAGCTCCTGGGCTGGCCGTCCATTCTTCTGATGACCGCCGTGGCTGTGCTCTGGGGCTTTCTCGGCCGCGGAATGCGCGGCATGACGAGCGGCGCTCTCGTCGTCAGCCGCAACTTTTACGGCGAACTGCGCGTGCGTCAATACAACGGCATCTACGATTGGGAAGGCTACCGCACCCTCGTCCACGGCACGATCAACCACGGCGAACAGTACACCCATCCGGCGCGGCGCCGCGAGATCGCCACCTATTACTGCGAAGACACCGGACTCGGCCTCTGGATGGCCTCGCGTCCCCAGGGCAGCTTCCAGCGCGTCGGCGTCCTCGGCCTCGGCGCAGGCACCATCGCAGCCTACTCGCGCTTCGGCGATGTCTACCGCTTCTATGAATTGAACCCGGAAGTCCCGCGGATCGCGAAGAATTATTTCTGGTATCTCGAAAACGCCGAGGGCACTGTCGAAATCGTCCTCGGAGACGGGCGGCTTTCCATGGAGCGCGAGTCTCCGCAGGCGTACGACCTCCTCGTCATGGACGCCTTCAGCAGCGACTCGATCCCCGTGCACCTCCTGACGAAAGAGGCCATGCAGCTCTACTTCCGCCACCTGAAACCCGACGGCGTCCTGGCTGTGCACATCTCGAACCGCTACGTCGACCTCAAGCCCGTGCTCGAGCGCGAAGCCGCGCTCCTCGGCAAGGCGGCGCTGCTCGTGGAAACCGAGGACAGCGACGACGGCCGCTGCTTCGGAACCACGTGGGTCATGATGGCCAACAGTCCGGAGATCTTCGCCCGCGATCCGTTCCGCAAGGGCGGCCAGCCGCTGGAAAAAGCCGAACGGATGCGCCCCTGGACCGACGACTACTCCAACCTGTTCCGGGTCATCAAGTAGGCTGTTGCAGCCCGCGCCGCCGCCGATGCGGGTGAACCCCCGCGACCCGGCGCGACATCAGCATGGATGAAAATCCCCGCGGGTTCGGAGCCGCGCGGGAGCAGCCCGAAGGGCTGCGGCCGGGCGGTTCCAACCGTGCCCCGCAGCCCCCCGTCCAGCGGGTTTCCCCTCGGCCTTGGACGAGGGCCTCCTCCCAACCGTGTTTGCCTCGTCCGCGGGAGCGAGCGGCCCGCTCCTGACGCGCGATTTTCAGCAAAGCAGGCTGCCGCCGCCCGCCAGGCCAAGCAAAAAGGGCGCCCGGCGGGACGCCCCATTGAACATCAGATTGAAGCAGACCGCTTTGCGCCAGCCGGACGGCGAGGCCCGGCAGGCGCCGCCTGCGCCTTACTTCTTCTTCGCCGCGCTCTTCTTTGCAGCCTTCTTCACGGCGGTCTTCTTCGCCGCCTTCTTCGCTGCGGCCTTCTTCGCCACGGCCTTCTTCGGAGCGGCTTTCTTCGGCGCGGCCTTCTTGGGCGCAGCCTTCTTCACCGCCTTCTTGACGGCCGGGGCTTTCTTCGCCGCGGCTTTCTTCGGAGCGGCCGCCTTCTTGGGAGCGGCCTTCTTGGTTGCAGTCTTCACTGTCTTCTTCGTTACCTTTCGAACGGCAGTTGCCGGTTTTTTCGCCGCTTTCGCGGCGGTCTTCCCCGGTTTGGGCCGGGAAACTCGTGCGGGGACTTTGGCCTTGCGTGCCGTCTTGCGCGCCGCCGGGCGCGCGGACGGCTCCGGCGCGGCCGCCGGGGCAGGCGCGGTTGCCACGACCGCGGCCTCAGCTTCCGGCTCTTCCGCCGCAGCCTGGACTGCAGCGGGCTCTGCAGCAGCGGGCGCGGGCGGCGGCTCGGGCGCCGCCGGCCGGGCTTCCACTTCGAGGGCCTCCAGCCCCTCTTCCATCTCCTCGACCTCTCCTACGCTGTCGTCGCTCAGAGCGGAATCGAAATCCGTCTCCTCGTCGTAGGAGTCAAACGGCATGGCGATCCATCGACTCATGACACGGTCCTCCCTGCAGGCCGAATCATAATTAGCATAACTTGTTTTAGCTACCGGGGGAAGAGGACACGCCTGCAGCGAGGCGGGCCGGGGGGTTCCGTCAGCTGGACTTTAACGCCGGGCGGCCGTCGGCCGCACGGCCGGCTTGCGGGCTGAGGCAGACCGCGCGGCGGCGGTCCGGCTGGCCGCGCGGGAGCGCGATGCCGCGGCGCTGCGCGCCGCCGTCCTGCCGCTCTTCACGGCCGTCGCCGGCGCGACGGGCACGACGACCAGCGCGCCTTCTTCCAGCTTTTCCAGGTCGTTCAGCGCCGCCACCTGCGCGGGCGCCGAGCCGTAGCGGCGCGCCACGGAAGCCGCCGTGTCTCCCTCGCTCCAGCGGTGCAGGCGCGCGGAAGCCCGCCTGGCCGCGGGAACCAGTTCGAGCGCGGCCAGCACGGCTGGCCCCGTGCCCCGCGGCAGCCGCACTTCGTGGCCCGCCGGCGCCGCCGGTCCCAGCACGCCGGGGTTCAGATCGCGGATCTCCGACAGCGGCGTCTCCGCGGCATCGGCGATCAGCGCCAGCGACGTCTCCGCCTCCACGCGGATCGTATCGAACTCGAGCGGCTCGTCCAGGTCTACCGCCGGAAGGCCGTAGTGCTGCGGGTTCTGGGCGATGATCGCCATGGCGAGGATGGCCGGGACGTAGTTCATGGTTTCCCGCGGCAGCGCGTTGCGCGCGCGCAGCTCCCAGAAGTCGGCGTAACCGGTCCGCTGCACGGCCCGCTCGACGCACATCGGGCCGCAGTTGTACGCGGCCATTGCCAGATACCAGTCCCCGGTCAGCTCGTACAGGTCGCGCAGATGCCGCGCCGCCGCCCGCGTGGCCTTCTCCGGATCCATGCGGTCGTCGCGCGAGCGCCCGGCCTCGAGGCCGTACTCGGCTCCGCGGCTGCGGATGAACTGCCACATTCCCACCGCCTGCGCCCGGCTCACGGCCCGCGGCTGAAACGCCGATTCGGCCTGCGCCAGGTGCAGCAGCTCCCGCGGCACTCCCTCTTCGTCGAAGATCCGCAGAATCATCTGCCGGTAGCGCCCGCTGCGGCGCAGGCCATTCAGCAGGATCCGCGATCCCTTCGGCCCGGTGAAGTAGTTGATGTAGTCGAGCACCGCATCGTTCACCGTCAGCGGCAGCTGCGATGCGCCCAGCTGCACGCGCTCCAGCGACCGGTTGCGCGCCGCGGGATCGACCGGAAACGTGAGATCGAGAATCTCCTCAAGAGGCGACTGCGGCAGCCGGAGAAGCTCCGGCGGCTGTCCCGCGCCGAGCTCCTCGAGATCATAGCGGCCGATGCGCCGGATCAGCTCCTCGGCGCGCTTCTCGATCTGCTCTCTTCCGGGATCGTCCTCGGGCACGGCCAGCAGCGCATCCACGGCTTCGTCGAAAGCCCGGCGCGCTTCCTCCGGCCTGCCTTCCTGCAGCAGGAAACGCCCGTGCAGGAACAGCCGTTCCGCGTTGCGCAGCGCCCGGTGCGCCGGCGTGGCGGGTTCGGCGGGCGAATCGGCTGCAACCAGCGCGGGCAGCGTGCGCACGGGCGGCTTCATTTCGGCGTCCCGCGGCGGCAGACGGTCCAGAATTTCGTCCGACACGGGACCGGACAGGCTGCCGGGGGAAACAAGGTTTTGCGCCGGGAGGTCTGCGGGGAGAAGGATCGCGCATCCAAGAGCGATCAGAACGGCAGGAGAGAGGATCGTTCGCATTCGTACCGGATCGCGCGGCCAGA
>Ga0101944_10002155_pt1 | contig 33728 bp, 30 predicted proteins | sample DewCreD2012metaG_FD_75245 | JGI IMG/M metagenome (GOLD analysis project Ga0101944, IMG submission 75245) | Hot spring sediment bacterial and archeal communities from British Columbia, Canada, to study Microbial Dark Matter (Phase II) - Dewar... ... | reverse complement strand
GCTCTGGTGAGCGCGGGCCTGCCATTCGCGACTGTCGATCCGCGCCAGCAGCTCCCCCTCCCGCACTGAATCCCCTTCGCGCACCGAAACAGATAGGACGCGCCCGCTCACCTGCGACGCGATGGAAGCCTCCGAGCGAGCGCGAATGGTCCCCACCGCCTCATACATCTGCGGAATGAGTCGCACAGTGGCCGTCGTGGTTCTTTCCGGCACGGGTGGCGTCCTTGCCGCACCGACGGTTCCGGGTTTGATGAGGCCCGTTCGGAAAACACCCGCCATGTAAAGCATGGAGAGGATGAGCAGCAGCCCCCCGGCTGCGAGGGTGAGGAGCTTGGTTGTCTTTCCCATGAGATGCATGCACCTCCATGCGGTTCATTGGGTGGCGAAATGTCCCAGCGCCCGCGCCACCTCGGCATGGGCTCGCCTGAAATCGTAGAGAGCCGCTGTCTCTGAAACCCGGAGTGCGTTTCTCGAAAGCTCCGCGTCCAGGTATCGCACAATATCGGCGGACCCCTTTTCGTACTCGATCTCGACCAGCCTCAGCGCCTCCTGAGCCTGGGCCGCGGCGCCGCGGCTCACTTCGAGCCTGGCCCGGGCTTCCGAGTACAGCGAGTAAGCCTGTCTCACATCCAACTCCACGGCCTGCAGCGTTTTCCGATCCATGGCCCGGATTCGGGCCAGGCGAGCCCGTGCCTGTTCCACTCTCGCCTCGGTGCTGAATCCGGTGAAAAGGTCCCACGTCATGAGCACCCCCGCGACCCAGTTGCCCCGGTCCGCATCGTAGCGCATGTTCTCGTCGTCAACGTAAGCCTTGAGCTGCAGGTCCACCGAGGGGAGATAGGACGCACGCTCCCTGTCCACGTTCATTTGAGCCGACCGTGCCTCTTGGCGCACTCGCATAAGCTCCGGACGCTTGTCGAGGGCCACGGCCAGGCCTGCCTCGAAGGCGGTTGGAATGGCGGGTGGAGTCCACGAATCCCGCGAAAGCTCCACGCGCGGATTTCCATCGAGCCCAAGGACGTGAATCAGGGCCGCCAGGGAAAGCTGATGCCGGTTTTCGGCCCGGATGCGCTCCTCCCGGACCTGGGCCAGCCGAACTTCCATGGAGAGCAGCTCCGACTTGAGTGCACTGCCGCCCTCGAAGCGTACCGTGACCTTGCGCAGCTGAGCCTCGACGGTCCCGATGGACTGCTCGGCGATCTCCACGTAGTCCCGGGCCGCCAGCACGTTGAAGTAAGCCCCGATCACCGAGGCCACCAGGACGTTGCGCACGGCATCCCGGTCCAGTTCCTGGATCTTCACTTCATTCCGGGCGATGCGGGCCCTGAGCAGGTCGCCGCCCCCTTTGAACAGGTTCAAACGGGCCACCATCCCGCTCTCGAAGTTCTGGAACGTTCCCGGCTCGTTGAAGTCGAAATTCACCAGGGGCAGCTGCCGCTGATCCAGTCGCTTGAAGGCGTGGACCGACGGAGCATCGGCCCGGAGAACCTCTGTGTACAGCTGAAGGGACGGCCAGAAGGCGGCTCGGGATTCCTTCACCATGGCCTGGGATTCGAGGATTCGAGACGCCGCCATTTCCATGTCGGGATTGTTGGCGAGCGCCGTGGATATGGCTTCGTCAATGGTCAGCTGAACCGCGGGACCGTTTGCACGGGATGACCAGGGGGGGGCCGTTTCCTGAAGGGCTCCTTTGGGCGAGGGATCCGGTGGTTCCGTGAATGCCCCGCCCGGGTGCTGATCGCCCGACAAGGCGGGCGCGACGACAAACAGAACAGCAAGGCCAAAAACGCAACACACCCGGACAACCATTCCCCCCATGTCCTCCCCCTCCACAGCGCGATGGCAGATGACCTGATCCAACCATGTATATCAGGACATGCCGGGGGTCAATGAATAAGGGCTCCCACTTTGGCCTCAAAGATCAACGCCGATGAACCGATTAGTACCCCGAACGCTCCAGGGGCGACATACGGAATCATCGCGCCCTGTCCTTGAGCCCCGCACCGGGCCGGCTTGACAAGGCCGAAACTCGTACCACGTACATGGAAAGGGTTGAGATATGGGATTTGACCCCGCCAAGGTCACCGTGCTGCTCGTTGAAGACGCCGCAGTCATGAGGAAGATCGAAATCAGGACCCTCAAGGGCCTCGGATTCGAACAGATCGTTGAAGCCGTGGATGGCGCCGACGCCGTCAGGCTGCTCGAAGCCGGCACCGTCGTGGACCTGATCATCAGTGACTGGAACATGCCGAACATGGACGGCCTGGAACTGCTCAAATGGGTGCGTGCCCGGGAAGGCACACGCGGCGTGCCATTCCTGATGGCCACAGGACAGGGAGAGAAGAAACAGGAGCAAAGGGCCCTCGAGGCCGGCGTCAGCAGTTTCGTGGCCAAGCCGTTCAACGAGCAGGAGCTCAGGGTCAAAATCGACGAGGCTTTCGGCCTGAAAGCGCGCCAGGTTGACACCGTTGCCCTTTCCAGCGAGAACCGGCTGACCGACGACGGAAAAGTACGGCTGCGCATGGCTCACATCCAGATCACGGACCACCTGATCCTCGGAGTTCTCAAGCACCTCATCGCCCGGGGCGACCTCAATCCTTCCACCTTCGAGCTCGAGACCGAATGCATGGGAGGATGGAACCCGGTGCAGAGCGCCCTGGAAACCGGCGCCGTGGACGGGGCCTGTGTTCTGGCTCCCATCGCCATGGACCTCTTCGGCTACGGCGTCCCCATCAGGCTCGTGCTTTTGGCCCATAAGAACGGCAGCATCTTCGTTCGCAACCGCGCGGGAGATTATCGGCCCCCTTATGCGGAATTTTTCCGAGGAAAGAACTTCTACATTCCCCACAAGCTCTCCGTTCACCACATGCTGGCGCACCTCTTCTTCGAGCAGGCAGGACTCAAGCCCGGGATGGCCGGGGAAGGCGAGCATGACGTGATCTTCGAGATCGTCGCCCCGGTCAAGATGCAGGAATCCATGCAGAGCAATCCGGACGTCGGCGGCTTCATGGTCGCGGAACCTCTTGGAACCCGGGCCATCGCCGCCGCGGCGGCTCAGCTCCAGTTCCTTTCGAGCGAACTGTGGGAGAACCATCCGTGCTGCGTGGTGGCCATGCGCCAGGACTTCATCGACGCCTATCCGAATGTGGTTTACGAGCTCACGGACATGCTCGTCGAGGCCGGAAAATTCATAGACAGAAAACCCGAAATCGCCGCCGAGATCGGCGTCTCCTTCCTGGACCCCAACAAACAGCTGAGCTTGAAGGCCACCATCCTGAAAAACGTCCTGAAGGAAGCCCAGGGCATCAAGACCGGGGACCTCTTCCCCGACGTGGCCGCCTTGAAACAGATGCACAACTATATGCACGAGCGCATGGGCATCGGGACCTCCATCGTGATGGAAGAGTTCGTGGACCTTCGCTTCGCCGAGCGGGCGTACCAGAAGCACAACCGGACCCCGCTGTATTCCCGGCTCCACGACAACGGCCAGACCACCGCCCACATCCTGGAGCGCTCCGGCTCCGCCACAACCGAAGACGCCAAGAGCAAGCTCAATCTCGAGGGAAAGTACCTGACCTTGACCCTGGGCGGCCGCGAATACGGCATCGACATCCTCAGGATCCGGGAAATCATCGGCATGCAGGCGACCCGACCGGTCCCCAGCATGCCTCCTCACATCAAAGGCGTCATCAACCTGCGTGGCAAGGTCATCCCGGTCATGGACCTCAAGGCGAAATTCGGCCTGGGAGTCCTGGAGGAAAATGACCGCAACTGCATCGTCGTCCTGGAGACGATGGGGGTTCACGGCCCCAGGCTCACGGGTCTGGCCGTCGAGTCAGTTTCCGAGGTGACCACCCTCAAGTCTTCCGAGATCGAGCCCACTCCCGCTTTCGGGGCGGGCATCGACACCGGTCACATCCTGGCCATGGCCAAGACGGGGCGATCGGGAGTCAAGCTTCTGCTCAACATCGACCACCTGCTGAGCGGGATGGAGCCCGAGGCGGAAGCCGCCTGATCAGCGGTGGAGGGGGGGAAGTATGGGGTCATGCCTGCAGAGGGGCTTATGGAAGAGCATCTGCACGTCGCCCAGATAGCGCTCCGCGAATCCGGCCTCGCAATAGCTCAGGTAGAACTCCCACATGCGAATGAACATGTCGGGGTAGCCCAGTCCGCGCACCTCGCCGATGTTCGCGAAGAACCTCTCGCGCCAGGTGCGCAGGGTTCTCGCATAATGAGGCGTTATGTCCTCGAGATGGACCAGGCGCAGATCGGTGCCTTCCGTCGCCGCCCCGCAGATGGCGGTAACCGAGGTGAGGCAGCCCCCGGGAAAGATGTAGCGCTTGATGAAGTCCACCGAGCGGCTGTGCTGTTCGAATTCCTGGTCTACGATGGTGATAGCCTGCAGAACCATCGATCCGTCCGCCTTGAGCCTTTCGCCGCAGCACCGGAGAAATTCCCCCAGGTACTCGCGCCCCACGGCTTCAATCATCTCGATCGAAACCAGTCTGTCATACTTTCCTTGAAGATGGCGGTAGTCCCTGCAAAGGAGCTCGATCCTGTCCTCGAGGCCGGCATCCTGGATCCGTTGTCGCGCAAGTTCGTACTGAGCGCGCGAGATGGTCGTCGTCGTGACCCGGCATCCGTAATGACGCGCCGCATGGATGGCGAAGCCTCCCCATCCGCTTCCGATCTCGAGCACATGATCCGACGGAGTGAGTCCGAGTTTTCGGCAGATGCGGTCGTATTTGGCGACGGCCGCCTGCTCGAGAGTCGAATCGGCGGTCTCGAAGATACCGCAGGAATACGTCAGGGTGCTATCGAGAAAGAGCGCATAGAAATCGTTGCCGAGGTCGTAGTGCGCCGCGATGTTCCGCCGGCTGCCGACTTCCGTGTTTCGCCGTTTCATGTGATAGAGTTTATGAACGGTCCTCGCAAGCCCCTTGGAGAGCCCCCCGTCGATCTCATTCCCGATGGAGCGATTGCGCAGCATAATGCGGACAACCGCCGTGAGATCACTGGCCTTCCAGGCACCGGCCATGTAGGACTCGCCCGCTCCGATGCTCCCCCCGAAAGCCACCGCGCTGTAGAAACTGGGATGCAGGACGTGGACCTCCGCCGAAAGGCCCTCCTGTTCTCCCTCGCTCCCCACGGAGACCATCAGGTCTCCATCCCTAAGCAACAGACGGCCATCCGTAAGTCCTGCCAACCGTTTCAGCAGCAGCCGCCTCGCAAGACGATCCAGGGGACCTGTACTGATTTGAGTCGACCAGGGCGACCTGCGCGGGATGATCGTTCCGTTCATGGGCTCAATCCTGCGAAAGCTTCTCGAGCTTCGAGGGATGGGTGAAGAAGGGCGCGCCCTTAATGAGGAGCCGGGCAGCCTGGTAATAAATCATGGAGACCACCTTCGCCGTCATGAAGGGATAAGCGATGAGCACCCTCGTCAACGATCGACGGTCGATCTCCCGGCGCCCGAGACTCAGGGTGGCATCGAAAAGCCTGGTGCCCCCCTCGAAGCTCATCAGGTGCACATTCAGACTCCCGCCCGGCTCCTTGAACCGCCAGTCGTAGTCGATACTCATGGGCATGAATGGAGACACGTGAAACTGCTTGCTCAGCCGGAAGCGCTTCCACCCTGGAGAAGGATGCTCGCTCTGGGAATCTCCGAAAACGTAACAGTACCGCTCGCCCCATGGTGTGTTGTGCACCTCCGCCACCAGGGCCTCGACCCGGGTCGAATCCTCGTCATAGCAGTAATGAAAACTGACCGGGTTGAAGCAGTGGCCGAAATAGCGCAAGTGGGTGAGCGTGCGTATGGGCCCCGAAGGTCTTTCACCCAGCCGCTCTTCCACCAGATCCCGCATAAACGTGTCCAGAGGGACCGCCGGATCCCCCACATGATCCTTTCGCCTGAAATAGGCGATGTTGGGCTTTTCATGGGACCACAGGAGATACTCATCAAAGAGGGTCGGTAGCTCACCCAGATCGAGGTACATGAAAAAGACGCGGTAAGTGAACCCATTGACAACCGGCCGAAAGCGGCGGTGTCGAATGGTCCCCTCGTAAATGCAGCTCTGTCTCACTCACAAACCCCGGTTGAAGTGGCGGCACACCCGAAGGGCACTGTTCACGCCGTCCTCGTGGAATCCATAACCCCAGTACGCGCCGCAGAAATAGGTACGGTTCACACCGTTGATGGCATCATGCCCCTCCTGCATGGCGAAGCTTCGAGGAGTGTAGACCGGATGATGATACACCATGCTCTCTATGACCTTGTCCGGTCGAATCGGTCGCGCCGAGTTGAGGGAGACACAGAAGTTGTCGGCGCAATCCAGACCCTGGAGCATGTTCATGTTGTAAGTGACCGAAACCCTTCCCAGGCCAGTCCGGGGAATGTGATAATTCCAGCTGGCCCAGGCCGCCCGTCTTCGGGGCAGTATCGAAGTGTCGGTGTGCAGCGCCGCAAGGTTCTCCTGGTAAGGTATGGCTTCGAGAATCCTTCGCTCCGCATTGGACGGATCCTCCAACATGGCCAGGGCCTGGTCGCTGTGGGCGGCGATGACCACCCTGTCGAACCGCTCGACCCCGCCTTCACGGGAGCGCACCTCCACGCGGTCCGGGTACCGAAGGATGCGCTCCACGGGACATCCGACCCTGATGGAGTGCCGGAAAGGCCGGGTCATGGGCTCCACGTACGAGCGCGATCCCCCGCGGATCACCAGCCACTGGGGCTGGTCTCGAAGGTTCAGGATGCCGTGGTTGTTGAAGAACTTGACGAAATACGCGGCCGGAAACTCGTCGAATCGCGCGGGATCGGCCGACCATATGGCTTCCCCCATGGGAATGATGAAATGCTGAATGAAGGCACGGGAGTATCCTCTGCCGTGCAGATAGTCCCGCAGGGTCAGGCTGTAGTCCTCGGTGTGCAGGAGATCCCGGGATTCTCGCTTGAACCGGAAGACATCCCAGAGCATCCTGTGAAATGCAGGTCTGAAGAGATTACGCTTCTGCGCGAAAAGGGAGCCCAGGGTGCTCGGTGAGTATTCAAGGCCCGTTGCTTCGCACTGAACGCTGAAGCTCATGTTGGAAGGCTTCCAGCCGATACCGAGCCGCTTCATCAGCGTCACGAAATTGGGGTAAGTCCGTTCGTTGAAAACAATGAATCCCGTGTCCACCGCACAGGTGGCTCCATTGGTGGAAACGTCGATGGTATGTGTATGGCCGCCGACATAGTCATTGGCCTCGAAGACCACCAATTCGTTCCCCTCGTTCAGCAGATGAGCCGCCACCATGCCGGCGATGCCTGTTCCCACAACCGCTATTCTCATGGCATGAACATCCGTGTTTATAATTCAATGCACAGTCCTATGCTCAGTTCATAATAGCGAGACGGCTTCACCCCATCAACTCCTTAATGCCCTCAAGAACCGCGGCGGCATGCCCTTTCGACTTGGCGCTGGGCCAGGCAATCTGAACCACTCCCTTGGGATCGATGGCGACGGTGCTGCGAATGACACCCTCAAATTCCTTTCCATACATTTTCTTCTTGCCCCAGACACCGTAGAGATCGAGAATCTCGTGGGCGGGATCACTCAGCAGGGACACCTTCAGATCGTGCTTCTGAATGAATTTCCCGTGGGAATCGACGGAATCGGGGCTGATGCCGTAGACCCTCACCCCGGCGGCTTCGAAATGAGGCATGAGCTGGGAGAACTCGAGGGCCTCCGTCGTGCACCCACTGGTTCCATCCTTGGGATAGAAGTACAAAACCACCCAGTTTCCGAGGAGATCCCTCAGACACACCTGATCTCCGGCGGAGGAAGGGAGACAAAAATCCGGGGCCTTATCGCCGACTTTGAGCATGATCAATCCTCCAGTTCACTTGAAGCGTTTACCGTGATGGGGTCGGCAAACGCCATTCGCTTCCCGAAGCGCCCCGGACCCTCGATCACCCGTTCCACAGCCTCACAATCAAAGACAGAGTGAATATAATTCAGCACATGATCAAACGCAAAACTCCGTGGATACAACCTGCTGACAGGCTTAAGCGCGATCCCGAATCAAGCTCTGTCCCGCGGCATTATCAGGAGCACCATCCTCATGAGACATCTTGTCCTGGTTCTTGGAGATCAGCTCAGTCCGCGCTCGTCGGCCCTGGCCGACTTCGACCCTGGCTCCGACGCCATCTGGATGGCCGAAGTCGATGAGGAAGCCACCCACGTCTGGGGCCACAAGACACGCCTGGTGCTCTTCTTTTCAGCCATGAGGCATTTTCGGGACCAGTTGACGGCAATGGGTCTGAGAGTCCTGTATCACGAGCTTTCCCCCGATCCGTCGCGGGACCGGGGGGCATCCTTTCTCGATCTCCTGAGGAAAGACCTTCCTCACCTGAAACCGCATCGGGTGGTGATGACCTCCGCGGGAGATCACCGCGTGCAGGCCGACATCGAGCGAGCCACGGCAGAATCCGGGGTCCCGCTTGAGGTCCGTCCCGACAATCACTTCTGCTGCTCCCTCGAGGAATTCACGGACTTCACCTCCGGACGCCGGCGGACCATCCTGGAGGATTTCTACCGATGGATGCGTCGAAAACACTCCGTTCTGATGGATCAATCCGGAAACCCGGCCGGAGGCCGATGGAACTTCGACAGCGAGAACCGCGAGAGGCCGCCGGCGGCCGGTCTGCCCTCCCTCCCGGCCATGCCCCGCTTTCCCCCCGATGGTGTCACCCGGGAAGTGGTGAAGCTGGTCGAGTACAGATTCGCCCGTCATCCGGGCCACTGCAGCGAATTCGACCTGCCGGTGACCCGGGAGGACGCCCTGCGGCTTCTGGACGACTTCGTCAAGAACCGCCTTCCCCTTTTCGGCCCCTACCAGGACTGCATGTGGCGGGGCGAGCCCTTCTTGTATCACTCGCGCCTGGCTTCCGCCCTTAATCTCAAGCTCATCGATCCGTGGGAGTGCATCCATGCCGCCCTGAAATCCCATGCTTCGAAACCGGTCCCGCTGCCGAGCCTGGAGGGCTTCGTCCGTCAGATCCTCGGCTGGCGCGAATATATTCGCTGCATCTACTGGCGCCACATGCCCGGCTACCAGTTCATGAACCACCTCGAGCACACCCATCCCCTTCCCTCCTTCTACTGGGACGGGAGCACGGACATGGCCTGCGTTCAGGACTGCATGCGGCAGCTCCTGAAGCACGGTTACACCCACCACATCCAGCGGCTCATGGTGCTCGGCCTTTTTGCCCTGTTGTACGGAGCGAATCCCGCCGGCTTCCACCAGTGGCACATGGCCATGTACGCCGACGCCGTGGACTGGGTCTCCCTGCCCAACGCGCTGGGCATGAGCCAGTACGCCGATGGCGGGATTGTCGGGACCAAGCCCTATTGCGCCACAGGTCAGTACATCGACCGCATGAGCAATTACTGCCTGGCCTGTCCCTACGACCCCATTGACGTCCTGGGCGCCACGGCATGTCCTTTCACGACCTTCTACTGGGATTTCCTGGATCGACACGCGGAGCGCCTGGAAGGGAACCCGAGGATGACGCTCCAGCTCCGGAACCTGAAGCGAAGGAGGCTCGACATCTCATTCATGCAGGGAATCCGGAGGCGCGCCTCCGAATTGCGAGAAGCCATCGCGGGCTGAGGGATGAATTGAAATCGAGGGAGCTCCGGTTCGTGAGGCCATGGTACCGGATGCGCATCGGCAGGAGCTCAAGGCCCCAGGGGCTCTCAGTGGCGGTTCGCTTCGAGGGAATCGAGATATTCCCGGACCCGGATGGAAGCCGTCACGAACATCCGGGTGCCGCACGCAATGGTGTGAATGTCGTTCTCGCGGCCGCAAATCCGGGCGAATTCGGGTCCAATGACCGAAGCGGGCTCGGTGGCTTCGGGCCTATCGTCCATGGCCTTTAAATACCTCTCCAACCGATCCCTGATAACTTGAAAGTAATCAATGGGCTGATCGGTCATCATCCCCACCGACGCCGACAGGCTCCGGGCCAGCTCATGGACGGCCCCCCAGTACTCTCCGAGAACCAGGTTCTTCAGCGGATTCTGCTCGAGGTGATAGGAGACGAGCCAGCCCACGCTGATGAACTTGAGAATCTGAAGCTCATACTCCACCTTGCCCAGACTGATGCCCGCGTCATGCGGGAGCTGGTCCAGGAGCCATTTCAAGTCTTCCCGGTCCGTGGCGAAACCGAAAAGCACCTGGGCTGACTTCTCCATGCTCGGATTTCCCTGTTGATGGATGGTCTTGGCAGAGGGTCCTCAATCTCGAAAACTTCCGAGGTCATCCATGCATCAATCCCCTGGAGAATGTCAACGGCATTCAGGGATAAGGAGGTTCGTGGATCCCGCGGCGCGGGTGGGTGACTCAGTACAGCCTCACGGAATAAGAGGTCCATTCCCCCACGCGTCATGCCGGCATTTTCCAAGCCGGCATCCAGTTCTTTCCAGTGGATTCCGGCCAAAAGACCGCCGGAATGACGACTGGAGAGGTGGCCACTCATTTGTGTTGAGGGGTACTCAGGGTTGCCGGGGAAGGATGCGGACCGGGCCTTGAACCAGGAACCGGTTGCCCCGTGGAAGGACAACCGGTCCAGACTGCAAGTCTTTCTCGTTCATCGAATGTTGCGGGTTCTTCGGAGGGGTTTTCCAGCCTGGTCCACGGTGAAGGTTTTCCCGGCAATGCTCAAGGTCCCCGTGCGGGGCTCCATGTCCAGGTTTCGCAGGACCTTGAAACGGACAACCTTGCTGCCGGTTCCGCTGTTGCCGCTGGTGACCACGATCCAGGGCGCGTTGCTGACGGCCTGCCAGGAGCACGATGACCCGCTGACCGTGACCTGGACCCTGCCGCTGCCCCCCGTGGCCTTCACGGTGGCGGAAGTGGAGGAGAGCGAGATGCTGCAGGCCGGAACGTCGGGCTCCGCCGGAGGCGGCATCTGACCGTCGTAGGCAATGGTGTACTTGCCGAAGCTGACCGAGCTCTTCAACTGCGAGTAGGCGATCCTGAAATAGCCGCTTTCACCCCAGCCCTTGCCCCAGCTGTTCTTGGCGATGAAGCACTGCTCGACGTCGTCATACCCCACCAGGAGAATGGCATGTCCACCCAGGTAGCTCCCCGAGGCGTAGGAATACACCCCTGATCGATAGACGTAAAAATCACTGTAAACGTACATGGTCGTTACGAGTGGGCCATAGCTGTACAGCGCATTCTTGAGCCCGTCCACCGTGGGCGACCCCATTGAAACCCAGCGCCACCCACTGATATTGTAAGTATAGCTCAGCCAGTTGGCGCATGCATTGCCGCAGTTGCTGTCGCTGGCGGTATACGGGAAGCATTCTTCCAGCGGCGTGCCGATATCGCGAAGAAAGCTCGAGGCTTTGTCAATATAGCCCCCCCCGCAGTTTCCCGCCGAACTGCAGGAGACCATGATCTGCTCCGCCAGGTTGAGATCTTCCCCCGGCGTGTTTTGAGCCATCAAGAACTTGGATTCGATGGCGGCGCCGGCGGCGAATGCCCAGCAACTGCCGCATTGCCCCTGGTCCCTGACGGGAGTCACATAGCTGCCGCCGTTGTACGAGCGCCAATCCAGTTTCAAAGGCAAGGCGGCAGCCTTCATGCCTTGAAGATCATCCAGCGCGGTCGCCCATTCCTCATCCAATCCCTCGGGCTCGATGAGTCCCAGGAGATTCATGCGCTCCTCGGGCAGCAGCTTGGAAACGGAGGTCTCGCCGGCAATCCAGCGAGCCCCTTTGGATTCGATCGCCGCTCTGATGCCGGCCAGCTCATCAGTGAGGGCGCGCGACGTTGACGCCCAGAACAGGACCAGTGCTAGGATAAGGGGAATACCGACAATTCTGAAAACCTTGGACCTGGCGATCCCGCCCATCAACTTATCCTTCCGTGTGAGTGAGGTGTGAATGGCTCCATGTGACCGTTTCCGATCCCGATACCCGGGAGGGGGATGCAAGCCATGAGAGCGGCAGGGAAAACATCCAGTGAAACACCGCCCTCCGAACCACGATCTTTCCCCTCGGAAGTCTCGTCACGAGAGCCTGGTCAGGCAAATCACATGCCGAAGGGTCACCTCACACTCGCACGGTGCGGGCCGACAGGCGGGAGCCAGGCCGCGGAAGGATTTGCAGAAGTTGCCGAGGGTGGTGCTGGAGATTCCTGGCGTCAGCTTTGACAAATAGCGTACCTGCCGGGACAAGATTTGTCATTTGCTCTGGAACGTTTCTGGTTCCTTGTTTCCGGTTCCTGGTTGAAACCGCTCTTCATCGTTCAGGTTGTCCCATGGGGACGGATGGACGGCTCTGAATGGTTTCGAGCCTGGGTTTCGCGCTCGCCAGGTCTGAATAATATGAGGCGTGCTTCCTCGCCGGGCAGCAAGGGCAAGGGCGGGGGATGGCGTTCTCCCGGATGAACCGCCGTCAGGGATCGGTTTCCGTTCTCGAAGTCTTTCTTCTCTGCTCAATGGCCTCCAGAACATGGGGCCAGACATTTTTCACCACGACCGCGTACCCATCGGCGGTAGGATGGATGCCGTCCGGAAGGTTCAGGGAGGGGTCTCCGGCCACCCCCTCGAGGAAGAACGGAATCAGGATCACGCCATGCCGCCGGGCGACGTTCGGATAGAGGTTCCTGAACGCGGCGGTGTACTCGGGGCCGAGGTTGGAGAGCATCCGCATGCCCGCGAGCACGACGATCACCTGGTTCTCCTTGAGAATGCGGACAATCTCGGAGATGTTCGCCTCGACGACCTCCGGCGCGATGCCGCGAAAACCGTCGTTGGCTCCGGTCTCGAGGATGACGATATCGGGCTTCAGCCTCAGAATCCAGTTCACCCTCGAGAGAGCGCCGCTGCTCGTCTCGCCGTTGATTCCGGCGTTCACCACGCGGTAGGCGTAGCCCTCGGAACGCAGCCTGCGCTCGAGCTGGGCCGGGTAGGTTTCGGCCTCGGGAAGGATGAACCCCTGGCTCAGGCTGTCCCCGAAGGCCACGATCACTCCCTCATGCCCATCCTCTTTCGCGGATTCAGTCACGGCTACGGTAGTGCCGGCGCCGGGAAGGGCCAGGAGCGCGACGACCAAGGTCGACAACAGCAGGGCATAAGCCCGGTCGTAAAGGGCGGGCGCAGGCATGGATCATTCCTCCGTTTGCTCTCTCAGGAAGATCACGGGTCTCTGTCTCAGAATGGAGGTCGACGAAAGCAGTCCCACGGCCGTGACGAGGGACACCGTCGCCGCGACCATGACGAGGCTGGGCACGAGAAACGGCCTGTAGGGAATCTCCAGCCACCTGGCGCTTACGAGCCACGCCGCCGTCTGCGAGAAACCCAGCGCAAGCAGACCGCTCACCATTCCAAGCACGACGTTTTCCAGCGTCAGCACCTTCAAAACGAAGCCGCCCCGGGCCCCAAGGATCTTGAAATACACAGCCTCCTGGACCCTGGCATGGCGTGTGGCGAGAATGGAGCTGACGATGATGAGGATGCCGGCCAGGATACTGAACAGGGTGAAGAATCTCGTGATTCCGGACAGTTTTTCCATCAGGCCCGCCAGGGTGGATACGGCCTGGGTGACGTCGATGACGCTCACGTTAGGAAAGCGCGAGACCACCCGGCCCTGCAGGGCGGAAATGTCTTCCCTCGGCACCCTCACAGCGGTAAAGATCGTCTGGGGCGCATCTCTCAGAACCGACTCCTCGAAAACGAAGTAAAAGAAAGGCTGGATCAGCTCGCCCCTGCGGCTCCTGATGCTGGATATCCTGGCCTTGATGGGAACGCCCTGCACCATGAAAGTGATGCTGTCGCCCACGTCCATGGCCCTCATGTCGAGCACCGTGTCGAGCACCGAGACCTGCGGAACGTCCCAGTCGCTCCGAAACAGACCCTCCCCCTTCACGAGGGACTCATCGGCCGAAAGGTGATCCCGGTAGGTGAGGTTGAACTCGCGTGACAGGTTGTCTCCCCTGCTTTGACGCTCCCTTTCGACATCGACGTCGACCCCGCCGATGCGCGCTACCCTGCCTCGGACCACCGGGTGGTATTCCGCATCGAAACACAGCACTTCCTTGAATTCCTCCAGTTGGGAGGGCTGTATGTCAATGAGGAAGACGTTTGGCGAATCGGGCGGGAAGGACTGGATGAAGGTCGCGTCGATATTCCGCTCGATGAGCGAGATGGAAAAGAGAATGGAAAGGGAGGCGGTCAGGGTGATGATGATGGAGCGGGTTGCGTTTCGCGGGCGAAAAAGCCCCCGCAGGGCCTGCCTGAAGGCCAGGGAGTTGATTCGGACACGCCTCAGGGCGAGGAGAACCCCCTGAGCGGTGAGTGCCGCCGCGGCGATGAAGGCGGCCACGCCCAGCACAAACCTGAGGGCGATCGCGAGGTCTTGAGCCGAATTCTTCAGGATCAGGCCCAGAAGGGCAGCCAAAACGGCCAGGACCGCGAGGGCGGCGGGCAGCCCCCTTGAGGAATAGGCGCTCTGCTTTCGCAGGATCGACCCGGGCTTCACCTGGTTCAGGCTGTTGAGCGGAAGGAACGCAAACAGCGCCACCACCAGGATACCCAGGATGAATCCGTCCGTCACCATTCGCCAGGAGAAGGAAGGCTGGACCGACGAGGGAACGAGTCCCCTGAAGAGCTCGGGGAGCCAGGTCTGGAGGAGCGAGCCCAAGGCAAGCCCCACCAGCGTGCCGAGAAGTCCGAGAAAGCCCAGCACCGCGACAAACTGGGCGGTGATGAATCGGCTCGTCGCCCCCACGGTCTTCATGACCGCGACGGTCTGCTCCTTTTCCTTGAGAAATGCCGCCAGAACGCTCTGGATGCCAATGCCGGCGAGAAGCAGGGTGAAGACGGAGATAAGGGTCAAAAAGAAGAGGAAATTATCGAAGAACTTCTTCACCCTGGACCCGGCCGTCCGATACGTGTACACCCGCTCGCCGGGGCCTGCCGATTTGGCCTGGAGGTCCTCGGCGATCATCTCCAGTTTGCCTGCGTCACGGATCTTGACCAACGTGTCAAACTGAATGCGGCTGCCCTTCCCGATGAGCTCCAACGCCTCCAGGTCGGCTGAAGAGACGAGAATCCTCGGGCCGAAGGAAAAAAGGTTCACGGGACGGTCAGGCTCGCGGAGCACCACATCCGCGATGGTGAGGGTCGTGCTTCCCACGTGCAGCACATCGCCCAAACCAACGGCCAGCCGGTCCAGAAGCGACGACTCCACGATGACGTCTCCCTGGACCAGGACTTCGCCCAGGGGGCGGCCGGACTGAAGTTCGACGCTGCCGTAAAGCGGATAGCCCGGCTCGACGACCTTGAGTCCGGCCAGGAGGGTTCGGTCCGTCCCCCGCACCCTCACTACGGAATAGAATTCGTACGCTTTCACGCTCCGCAGCTCGCCTCCTGCCTCCCAGTCCGCCACCGCTCGAGACAGCTCCCCGGATAGTGGCTGATGCGAATGGATGATCAAATCCCCACCGTGCAACGCCCGGGCATCCTCCAGGACCGCCTCGTTCACGCTGGACCGGAAACCGCTCAGGGCGACGAGGGTCACGATGGAGAGCGTCACGCAGAGCACGAATACCAGCGACTGTCGACCCGAACGGCTGATCTGTCTGAGAATGAAAGACCTATGGAGCATGGGGATTCCCCCCGTTGATCATCCCGTCGCGCAGGAGGATGGAACGGTCCGCCATGCGGGCGATCTGGGCGCTGTGGGTCACCAGGATGAGAGTCGTCCCGCGCTCACGCCTGAGATCGAGCAGCAGCTCCAGGATGGCCTTACCGTTGGATGAATCCAGGTTTCCCGTGGGTTCGTCGGCAAAGATGATCCTCGGACGGTTGACGAGAGCTCGACAGATGGCCGCCCGCTGCTTTTCGCCTCCCGAGAGTTGGTGAGGGAAGCTCTGCATGCGATCCCGCATCCCTACCCGTTCGATGAGCGCCCTGGCTCTTTCCACCGCCAGGGGATCGCGCTTCAATTCGGCGGGAAAACTCACGTTTTCGAGCACCGTAAGCGAGGGAACCAGGTGAAAGGATTGGAAAACGAATCCGATGACTTCGTTCCTGAGGGGTGCGAGCTCGTCCTCGCCCAGGTCGGTGATGTCTCGGCCTTCGATGAGGATTCTGCCCCTGGTGGGCTTGTCCAAGCCGGAAAGCAGGCTCAGCAGGGTCGTCTTTCCGCTGCCGCTGTTTCCCTGGATCACCAGAAACTCTCCCTCCTGGACGGACAACGACACATCGCGAAGCACATCGATGTCGCGATCACCAATGGCGTAAGTCTTGGTCAGATGCGTTGCCTCGAGAATGATCATGCGCGGAACCCAACTCTCGGACGGCTACTTCTTGTCCTTCAGCAGTGAAGCCAGCGACTCGAAGGGTTTGTAGGTGGAAACCGGCCCCGTATCACCACCAGGCGTCGGCTCGTCATAGTAGTCGGCATCACCGTACCGTGAATGCTCATTGTCGTGGCAGTAAAGGCAAAGAAGCTCCCAGTTGCTGCCATCCGCCGGATTGTTGTGGTGGTTGTGGTCCTTGTGATGCACGGTAAGCTCCCGGAGCCGCTTTCCCGAAAACTCCCGCCCGCACCGTGCGCAGATCCAGGGAAACAGCTTGAGGGCCCTGTCCCGGTATGTCTTCTCGAGCTCCGCTCTGGTGTTCCTCGCCGGCATGTGCATACCTCCCGTAGAATGTTTCACATCATGATAAGACCGCATCGCACGGCGAGCACGGCGCAATGCAATTGGATCCTCCAGCCTCCGGAGAATCCGGCATTGCGGCATGGTCGCCGAGCGGATAGGATATACATAGGGTGGGTTCCACCCCGAGGCAAGCCCAAAGGGGCTCCGTCACGGGGCTCATCGAGCGGCGATGCCGTCGACTCAACCGATGGCGAGGGCCAGGCGAGGCTTGCCCGTAGTCGTTTTGAACCTACAGGGGCAAGCTTCGCCTGGCCCATGGCACCCTTTTTCGTTGCAGGTCAAGGGTTGTGGAATGTGGAGGCTCGTTACCCGGGGTTTTGTCTTTGGATCCATCTGGTGGGCGCTTGGGGGAGGCGGCCCCGCGACGTGGTGGTTCGGCCTGCCGGCGGTGGGGATTGCGGTGGCGGTGAGCCTCCTCGTGACACATCCTTCGATTCGGCTCCGGTGCAGCCCTGGCGGGCTGGCTTCCTTTGTTCCTTTTTTCTGCATTCAGTCGCTGCGCGGCGGGGTGGACGTGGCGTGGCGCGCTTTTCATCCCGGGCTCCCCATCCATCCATGCCTGGTCCATTATCCGCTCCGCCTTCGGGACAAGCCGGCTCGAGTCTTCATGGCCAACGTGGTGAGCCTGCTGCCGGGAACCCTCAGCGCCGACCTCGAAGGGGATGGTCTCGTCGTTCATGCCCTCGACGGCAGACTCCCCATCACCGAGCAGCTCCGTGCGCTGGAGTCGCGCGTGGCCAACCTTTTCCGCATCGCCCTCCAGGGTCCGTGACGTCCTGGAGAGGCTCCATAAATCGGAGGACCCGTGGACTTATTGCATTTGCTGTGCGCGGTCTTTCTCGTCGGGACCGTCGGAGCGGGCCTGATCAGGGTTTTTCGTGGACCCGAAACGGCTGACCGCATGCTTGCCGTGCAGCTCCTGGGCACCACGGGTGTCGCCATCCTCCTGCTGCTGGCTCAAGGATGGCCCGCCCCCGTGCTCCTCGATGTCGCCCTGGTCTTCGCACTCCTCGCCCCGGTTGCCATTGTCGCCCTGGTCCGGAGGCTCTGGATTCCGAGAGGCTGACGCACCCGTTTGGAGGAACCGCTGATGAATCTGTCCGAGCTTGCGGGATCCCTGCTGGTTGTTCTGGGAATGCCGTTCTTCCTGGCGGGCACCGTGGGACTGCTTCGTTTTCCCGATGTGTTCACCCGGCTTCACGCCGTGACCAAGGCCGACAACCTGGGGCTGGGCCTCGTGGTTCTCGGTCTCCTTCTCCAGGCGGATTCATGGGAGACGGCCTGCAGGCTTGTCCTGATCTGGCTGATGGTGCTTCTCGGGAGCGCCACGGCCTGTCACCTGGTGGCGCAATCCGCCTTGAAAAGGGGCATCGAGCCATGGCGGAAATCCTGATCGCACACCTCTCCTGGTGGCTGGATCTCCCGCTTTCCCTGATTCTCCTTTGGGTGGCGTGGCGTCTGCTGGCCACACCCGAGCCGCACCAGGCCGTGATCCTTTTCATCACCTTCGGGCTGATCCTGGCCCTCGTCTGGGTGCGGCTGGAGGCCTTCGATGTCGCCTTGGCCGAGGCGGCCATTGGAAGCGGACTGACCGGCGCTCTCCTGTGGTCGGCCCTGGCCCGGCTGCAGGACGGGACCGACGGTCGGACAGGCTCCGTCCAAGAAGGAATGGAAGATGAAGACGAAACGGACGCCTGATTTCGAAAGGCGCCCTGCCTTGCGGCTTTCGTGCGGTCTGCTCCTTGTCATGGTCTGGGCCATGACGGCCGCTGCGGTTCTGGAGCTTCCACCCCGGTGGCGCGGCCTTTTTCCCGAGGTGATGGCGCAATTGGACAGATCCGGGGTGGATCACCCCGTCACGGCGGTGCTGCTCAATTTTCGGGGCTATGACACTCTCCTGGAAATCGTCGTGCTCTTCCTGGCCGCCCTCGGCGTCTGGTCGCTGGGATTCATCAAGCCGGGACGAACGGACAGCCCGGCGGGTCCCGTCCTTTTCGCCCTTGTCCGCGTGCTGCTGCCGATCTTCATCCTGGTATCGGCCTATCTGCTCGAGCGGGGAGCGACCGCCCCCGGAGGAGCTTTCCAGGCGGGCGCGGTACTGGGGACGGCCGGAGTCCTCTTTCTGCTCTCGGACATTCCCTTCTCCCACGCATGGTTTACCTGGCCCCTCAAGGCGGCATTGATCGCGGGTCCGGGAGTTTTTCTCGGGGTTGCGGCGTTCACGGTCCCCATTGGATACTCGCTGCTGGAATATCCCACGGCCTGGGCGACGGTTCTCATTGTGCTGGTGGAATCGGTGGCGACGGTCTCCATCGCCGCGACCCTTGTAGTCCTGTTCGCGGGCGGGCGGACCCGGCGGCCCCCGTCCCCCATGGCGGAGCCCGTCGCATGCGGCGGCGAGGAGATTTGACCTCATGATGCAGGCCTTTCTCCTGTATGCCCTGGCCGGAGTCACCCTGTTTGTCATGGGCCTCTACGCGGTGATCGTTCGCCCTCACCTGGTTCGGAAGATTCTTGCCGCCAATGTGATGGGGAGCGGAGTGTTCCTGATGTTCCTCTCCCTGGCGAAGCGCTCGCCCGAATCCATTCCTGACCCGGTGCCCCAGGCGATGGTCCTCACCGGCATCGTGGTGGCCATCAGCGCCACGGCGCTGGCCCTGACCCTCGTGTGCAGGATCCATGCGGCAACGGGCAGGCCCTATCTCACCGAAGACGGGGAGGACGCTCCGTGACGGCTGGAGACGCTCCAATGTGGGTCGTCTGGTCTTTCGTCGTGCCCTTTGCCTGCGCGCTCATCGCCTTCCTTTTTCCACGGGGGGCCGTTCACGCGGCAATGGCGGCCGCGGTGGGAATCCTGGCCTCTTCGAGTCTCACGGTGTGGGGAGTGGCTCGAGACGGGTGCCGGCGGCTGGCCATGGGCGGATGGACCGCTCCCCTCGGAATCGAGCTCCGCGTGGACGGTCTTGCGGCTCTCATGCTGACAGCCACGGCCGTGGTGGGGACCGTGAGCACCATTTACGCCCGGGGGTACCTGGCAAACCATTCGGCGCTGGAAAGGACCCAAGAGTCCGGCGGAAGCGAGGACAGGCACGGGCACGCGCTGTTCTGGCCCCTCTGGCTGAGCCTCTGGGGAAGTCTCAATGCCCTCTTTCTGTCGGGAGATCTCTTCAACCTTTATGTCACCCTGGAGTTGATCGGGCTTTCATCCACGGCATTGATCGGCCTGGCGGGTGTTGCCCCCGCGTTGATCGCCGCAACCCGCTATCTGCTGGTCAGCCTCGTCGGGTCCTTCTGCTACCTGGCGGGAGTCGGCCTGATTTACGCCGCCTGCGGCACGCTCGATCTTGCCCTGATCGCCGGCCTCGTCCATGGCGGACCCCTCCCGGCCGTCGCCCTGGCCTTGATGACGGTCGGACTGCTCTTGAAAACAGCCCTGTTTCCGCTCCACTTCTGGCTGCCCGCGGCCCACGGCAACGCCCCGGCCCCCGTCAGCGCACTCCTCTCAGCCCTGGTGGTCAAGGCTCCCTATTATCTCCTGCTGAGGCTGTGGATCGAGGTTTTCGCCCCCGTGGTCACCCCGGGCGCAGCGCATTTTCTGGGGATTCTGGGAACGGGGGCCATCCTGTGGGGCTCCGCCCAGGCGCTGCTCACCGACCGCGTCAAGCCGCTCGTGGCCTATTCCACGGTCTCCCAGCTGGGATATCTCTTCCTCGTTTTTCCCCTGGCGCGGGAGGCCGGCCCGGGACTCTTCGCCTGGAACGGCGCGGCCTATTTCATTCTCTCCCATGCGGCGGCCAAGGCATCCATGTTCCTCGCCGCCGGCACCCTCCTCTCGGCGACGGAAAGCGACCGGCTGGCCCATCTCGATGGAATCAGTCAGTGCATTCCCCTGCCCATGTTCGCGTTCTCCATCGCAGGAGCGAGTCTCATCGGGCTTCCGCCGAGCGGCGGCTTCATGGCCAAGTGGCTGCTTCTCAAGTCGGCCCTGACCGGTGGCCAGTGGGGTTACCTGATCGTGCTCCTGTTGGGAGGGCTCCTCACGGTGACTTACGTTTTCCGGGTTTTTTCAAGGGCTTTCATGTACAAGCCCATGGTCACCGCATGCCACCTCCTGCCGCGGGGGATGCACTGGTCTCCACTGGTTCTCTCGCTGATTTCCCTCTGCCTGGGGCTCTTCGCATCCCAGGTCCTTTCCCTTCTGGAAGCGGGGTCGCCGTGGACGCGGCCGGGGCCTGGGAGTGGCGGACCATGATCCTCTCGACCTGGCTTCCCGCGCTGATCCTGATGAGCTCCCTCATCCCAGGCCTCGTCATCTTCTTCCTGCCTGAAGAGCGCCGGGGCCTGAGAACCGCGTTCAACATGGCAGGGGCCGGTCTCAAGCTGATCCTTGTGGGCATCCTGGTCTATGGGGTGTTTCATGAACAGACGTTCAGGACCCGGCTGCCCCTGCTTCACGGGATGGAACTGGTCCTTCATGCCGACGCCCTGTCGGTGCTCTTCACCGTGCTCTCGTCCGTTCTGTGGTTTCTCACCACCCTCTATGCCATCGCCTACCTGGAGAGATCTCCGCAGCCGCGAAGCCGCTTCTTCGGCTTCTTCAGCCTGTGCGTGAGCGCCACCATCGGCATTTCCATGGCCGGGAACCTCATCACCTTCCTCATCTTCTACGAGGCTCTCACGCTCTCGACCTATCCCCTGGTCACCCACCGGGGGACGCCGGAGAGCATGCGGGCTGGGGCCGTTTACCTGGCGTACACGCTGACCGGAGGCGCCGTCCTGATGGCCGGCGTGGCCTGGCTGGCCACCCTGGCCGGCTCCGTGGAATTCGTCGAGGGCGGGTCCCTCGGCGAATTGCCGCGGACCGCCCCGACGCAGCTCCGCTTCATCTTCGTGCTCCTCATGGGTGGCCTGGGGGTCAAGGCAGCCATGGTGCCCCTTCACGGCTGGCTCCCGGCGGCCATGGTGGCCCCGGCGCCGGTGAGCGCGCTGCTCCACGCCGTGGCCGTTGTGAAAGCGGGGGCTTTCGGCATGGTTCGCGTCATCTACGACGTATACGGCATCAATCCGGCTCGTGAGATGGGGGTGCTCGAGCCCGTGGCCTGGATCGCCGCCGTGACCATCCTGTATGGGTCTCTGCGCGCCCTGGGCCAGGACGAGCTGAAAAAGCGGCTCGCGTATTCCACGGTGAGCCAGGTGTCCTACATTGCCCTGGGATGCGCGGTGGGGGGGCCCGCCGCGACAGTGGGAGGCATCGCCCACCTGGTGCATCAGGGCCTCATGAAGATCACCCTCTTCTTCTGCGCCGGCAATGTCGCCGAAACCCTGGAACTCCACCACGTCTCGAAAATGAAGGGAGTGGGGAGGCGCATGCCCCTCACCATGGCCGCGTTCACGTTGGGGGCGCTGGGACTGATCGGGGTGCCGCCCCTCGCCGGCTTCGTCAGCAAGTGGTACCTGGCAACCGGATGCCTCGACACGGGTCAGGGTTGGGTCATCGTGGTGCTGGCAGCGAGCAGTGCAATGAACGCCGCTTATTTCCTGCCCGTTCTCCACACCGCATGGTTTGAGGAGCCCGAGGAGCCGTGGCCGGCGGAGCCCGCCATCGGATGGAGAGAGGCTTCCTGGATGCTGCTGGTCCCACCGCTGGTCACGGCAGGGCTCACGGCAGCCGCCGGACTTCTGGCCGGCGCGTCCTTCAGCCCCCTCGGATGGTCCGGCCTCATCGTGTTCAGGGAGTACAGGCAATGATGGAGACCGCCCTTGAGCTCACGACACGGAACGGCTGGCTGCTCATGCCGGCTCCCGGACTCCCTGTGGTCTGGGCATGCATCCTGGCGCTCCTTCGAGGCAGAACATCCCTGAGCCTCTCGCCGCTGAGCGCCCTCCCCGCTCTCATGGCGGCCCTGCTGGTTCCGGCAGGAGCTCACGTCGAACTGCCGTCCGCCATGCTCCAGGCCCGGATCGGCATGGACGCGGTCGGCCGGGTCTTCCTTCTGTTCACTGCGCTGCTCTGGCTCCTGTCGATGGTGGACGCATGCTCCTCCATGGCCGGAAAGCCTCGGCAGCGGGCCTTTTTCTTTTTCGCCCTGCTCTCCATGGGCGGCAACTTCGGGCTCATCGTGGCGCAGGACCTGTTCGGGTTCTACCTGTCCTTCGCCCTCATGAGCTTTTCGTCCTACGGGCTCGTGGTCCACTATCGCAGCGAGGAGGCGATCCGGGCCGGGCGGGTCACCATCATCCTGGTCGTGCTCGGTGAAATCCTTATTTTCACGGCTCTGGTCCTCCTTCACCGATCCGCCGGGACTTCTCTCCTGGCCGCCGTTCCCGGAATTTCCCCGGCGGGCTGGACCCTTGCCCTCATCTTCGCGGGCTTTGGGATCAAGGCCGGCGCGCTCCCATTGCACGTCTGGCTGCCCCTCGCCCACCCCGCGGCACCGACTCCGGCCAGCGCCGTCCTGAGCGGCGCGATGATCAAGGCCGGACTCCTCGGGTGGCTGCGCTTTCTGCCCCTGGGAGCGGCTTCCCTGCCGGAATGGGGGGCGTTGTTCATCGGCGCGGGACTCCTTGCAGCATTCGGGGGCGTCGGCATGGGCCTGGCCCAGCGCAACCTCAAAACGGTCCTCGCCTATTCAAGCATAAGCCAGATGGGGCTCATGACCGTGGGGGTGGGCCTCGCGCTGCTGCTTCCCGAAAGGGTCCCCGAGGCCCTGGCCGCCGTGTCCGTCGCGGCCTGCCATCACGGATTGAGCAAGGGCGCCCTTTTCCTCGGCGCGGGACTTGCCGGCGAGGTCCCGCTCCAATCCCGAGGGCGCGCATGGCTGCTCGTCGGCATGGGATTGCCGGCCCTGGCGCTTGCGGGCTTTCCCATGACAGGCGGCTTCCTGGCCAAGGGACTCCTCAAGGAGCTTGCGGGCCTGGCTCCGAGTCCCTGGAATGCTTTGCTGAATTTTCTCTCGCCGTGGACGGCATGGGGAACGGCCCTCCTGATGCTGCATTTCCTGGCCCTGGCCTATCGGGCTTCAGGCTCCGGAGGCATCGGCGTCGGTCGCTGGCTTTCGTGGGTCTCGAACGTTGCAGCTGCGATGGTGGTGGCGTGGCTGCTGCCGGAAAGCGCGGAATGGCGCGTTCATGCCCTGGAGCCGGCACGCTGGTGGGCCGCGTCGTGGCCCGTGGCCCTGGCCGTCTTGACCGCTTCGCTGTTCAGAGCTCTCCGGCGCATGACGGGCAGGTCCTTGAGGGTCCCGATCCCTCCGGGAGATATCCTGGCGACGACAAGAATCCTTCGGCAGCCCATGGGAGGGGTGCGCGCCGCGCTTCACCGCGCGGAGTCGGTTCTGGACCGTGGGCTTTCGATCTGCATATCCAACGGCCTGGTCGACCGTTGTGGGGGTTTTACCGACCAGGTCGGCAGGCTCAAATTCCGGGAAATGGAACGAGCCATCCTTCGATTCACGTTAGCCGGAACCCTGTTGATTTTGGTGCTCGTGAGCCTGATTGTGCTCGTCTACCTGGAACCGACGCCGCCCTGATGGAGACCCATCCAGCGGCATTCCTTTGAGACTCCAGTCCAGCACCTTCAGCGGATGGTCACGGGAACCGTCAAACGGCCGCCACGCGATGAGGTCACCGTGACGTACGAGGGAGGAACCGCGATATCCGTCAGCACCAGGCTGCGTCCCGAAATCGTCCCGTTGACATTCCCCACGGGATTGCGCTCGGCATCGCTTCCCGTCACCGTCAAAACAACCGGGCCAGCCTTTGAACCGGATATGCTCGAAACCGCGCTCACCGTCAATGTTCTGGTCCTGAGGCCGTAGCTGGCGCTCCGCACGGCGACCAGGTCCGTCATGGCCGCCTGGGCTCCCATGAGGGCGGGCACGGGGACACCGTTTCTCGTGACACTCACGTCGATCATCACCGGGAAAGGACCGGCCAGGAGATTTCCGGCCGGAAAATTGGCGAAGAACCGACCCGTGCCGTCGGGAACCATGTCAATGGGAACGTCGAAGACCATTCCGCCGGCACCGGTGATCCGCATCCCATCTCCCAGGCTGGTTGAGGCGATGAGGGTCCCGATGTTCAGCGCACCGGCCTCGGCGACGGTGGCCCGTTCGACGTAAAACCCTCCCGCGCTCTGAGCAGCGGGGGCAAACAGCCTTCCCCCAACCGTGAACAGGTTGGTGGATGCCGAGCCCATGGCCCCTTCCGTCACCAGAAACGCATCCGTTCCCGCCGGGCCACGAGCCGCCAGCGGGGCACGGGTCGTGCCGTCTCCCAGGAGCCCGTCGCCTGCGCAGCTCGCCGTGCCATTGCCGATGAACGCCCTGATGGGACCGGTCATGACATCGGTGAAATCAGGACCATACGCAATGACCGAGAAAGGCAGGAGGATCTCCATTTTCGTTTCCCCTTCTCCAACCCTGATCGTTGCGGGATCATTCCATGGACTGGAGATGGAGAAAAACCTGTCGACCGCGGCCGGTTGAGGGAGTCGGACTCGGACGAGAATGCCGTTGCTCACGAATGCCGGACCGGAAGCTCCGGGATCGGTGGCCTCAACAAAAAAGACTCCTTCGATGAAGGTGTTGTCGTCAAGCTCAACAGCTGCCCTGGCGCTGTAGTAAACGGCCTTCAGCATGTCGCCGTCACCGTCGCTCCTGGCAAAGTCAAAACCCTCCAGGCCGGGGCAAACCGGAGCCCCCATCTCCCCGGAAACATCGCACAACTGGAGTTGCACGCCGTTGACATCCCGCACCCAGGCCGGAAAACCGCTCAGTGCACTCAGAGGTCCCACTCCTCCATTTTGTGCCTGAACCGGCGGCCCCATGACGAGCAAAAAAATCGCTGTCAGTACTCCTGAAACGGCCCGCATAGATAACTCCCCGCGAGCAGGCGGCAAGAGCGGTTGCCTCCCGTGCCCGCCAGCACTTCAATCCACGGTCGTCCCTGCGGCTATCGGCCATTCATCCTAGCCCGCCGGACCTCGCCTTCAAAGGCAGGATTCGCCATCTATTCCTCCACAGCTGTAGCACAAATCCCGAGAAGCCGGTTTCTGAAAATGAGTATTCGGCCCGTATTTCTACTTAACCTACATTATAAAACTTGCTTTGCAGCACGCAATGCGGGTATGGGTCCAAACCTGCCGTTAGTGGGTCTCCCCATGCCCATGATCACTTTTCATCATGCATCATGACTATACTACACTAGGTATTGAGAACGACATGGGGATTTACTGTGCGAAACGGCGGGAATTCCAGGACACGCGGAAGGATTCTGCTCCCTTTCCGACCGCCGCGTCCCCGACGCACATCGATGACCGGGTGAGGGGAAGGGCTGAAAACCAACATGGAAAGGAGTCCATTCCATGACGGACGAAAAACGAGTTCGCAGGAGGGATGCCACAAGGAAGAGCTGGGCCGAGCCGTGGAAGATCAAAATGGTCGAGCCTGCTCGCTGGACGACGCGAGAACACAGGGAACGTTGCCTGGAGGAGGCCGGCTTCAATACGTTCCTGCTCCGCTCAGAGGATGTCACCATCGATCTGCTGACAGACTCGGGGACTTCGGCCATGAGCGACCGCCAGTGGGCGGGTCTCATGCTGGGGGACGAGGCTTATGCCGGAAGCCGCAACTATTACCACCTCGAGGCCAACGTTCAGAAATACTACGGCTACCGCTACGTGGTCCCCACCCACCAGGGTCGCGGCGCCGAGCACCTCATCGCCAGGATGTTCATCAAAACCGGGGATTTCATACCGGGCAACATGTACTTCACGACGACCCGGGTGCACCAGGAGCTGGCCGGCGGGACCTTCGCGGATATCATCGTGGATGAGGCCCACGATCCCACCAGCGAGCATCCTTTCAAGGGCAACGTGGACTTGGGGAAGCTGGAGGATCTCATCGGCAAGGTGGGGAGTGGACGCATTCCATACGTCAGTCTCGGGGCCACCGTGAACATGGCGGGGGGCCAGCCCGTTTCCATGCAGAACCTTCGCGACCTGCGGAGCCTCTGTGACCGCCATGGCATTCCAATTCTGCTCGACGCCACGCGGGCCATCGAAAACGCCTACTTCATCCAGCAGCGCGAGGAAGGCTACGGGGGGAAGTCCGTAGCCGAGATCCTGCTCGAGTTTTGCTCCAACACCGACGGCTGCTGGATGAGCGCCAAGAAGGATACCCTGGTCAACATCGGGGGATGGCTGGCGGTGAACGACCCCGATAAGTTCGATGAGGCACGGAACCTGGTGGTGGTGTTTGAGGGGCTACACACTTACGGCGGCCTGGCTGGGCGGGACATGGAAGCCATGGCCATCGGCATCGAGGAATCGGTGGACGACGACCACATCCGCGCCCGGGTCGGCCAGGTGGAATACCTGGGTCGGAAGCTGTTGGACTGGGGGATTCCCATCGTCCTCCCCATCGGAGGCCACGCAGTCTTCATCGATGCGAAGCGCTTCCATCCGCACATCCCCCAGGAGCATTTCCCAGCCCAGGCCCTGGCGGCGGATATCTACCTCGAAGGCGGGATCAGGACCATGGAGCGTGGCATCGTTTCCGCAGGCCGGGATCCCGAGACGGGCCGGCATCGAACCCCGAAGCTGGAACTGGTGCGGGTCACGATACCCAGAAGGGTTTACACTCAGGCTCACATGGACGTCACGGCGGAGGCCATCGAGGAAGTCTGGTGGAACCGCGACCACGCCACCGGCCTGCGCATGGTCTATGAGCCCAAATACCTGCGGTTCTTCCAGGCTCGCTTCCAGCGCCGATGAGCCCCATTGAACCGCCCGACAGGAGATGCGTGGTCGGGACCGGTCGATTCTCGAACACCATGCCTTTCTTTCATTTCAGCCGGTGCAGGCAGGGATTTCGTCACGCCTGTGGATGCACAAGGAGGTCACATTGGACATGGAGCTCAGCAAGCTCATTCGCAAACCGGAGTTTCCAAAATCGAGCGGCTACGACCAGGACTGGATGATGGACAATCAGATGGGTCCCAATGCGGTGTGGCTCACCGAGTGGCTTATGGAAGTGTTGGATCTGAAGGCGGGAATGCGCGTACTGGATCTGGGCTGCGGCCGAGCCATGACCAGCATTTTCCTGGCGAGAGAGCTGGGAGTGCAGGTATGGGCCACGGACCTGTGGATAACTCCGGACCACAACTGGCAGAGAGTGCTCGAGGCCGGTGTCGGGGATCTGGTCTTCCCATTGCGATCGGAAGCTCACGCCCTGCCCTTTGCCAAAGGGTTTTTCGACGCAGTGGTCTCCATCGATGCCTACCAGTATTTTGGAACCGATGTGCTGTACCTGGCCTATCTGAGCAGGTTTCTCCGTGCCGGAGGGATGTTGGGGGTCGTCATGCCGGCGCTGATGCAGCCCATTGACGATGTCATTCCGGAACATCTCGTGAGACCCCAAACCAATGAGAAGGTGTTCTGGGAGGATGGGTGTCGGAGCTTCAAGACGGCGGACTGGTGGCTGGATTTGTGGGACCGCGACGCCAGTGTCACGGATGTGCGGGTCGATACCCTGCCGGACGGCTGGCGTCATTGGCGGGACTTTGAAAAAGCCCTCGAGATTGCAGACAAGAGCGTTTTTCCTTCCGATGCCGAAGCCCTGGATTGGGATCAAGGTCGTTACATCGGCTTCATCCGCGCGGTGGCGAGGCGAACCGGGGCCGGCTCAATGAACTTCTATGATCCCGCGATAGGGGCTCGAGTGGGAGTGGACGCCTGAGATATTGCCTGGATGAAGGCCCCGAAAGCCTCCCCTCGCTGCCGCCGAAAGTTCCTGGTTCCTGGTTTCTGGTTCCGGGTTGAAGTCCCTTTTCATGGGTTGGCGTGGCCCAGAGGGGCATGAGGAACTGCTCTGTCGGGACAGCCTGAGTCCTGGTCTTGCCCGGGCTCAAACGGATCGGCCTCAGCTCTTCGAGAATTTCATAGAGGCTTCCTTCAGCAGCTCCTGGACGGGCTCGGTGAACCAGCAGTCGATAAACACCTTGTTTTTTGACTTGCAGGCTGCTTCATACCGTCCCTTGACCATCTCCACCCGGTTGCCCTTGATGGCCGAAAACGCGGCCTGGGGGAGGGCGGCCAGTCGAGCCACCTTCTCAACGGCCCTTTCCTCCACCTCCTCCTGGGGAAGCACTTCATCCACGAGCCCGAAGGTCCCGGCGTCGGATGTCGTGACGTATTCTCCACCGTAGAGCATTTCCGTCGCGACGCGGTCCCCCACCGTCTGCCTCAGGATAAGGTCCGCCAGGAACGGGGCTGGAACACCGAGCTTGACTTCGTTCAGCCCGATGAACTTCTTGCCCGCCGCCCCAAAGCGGTAATCGCCCGTCAGGGCCAGGACCCCTCCGCCCGCCGTGGCATGGCCGCAAACCGCACAGCACGTGGGCAGGGGAAGCGTGAAAAGGGTCAGCGCCAGGTCGTTGAAGCGCTCAAAGAACTCCGACATCTCTGTTCTGCCGAAGTGGATAAGCTTCGGCAGGTCGAAGCCGATGCAGAAGAACTTCGCCCCGCCGGCCATGACCACGCCGCGGAATTCCCGCTTCAGGACCTGAACGGCCGCCGAGATATCCTCGAGCAATTCCGGGTTGATGGCGTTGGTGACACCGTTGCTCAGGCGCAGAATGGCCACCGTTTCCCGATCAATGATTTCAACCGTTCCCATGAGTTCTCCCTGCTTTGGCATGGAGCCGGCTCCAGCACTGGAGTCCTCAAGCCGGCGATGGACCGGGGAATCGCGCCCGGCGGTGCTAAACCGTCTTGCCGCCCAGGTAGGCGGACTGGACCTCAGCGTTGGATGCCAGGTCCCCCGCCGGGCCCTCGAGGACGATCCTGCCGAGCTCCATGACGTAGCCGCGATGAGCCAGCCGCAGGGCAGCCCTGGCGTTCTGCTCCACCAGGAGGATGGTGACCCCGGCCCTGTTGATCTCCTCGAGGGTTGCGAAGATGGCCTTGACGAGGAGTGGAGCCAGTCCGAGGCTCGGCTCGTCGAGGAGCAGGATCCTCGGCCTGCTCATCAGGGCCCTCCCGATGGCCAGCATCTGCTGCTCTCCCCCGCTCAGCGTGCCTCCCAGCTGATGCCGTCTTTCGGCCAGTCGCGGGAACAGCTCGAGGACCCGGTCCCGCGAATCTTTGACCTGGGCCGCGTCACGGCAAACGAAAGCCCCGAGGTTCAGATTCTCCTCGACCGTCAGAGTCCCGAAGATCCGCCGTCCCTCGGGAACCTGGGCGATGCCGCGCTTCACGATCTCGTGGCCCGGCAGCCGATGCAGCTCCGTGTCCCCGGAGCGGATGGCGCCCCCGGATGCCCGCACCAGGCCGCTGATGCTGAGGAGCGTGGTGGACTTTCCCGCCCCGTTGGCCCCCAGGATCGCCACGATCTCCCCCTCGCGGATGGTGAGGTCGATGCCGTGCAGCACCTCCACGTTCCCGTACTTCACGCTGAGGTTCTCGATTTCGAGGATGGCGGGCTTACCACTCATGGTCGGTCCCCAGGTAGGCTTCGACGACCTTCGGATCGCTCTTGATCTCCTCGGGCGGTCCCTCGGCGATCTTGAGACCGTATTCCATCACCACGATCTTCTCGCATACGCGCATCACGAGACTCATGTCATGCTCGATGAGCAAAATGGTGATGCCGCGTTCGCGGATGGAGCGGATCAGTTCCACAAGCCGCGTGGTCTCCTGCTCGTTCATTCCGCCGGCCGGCTCGTCCAGGATCAGGAGCTGCGGATTCGTCGCCAGGGCGCGGGCGATCTCGAGGAGACGCTGGTTCCCGTAGGACAGGTTGCGAGCCGGCTGCTCCACCTGCCCCTCAAGCCCCACAAAGTTCAGGGTTTTCAACGCGGTGGCAATTCCCTGGCGCTCCTCCCGCCGCTGACGCCCTGTGTGAAACAGGGAGCCGATGAGCCCCGTCTTCATCTGGCAGTGATAGCCGGCCAGGACGTTTTCCAGGGTCGAGAGGTTCTGAAAGAGGCGAATGGTCTGAAAGGTCCGCGCAATGCCCCGGGCCACGATGCGGTGCGTGGGAAGCCCGAGGATGCTCGATCCGTCGAAGAGGATTTCCCCCTGGTCGGGTCGATATATCCCTGTTATCAGGTTGAAAACCGTCGTCTTGCCGGCGCCGTTGGGGCCGATGACTCCGACAATGGAACCGCCGGGAACTTCAAAAGTGAGGTTCGAGACCGCCGTGAGGCCGCCGAAGCTCTTGGTCAGGCGGCTCGCACTGAGGAGACTCATCCTTCGCCCTCCCCCGCCCTGTTTTCGGGCAGACGGTAACGGCGAGGCCGGGGCGGAAGAAGCCCCTGGGTCCTGAAAATCATCATGACCACCATGGCCGCCCCGAAAACCAGCATGCGGGCGTTGGCGAAGCCCCGGAAAACCTCAGGCAGCCCCACGACCAGGAAGGCCCCGAGGAGCATTCCCGGGATGGAGCCGCAGCCTCCCAGGATGACGATGGCGAACATCAGGACCGATTCCCAGAAAGTGAAGGACTCGGGCGATATGATGGTCATCTTGGCGGCGTAGACGTTGCCCACCATCCCGGCCCAGGCGGCTCCCACCACGAAGGAGGCGAGCTTGTAGTGGGCCGTGTTGATGCCGCTGCCTTCGGCCGCCGTTTCGTCTTCCCGAAGATAGTTGAGGGCCCGACCGAAGCGGGAATAATCCAGGAGATGAAACAGGATGATGGTGACGCCGACCAGGGCCCAGATCAGGTAGTAGAACTGGTGAGGCGTGCGGATGACCCAGCCCATGAGGCTCGGCCGCGCGATGCCGAAGATCCCGTTGGATCCCCCCGTGATGCCGAAGACGTCATTGATGAGGGCGATGCGGACGATCTCGCCCACACCGATGGTGACGATGCACAGGTAATCTCCGCGCAGGTGGATGATGGGGCGCGCCACCATCAAGGCAAAAAGCCCCGCCGTGAAGGCGCACACGGGCATCAGCCACAGGACGGGAATCTGGAACTGTGTGTTCAGGATCGCCGCCGTGTAGGCCCCGACGGCGTAGAAAGCGGCATGCCCCAGGTTGAAAAGGCCCGCGTGGCCCACGATGAGGTTGAGGCTCAGGGCCAGGACCGCATAGATGCCGATGCTGTTCAGCACATCCACCCAATAGGGGTTCAGGAAAGCGGGAAGCACCGCCGTCAGCAGGACCAGAGCGCCGTAAAGCCAAGCCATTCGCCCCATCAGACCTTTTCCGCCACCCTTTCCCCCAGGAGCCCCGTGGGGCGTACGATCAGAATCAGGATCAGGACCAGAAATGCAATGGCGTCCTTCCACGCGACAGAGAGATAAGTGGCTCCCAGGGCCTCGATGATTCCAAGCAGGAGCCCTCCCACCATGGCCCCGGGAATGTTGCCGATCCCCCCGAGGATGGCGGCCGTGAACGCCTTCAGACCGTAGACCCAGCCCATGGTGAAATTGATCTGGCCGTAATACAGCCCCACCATGAGACCGGCGGCTCCCCCCAGGGCGGGACCGATCATGAAAACCAGCAGGATCACGCGGTTCACGTCGATGCCCATCAGGCGCGCAGCCCCCTGATCGATGGCCGCGGCCCGAACGGCCGTTCCGATCCTGGTCTTCTGAATGAAGAGGTAGAGGACGGTCATGAGCCCCAGGGAAGCCACCAGCACCAGGATGCGGATGACGGGAACCTGGATTCCGAAGAGATTCAAGGCTGTCGCGGGCAGGATGTTCTGGGGGTACACCTGGAAGCGCGCGCCGTAGAGGAGCATGATGGTGTTCTGCAGGAAGATGGAGGCCCCCAGGGCGGAAACCACCGCCGACAGCCTGGGAGACTCCCGCAGGGGTCGATAGGCCACTCGATCCAGGAGCGCACCCACCAGGGCGATGAGCCCCATCACCATCGCCGCCAGCAGGATCGTGCCCCAGAATGGTCCCAACCGGTCGGTCAGCAGGAAGGATGAGAGGAGAGTCAGGCCCAGATAGGCGCCCAGCGTGAACAGGTCGCTGTGGGCGAAATTGATGAGCTTGAGGACCCCGTAGACCATCGTGTAGCCGAGGGCAATCAGCGCATAGATGCCTCCGACGGCGAGGCCGTTGGTCAATTGCTGGAAGAACTGTTCCATGGGCCCATGTTGAGAGGTCGATGGTGATCGAAAAAACGATCAGCGCGGGGAAGCTGGACTTCCGCGCGCTGATCGAGATTCTGGCTTGAATCCCCTAGGGCTGCAGGATGAATTCGCCGGCGTCGTTCACCCTGTAAACCCGGTAGACTTCACCCACGCGGTCCCCCTTCTCGTTGAAGGAGATCTTCCCCGTGAGGCCCGGGAAATCCTTCAACTGATTGTGGAGATACTCCACGAGCTTCATGCTCTCGGTGGACCCGGACTTGTCGATGGCTTCCACGACGACCCTGAAGCCGTCTCCCGCCAGCACCGCATAGATGGAATTGGGGGGATTTCCGTACTTCTTGCTGAAAGCGGCGAGAAACGACTTGGCCTGCTCGGAGGGGAGATCCTTGGGCAGCGGAGCACTCAGGAAATAGAAGCCCGTGGCGGCATCCTTTCCGGCCGTCTTGACCAGGTCCGGGTTATTGGTGGCGTCTCCGCCCATGAACGGAACGCTCCAATTCATCTGCTTCGCCTGCTTGAGGAGCAGACCGGCTTCACCGTAATAGCCGGTGAAAAACACCATGTCCGGCTGAGTGGCCTTCATTTTGGTGAGGATGGTGGTGTAATCCTGCTCCTTGGGGGTCAACGCCTCGAAGAACACCACCTCGACGCCCTTGAGGAGCCCTTTGGTTTCGTCGGCAAGCCCCTTGGCATAGGTGCTGTTGTCGTGGAGGATCGCGAGCTTCTTCACACCCAGCTTCTCGATGGTCTGGGCAGCCACCTTGGCCTGTTCCTTGTCTTTCTCCTTCTGCAGTTTCTTGCGGACTACCGCACCCTTGAGCCGGTGCGGCTTTTCTTCCTCTTCCACCGCAGGCGGTTCCTCGACACGCTTGGGCTTGGGAGGAGCAACGACCA
>Ga0101944_10002154_pt1 | contig 33751 bp, 31 predicted proteins | sample DewCreD2012metaG_FD_75245 | JGI IMG/M metagenome (GOLD analysis project Ga0101944, IMG submission 75245) | Hot spring sediment bacterial and archeal communities from British Columbia, Canada, to study Microbial Dark Matter (Phase II) - Dewar... ... | reverse complement strand
CCTTTTCGTAGATTTTGAGGTAGCCGGGGAGGTAATGGGGGTCTTTCAGGCTGCAGTGCTGCAATATCTCCAGCCATTCCTTCTCATCTGCAGTGGTGAGAACACGGGTTTGAGATGAGCAACTTAAAATTCTATCAACTTGCATCGTCCTCACACTCCTTATCAAGGTATCACAAATTGAGCCTTTTTCTCAGTTCTCCTGATAGGTCCTTAACCTGAGAAATTTTCTGCAAAGCTTTTTCCTTACTGACGAATCCTACAATTACTTCGCGGCTGAGCAAATTTATCTCGGGATGATAGCCGAGCCTGTCAAAAACCGTTTTTTCTACCAGCCCGGGTATCAGACAATTTGTGCTGTGACCATCCAGTTTTCTTGGTTTCCAGCCGGCTTTTTGCAGATAGGGTAATTGATCATCTTCCTTAAGTTGCAGGGCAAAAGGTAGAGACATAAATTCTATATCCCAATCAGCCTGAGGCGGCCGGATAGTCCTCACGGATTTCACTACAGGCTCGAGATAGCGCCACCAATTTCTGCCCAGGATAACCCGATTGATCCTCTGTTCGATGCATACTCTGGTCAGAACGTCATGGAAGAGAACTGTACAGACGTTGCATGGATAACCGGTACTGAAGTTGTTTCTGGCGAGTTTTCTAAGTTCAGGCAGGAAGTCAATAGTTTCAATCCTGAGAGGAACCCCAAGATTATCGCAGATTTCCCGTCCGTTACTAATCACTTCCTCTGGTATAAATCCATTATCCACCAGTACTGCCATCACTTTTAATTTAAATTCCTTTGAGGCTATATAGAGGCTGACGGTACTATCCTTGCCGCCGGAAAAAGCTACTATAGCATCGATTTGAGCACCTGCTTCTCTGGGTCTCCTGAGAAATTGCTCCAATTCGTTTTTCAGAATAACCGGGTTGAAATTTTTCCGGTATGTATGGCACATGTTGCAAATACCTTCCTTAGTGATGTAAATATTCGGCATGCGCGTGTCAAAAAGGCAATTTTTACACTGTATATAGCCTGGAAAAGGCAGGCGTTTTAAATTGATAGCAGTTTTCAGGAGATTTTGAGCATGAATGATTCTGCCTTTTAAATCGTAGTTTTCCTTGTTGGTGGTCACCTTACAGGCATAGGGGGAATAATCTTCCCGGATGAATGCCGGAATTAACTTATTTTTCAGCGCTTGGATCCATGTATTTTCAGGTTTCATTTAAATCCCTCATTATCTGACTTCACACAGGTACCCTATATAATGGGAAATAACCTGTATCCGTGTTAACATTTCCTCTCATTTCAACCAGTTTTTGATATTCAACCGGCAGATATATTTTTTTATAAATGTAAAAGTCTTTTCTTAAAGGCGAGAATCCAGCTTTAAAGGTGAAGAGTGAATCTTCTTCGGATGCTTTTCCTCCTCCGAGTATCAGGTAATCAACCTGCTTCTGTTTGAGCTGCTGGATGGATTTGTAAATTAAGTAATTGTTGGGGAAAAGGTTATAAAATTCCTTCCTGGCTCCCGAAAGCCAGGTGTAAGCTAGTTTATCACAGTGCAATATTAGAATACCCGCGATGATTTCTCCGTTGTACTTGACCTTCCAGAAGTAAAGCGAACTTTCGAGCGAACTAAAAGCCGAGCGGAAAAATTCCCTCGGGAAAAAATATTTTTCATGTGCATTATCTTTTCGCATGGTATCGGTATACAGGTCAAAAAAATCACTGGAATCGTCAACTGCAAAACTGGTTTCAAAAGTCAGGTCAGGTTGTTCAAATGCTCTCCTGATACGCCTCCGATGGCTTTTGACCATGTGTTTGAAAATAATTTCTTCAGGTAAATTCAAGTCTATATAGACTACTTGCCGTAGGCGCTCAATGTATCCTTGTGAATATGTTCCAATGTATCTGTGGTTTTCGAACAAAGGATGCAATCTAGCGAATTCAGAGACGATGTTGTTCTGGAGGCAGTATGAGGAGAAGGCCTGAAAGAAGCCCTGCCAGAGGGCATCAGTAAGAGATGGGTTCTGGATTTGTGGCAGGGGCCCGCCATAGCCGTAAGGAGAGACGATATCGAAGAGATGGCTGACGGAGGAATCGGCGAAAGGGAGGGAGGCGATGCTTCTTTTAAAGAAGGGGTAGATGATGAAATTCTGGGAGTCCCCGTAGATGAAGAGGCAGGCCTGACCGCCGAAGTGTCTGAAGGATTCGGGGTTGGTGACCTTTTCGTAGATTTTGAGGTAGCCGGGGAGGTAATGGGGGTCTTTCAGGCTGCAGTGCTGCAATATCTCCAGCCATTCCTTCTCATCTGCAGTGGTGAGAACACGGGTTTGAGAGTGATTTGATATTATTGTTTCAAACATTCTCCAGACCTCTTAATGGTTAAGGATAAAAATGATCAAAAAAGAAACTGATTTGTTCAAAGACATAATCCATTTCTTCAAGGGTCAAACCAGGAAACATAGGCAGAGTCAAAATTTGAGCAGAAATTGATTCGGTTACCGGAAGTTCTCCTCCGTTATAGCCGTAATTCCGGCGGTAATAGCTGGTAAGATGAACGGGACGGAAATTAATTTTACAGGAAATTCCACGATCGGAAAGGAAAGCAATTAACCCGTCGCGTAAATTATTCTCTGCCCTAACTCTAATCGAATACATCTGATAAACATGGTAGTATTGATCCGGAGGATCAGGGACGGAAATATTTTCGATTGTGCCAAGTTTTTTGCTCAGATAATCTGCGTTGGAACGCCGCTTCTCGATAATATGTTCAACTTTGTGAAGCTGGGCTATACCCAAAGCAGCAGATATATCAGGAAGCCTGAAGTTATATCCCAGGGTAACATAATCGAATAAATCGGAGGAGAAATAATCACCTTTATCAAGCCTGCCGTGGGAACGAATCAGTTTCAATTTTTCATAAATGGCCTGATCATCTGTTACAACCGCTCCACCTTCACCGGTGGTGATGATCTTGTTCTGGCAGAAACTGAGGACCGCAGCGTCTCCGAAACTGCCGATTTTTAGAACACCGATTTTTGCTCCAAATGCCTCTGCAGCATCCTCGATTAACAAAAGTTTATATTCACGGGCAATTTCAAGGAGGTCGTTGATTTTGCAGGGACATCCACCATAATGAACTGGCAAAATAGCCCTGGTTCTGGGGGTGATTTTTCGGAGGACGTCCTGAGGATCAAGTCCGTAAGTTCGGTCTTCGATATCGGCAAAGATCGGTCGGGCACCTACGAACAGTGGGGCATTGGAGGTAGCAATAAATGTAAAGGAAGGGACAATTACTTCATCCCCAGCCCCAATATCACAGGCTAGCAAAACGGCATATAATGCCGATGTACCAGAGTTAAATGTAACGCAGTATCGTCGGTCGAGATATTCAGCAATCATTTTTTCGAAAGCCTCTACATCCGGGCCGGTTGTCCAGTAGGCCCCTCTCCTGATCACCCGCGTGATCTGAGCCAGGTCTTCTTCGTCCCAGTAAATACTGAATAAAGGGATTCTTTGTTTCAGGATCTTTTCCATCTCCAGATTAATTCCTCAAATAAAGACTCGTACTGGTTCACCACTGATTCCCATGAGCAGTTTTTCAGGATATATTGCCTGGCATGGAGAGTCTTGCCCAAGGCATCTGCCGGGTCTTCCAATATTCTTAATATTTTTTGTACCAGATCAGAGATATCCCCATATTTGACCAGATAACCTGCGTCAATTTCTGATACTAATTCGCCAGCTCCGGTATCCCGTGTTACGATGATTGGAGTATTGCATAGGATAGCTTCGAAAGGAGAGCCTGGCCCCCGCTCAAACAGGGAAGTCTGAACCAGCATGGTGGCATCGACCAGTGCTGATTTTTTCTCATCTCCATCCAGAAAACCTGTGAACAATACTTTCTTATTAAGTTCAAGTTCATTGATCAATCTCTCCAGATTGGATTTCTCTCCATCGTCAGGACCGGCAATGACAAGCATCACATCTTCTCTTCGATGGGACACTTCTTGAAAAGCTCTGACCAGAAATTCTATGCCCTTGATGCGGTTAATTCTGCCTAGGAAGAGGATGATGTGCCTGTCTTTTAAGCCGTATTTCTTTTTAAAGAGACCTCTGGCTGGCAGTTTTAGAAAGGGTTCCAGATCACATGACATGGGAACTCTGACTATCCGTTTATCATTGACTCCCATCTGGCGGTATTCGTTCTCCTCGTATGATGTGCCAGCAATCACACATGCTGCATCTCTGAGGATGCGGTAGCCAAAGAAAGAATCAAAAATTCTTTTTTGCCCAAGACGTGTGCCGATTGGCATAACCGAGCCCCAGGCAGATAGGGTATAAGGTTTATGATATTTCTGTGCATAATGGTGGACGACCACATTTTGCAGTGTTCGGAATTCATAGAGGTTAATAATATCAAATTCGGCAATCTCTTTCCTTGCTTGCGGAAGCAGGCCCGGTGAAAGGAAAATTTTGTATTGCCAAGCAATTTTATTGCTTATATTTTTAAAATAATAAGTTTTTACCCCATCTATTTCAAAAGGATTCAGACGGCTTTTGAAACGTTCCGTCTCATTCAAGACGTCAGTCGTATACACAGTAACCTGATGACCTCTTTGAGCAAGTTTTCGCGAGAATTCAAAGGCGATCTTTGGCGGACCGCCGTAGGCGAAAGCTGGATAATAATATGGGATAACCTGCAGAATCTTCAAGGATTTTACTCCTTTTCCTTTAGTTGCGCGCTTCAATTTTTGCATAATTCTGCTTAATCCATTCGTAGGCTCTGATAATACCATCTCCAATTTTTGTCTTGGGTTCGTATCCCAGAACATTTCTGGCTTTTTCGATAGACGCTTTACGACGGGTGATTTTGTCCCAATCACGCCGGGCGACAAATTCGATACCCGAGTCGTTCCCGGTCAATTCATTAACCATTCTTGCAACATCAATAATTCTGGTTTCCTGCTCTGAAGCCAGATTGAATGCATCTCCGATAGCTTCCGGAAATACTCCAAGCCTTAAAGTGCCATCAACAATATCTTCAACAAAAGTAAAATCGCGGGTTTCTTCACCGGTACCGGTAATTGGCAGTGGTCTTTTGTGCAATGCCCACCAGATGAAATTGGGTATGACATTACGATATTTACCGGGGATTTCTCCCGGCCCATAAACATTGAAATAGCGGGCAATTGCTACTGGCAGTCCATAATAATTATGAAAGAAATAGCAATACAACTCCCCAAGGAGCTTGGTGATTTGATATGGGGTATCAAGCCGCAGGGAGACATAATCCTCTTTTAGAGGAAGAGGCGCCTGACTTCCGTAAACCGAACATCCAGAAGAAGCGAAGACTACTCTGGAAACCCCTGCCAGGCGGGAATATTCCAGAATTTTCAGAGTTCCCAGTCCGTTAACCAGCAGATCGGTCTCCGGATTATCAACTGAATTTTGATTAGCAAAATGAGCTGCAAGGTGAAAGACGTAGTCGAGTTTCTGTAAAAATACCCTTTTGAGTATTTCCTCATCCAGGATGCTTCCCTTAACGAAGATTACTGCCGGCGATTGAGGAATATTCCATTCTTCGGCTGCTGATAGGTCATCGAGTATATAGATTTTACCAGCTTCTGCTTTTATCAAAGCTGCAGCTAAATTGCTACCTATGCAACCAGCGCCTCCTGTAATCAGGATTTTTTTGCCTTTATAGCTTTTTAAATATTCGATGTCCGATCTTCCAGTCTGCATCTTTATTCTCCTTAATTGCTTGTTCAATCACTTTTTGAAATTCACTGGTAATGGCGTCCCAGCTCTGGGTTTCCACGAATTTCCTGGCTCGAAGGCCAGTAATGGTCAGCAGATTGCTGTTGTAAAGTTCAAGGGCTTTGTTTACCACATCCTGCGGCTCGTCCACGTAAATTACTCCATTATCAAGTCCAAACTCGGTTACTACCCCGGGAAGCCGCGTAGAGATTACCGGCTTTCCCATGGCCATGTATTCATAGATTTTGATGGGGACGATATCCTGCATAATTTTTTCCCAGGGATAAGCAGGCAGAATACAGATATCTGAAGCTGAGATAAAATCTGGCATTTCGCTATAAGGTCTTTTACCGGTCAGAACCAATCTGTTTCCGAGCTTGTATTTTTCTTTTATTTGGCGTAGCTCTTCAAAAGATTCTCCATCACCCACTACCAGAAGCTTAATACGCTTGTGTTCACTGCTTACCAGTTCAAGGGCCACTTCTTTAAGTCCGGAAAATTTGTAGAGCCAGCCCATAAAGAAAAGCACAATGTCATCAGTGCTAAAATCAAATCGTTGCCTGATGTTGCTTCCATCGGTTGATCGGCTGTATTTATAAATATCGATACCGGCAGGAATGACGCATATTTTTTCCTGAGGTGCGCCAAAACCGGTTAAATAATGCTTCAATCTCCGGTTGATAACCACGATCACGGAAGATTTTTTGAGAGTTTTTTGTTCAAATAGTCTTCCAACAGATTGGAACAGCTTAAAAGGAATTAAACGGTGCAAAACGTCGATCCAGTAATAGATAAAAGGTATCTGGTAATTCTGGCACAATATTGAGGCAAGGTATGCATTCAGGATACCAAAAGCGATAACAGCATCCGGATAGTAGCTGTTTATCTGGTATTCAATCTCTTTTCGATGGTTTTGCAGGAGTGACAGATAGTTTAAGATGGGTAGTCTAAGCATCCCAGGACGGATTAATTCAATTCTAGCATCTTTATCTATCTTGTAAGCAGAATTGAAAACCTGCCGGGGAGAATAGAAACCTCTGGCATCGTTATTCCGCCAATCAAGTTCATAATCGATCACCCTGACCCTGTGTCCCCTGAGCGCGAGCCTTTCGGCTAAATGATGCTGTTGATGAGGACCGCGGGTGAACCAGTTGGTTTCCTGAATAAAAAGCAAATTCATTATAGTCGGTAAACCTCTCTCATCCATTCAATAGTTAAGGGGATACCCTCTTCGATGGTTACTCTGGGATTATGGCCAAGGTCACGCCTGATCTTGGAGAAATCCATGTGTTTTACCCGGGTAGTGAACGGCTCAGCTTCCTTGTAGATGACTTTAGAGTCATTCATACCGAGATACTTTAGAATCAGGTCTGAGATATATTTGATGTCATGTTCCCATTCCTCTTTGCTGCCGATGTTATAAACTTCTCCGGCTTTAAAATTATCAACAATATTAGCTAGTGTTCGACAGGTATCTGCGACATAATCAAAAATACGCCGGTGACCCAGATAAACTGTATAGGGTTCATCTCTGAGTGCTTTATATATAAAATTGGGTATTACTCCCCGGTAAGGTGAATAATACTCATGGGGGCCGTAGGCATTGACCGGTCTAACCCTGACCGTCAATGTCCCGAACATGGCGGCTGAATTCAAGACTTGGAGTTCTCCCACCCATTTGGTCAGGGCATAATCATTGAGTTGTTTAATGGGTACCCGGTCCATTACATCTTCACTCATGAACCCTTCGTAATCACCATAAACTTCTGCACTGCTGAAGAAAATCATTTTGAATTGTTTCTTTTCTTGCAGACGGATGATGTTTTTTGTACCGATAACATTGGTTAACCAGAGTTTTTCGTAGAAATCTTCCCCGTTCCAGCGACCGTATTCCGCTGCCAGGTGGTAAACGTATTCTGGATTAACGATTTCAATTACCCTTTCAATTTGACGGTACTCCCTAACATCACAGCGGATACTCTGTTTATCAGGAGAGTGAAAGAGGTCGCAGATCCAGACCTCGTGTCCTCGATTTCTAAGCTCAGGTACCAGGTTTGAACCGATAAAACCAAGACCGCCGGTTACCAGAATCCTGGCCATCAATACCTCCGATTTCCTGATTTTTAATTTTTAAGCAACTGCAGTAAATTGCCTACAGATGATATTCACGATCTTATGGCTAGCAGTTCCATCTCCGAAAGGATTATGCCAGCCATTTTTCCGGTTCAGCATGGTTTCAACAGCCGAGTAAATGCGCTCAGGCACAGTGCCGGCAAGCATATTGGCACCCACATCCAGTGTCTCAGGGCGTTCTGTGTTTTCCCTGAGGGTAACGCAGGGAACTCCCAATATACAGCTCTCTTCCTGAACACCCCCTGAGTCGGTCAGTATTAGCCGCGCATTTTTCTCCAGGATCAGAAAGCTAAAATAATCCAGCGGATTGGTCAGGCATAGTCTGCTCGGCATCAGGTTATAGTCCTGCAGCCTTTTTAAAGAACGCGGATGAATCGGGTAGACTACTGGCAGAGCATAATATGAAGCTATTTTATCCAGCGCCAGGATAATTGGAGCTAATCTTCGGGGGTAATCCACATTTTCCTGCCTGTGTACAGTGACCAGAAAATACTGATGTGGTTGCAGGTTAAGTAGTTTCAGCGGATTCTCCTGTGATTCTGCAATCTGGATATTTCGGTACAGCGCATCTACAATTGTATTACCAGTAATGAAAATTTTATCCGGTGATATGCCTTCATGAGTGAGCAATGAGCGGGAAGTTTCTGTCGGAGCGAATAGATAATCAGAGCAATGATCTGCTAGTATCCGGTTAATTTCTTCCGGCATGTGACGGTCACCTGACCGCAGGCCAGCTTCTATATGACCGACAACAATACCAAGCTTGCTGGCAGCAAGTGCTCCAGCCAGAGCGGTATTGGTATCGCCCTGGACGAGGGTGATATCCGGTTGTTCTTTGAGCAAAACCTTTTCTATCCCTGACAGTATCCTGGCTGTTTGTTCTCCGTGAGAGCCTGAGCCGGCTTCCAGATTGTATTTTGCAGAATGTAGGTTCAGTTGTTCAAAGAAAACTTTGTCCATATTATAGGCATAATGTTGACCAGTATGGGTGATGAAAAACTCAATGCCCGCATTTTCCAGTTCTTTGATCACTGGAGACATCTTGATGATTTCAGGACGGGTGCCCAATATCACTGCGACTTTCAATCCAGATTCCTCCATTTCAAGGGGCAGGTTTATAAACTGATATAAATGGTTTGCTTTTACGACGTGAACATGACAGCAGTTTCTTAATCAACAGCCATAAAGTTTTCAAACCGTCCGCGATAATTGAGACTCTGGTAGTGTTTTCACCCCATTTGCAGCTAATCGGTACTTCGCCGATTATAAATCCATTCCAGGCCTGCTCAAAGATTATTTCGGTCTCGATTTGAAAACCGTTGGAAATAAGGTGTAAATGGTTCCAGCAGGTTTTCTTCATGGCAGTAAATCCACTGGTGCAATCTGAAATCCTTTTAAAACTGCCGTCCAAAATTCTTGATCCCGGCGGCAGTCTATCTTTTCGATAACCCATAACTTCTGCAAAGAAAGGATTAGCGAGTAAATTGCGGGGTTGCGGCAGGCGGAAAACAAAACGTGCTAAAGGCTGTCCGATAGAAATTATCAGAGAGATTATCAATGCGGCGAATAGATTGGCGGTCCTTCGGATGATGGGGGCCGATAATTTTCTTGATTCTGAAAGGTATCTGGATCCGATTACAAAATCAGCTCTGCCCTGCAGTAAAGGGCTGATTAATTCTGGGATCTCATCAGGGTCATGTTGACCGTCTCCGTCCAGAAAAACGATGATATCGGCTCCTGCATTTTCCACTCCAGTTTTCATCGCGGCACCCTTTCCGCGATTGATGCTGTGGCGGATTACAGTGGCCCCGGCTCTGCCCGCTTCTAGGGCGGTCATATCTTCCGAACCGTCATCCACGACGATTACCTCGTCCACATATTTGCGCGTGCGTGAAACCACATCTGCAATGTATTTTTGCGTGTTATAGCAGGGTATTGCAGCTACTATTCTGAGCTTAGAAATCTGAACTTTTTCAACAGCCAGATCAGGAGAAGTCCCCACCATTCCCACCACCTGAACCCAGTACAAATGCTATGCTATGAATAAAATATACGCTATAAACCTGACTGTTAAGGTTACCAGAATAGCTAAGAATGTGGAAAATGGTGGAAAAAAAGGTTACTTGGTAGATGAGAAAGAGCCTGTATATGTCATGCAGGTGGAAAACAGCTTTTATATTCTACTGGGTAAGCAGGGAAGAAAGTTACCATAATATTAAAAGCAACTGATTAATAGCGGGTTACCAGCCTGTAACCTATTCCGCGCTCATTTATTAACCTGATACCGTTGCCGTTTAGCCTGAGTTTGCTGCGCAGCCGGCAAATATACTTTTTAACGAAATTGCGATCTCGCGAATATTCAGTCCCCCAGACTTTCTGCAGAATAATTTCGTGCGTCAGTATTCTATCCCGGTTCAACACCAGCTCTTTAAGCAGCTTGAACTCAATGGGTGTGAGTTTGATTGATTCTCCTGACCTGTATACCTCAAAGGTAGTCAAGTTGATCTGCAAATCGTTATTCAGTGATATAGATTGGATAAATCCGATACCTGGCGAAAGAACACGGCGCAGAAGGGCATTGATCCGCGCTAACAGCTCAATAGGTGAGATCGGTTTAGTGACATAATCATCGGCTCCCGCTTCCAGACTGCGGGCTCTATCTGCATCAGTTTCAAAATCAGAAAGTACAAGTAAAGGTACTCCAGAAACGCGGCGAATCCGGTTGATCAATGAGAGATGTTCTATATCAGGGAGAGATGAATCCAGCAGTAGAAAATCTGGCGCTTCATTTTCCAGCAACTGGATTGCCCTAGAACCTTCTCTGGCAGTGATCATACTGATATCTGGATATCTGATTCTGAGGTAAAAACTGATTTCCTTAAGAATGTTCTCATTATCTTCTATTATAAGGGCTTTCATCTAAATAAAAGATAGCTTAGCCGAATAAGCCTGTTCAATCAGCAGTTTAGTTAAACTGACTAAGGATTATTGACCTGTTTAACTAAGCTTTTTGTCCAAAATATATTATCCACAAGGATTAAAAGAGGATTGAGGTTTATCCCTTGATCACCCCTATTGGACGTGTGCGCGCGATAATCCTGGATATGCCGGCGTTGTGGCAGACCTTTACCACCTGACCAACATCTTTGTATGCTTCCGAGGCTTCTTCTGCCAGTCCAGACATGCTTCCGGTGCGTACGATAATACCCCGTGACTCCAGTGCCTGCTTAACATCTGCTCCTTTAACGTGCTTTTTAGCTGCAGCCCGGCTCTGCATCCTGCCAGCACCATGGCAGGTAGAACCGAAAGTCTCCTGCATTGCTTTTTCGGTACCTACCAGGATAAATGAGTAACGTCCCATATCACCGGGGATCAGAACTGGTTGGCCGATTGAAGCGTATTTAGCGGGCAAAACATGGTGTCCGGCTGGGAAGGCCCGGGTTGCACCCTTCCTGTGTACGCAGACTTTTTTCTGTTTTCCATCTACCAGATGATCCTCAATCTTGGCAATATTATGAGCTACATCATATATCAATTCCAGCCCGGCATCTTCTTCGCAAATATTCAGCACACTGCAGAAAGATTCCCTGACCCAGTGTGTGATACACTGGCGGTTAGCCCAGGCGTAGTTAGCAGCTGCTCGCATGGCAGCGAGGTAATCCTGGCCTTCTCTGGAATTTAATGGTGCACAGGCAAGCTGGCGGTCAGGTAAATCGATTTTATATTTGGCCATTACGTCTCCCATGACCTTGATGTAATCCGTGGCTACCTGATGACCGAGCCCACGGGAACCGCAATGGATGAGCAGTACAATCTGTCCAACCCGGTTAATACCCATAATTTCTGCCGTGGCAGGTTCTCTGATTTCATCTACTACTGCCACCTCGAGGAAATGATTTCCCGAGCCAAGCGTACCAAGCTCAGGGATACCTCTCTCTTTTGCTCGCTGGCTCACCTTATCCGGGTCGGCTCCTTTGATCTGCCCATTTTCCTCAGTGGTTTCCAGGTCCTGCGGTTTGCCATAGCCGTGTTCAACAGCCCAGCGTGAACCCTTCACCAGCACTTCATCAATTTCGCTCTTTTTGAGGCGAATTTTCCCTTCTGACCCAAGCCCCGAAGGTACATTTCGGTATATATTTTCGACCAGCTCGATAATTTTGGGACGAATTTCTTCCTCCGTTAAATTAGTGCGCAGAAGCCGTACTCCGCAGTTGATGTCAAATCCCACGCCGCCAGGTGATACTACACCTCTTTCCAGATCCATGGCGGCTACCCCGCCTATGGGAAAACCGTAACCCCAGTGTATATCTGGCATGGCGAGTGAATACCGGATTATTCCCGGTAAAAATGCAACATTGGCAACCTGTTCGGCGGCACGTTCCTCGAGGATATGAGGCAGCATCTCCCGGCTGGCATATATCAATCCGGGCACCCTCATACCGGGCTTATAACTGGCTGGTATTTCCCAGCGATATTCATCAATTCTGATCAGAGGTCCAGCAGTATTAATCATGGTTCACCCCCTCAGATATCAAAAATCACCTGCACCTGATTTTTCTCGGGATCAACCCGGAGCATATGATATGTTGCTGCTTTTATCCCAGTTTTGATCACGTGCCGTGATGGATCAACCTTCTCTCCACGGCAGATCGCTCTGAGTTTATATCCATCAAATTCAAGGATATCAAATTTTTTGAATACCATCTGCTCAGCATCAAATAGATAAATCAGATAATTCAACCATTCGAAGAGAAGGTCCTCAGGACTTTTTTCTGCGATTGTAATCTCACGTGACTCCCTCTGTCGGACCTTTCTTAAATCAGTGATCAGCGAAAACATTCCATAAGCAGCATTGCTAAAAGCCTCCGCAAGGTTTTTCCCGCAGGCACGTAACCCGATATCGGCAGTATGTTCAATCAACTCATATCTTTTTGCGGTCACTTCTCAAGTGTCCACCAGATATTTTTGAAACCAATCTGCAGCCAACTGGGCAACCTGTTCAAGTGCACCCGGTTCTTCAAATAAATGTGTAGCTCCTGGAACGATTACCAGTTCCTTCTCGCATTTTAGTTTTTGTAGTGCTTCCCGATTTAAGACAAGCACCGGCAGATCGTGACCTCCAACAATCAATAATGTTGGAGCACGTACCCGGGATAGTGCTTCCGCAGCGAGATCCGGACGACCACCCCTGGATACTACTGCGCCGATCAGATCTGGTTTTTCGGCAGCAGCTACCAGTGCTGCGGCAGCACCTGTGCTGGCACCAAAGTAGCCTATTTTTAATCCCGGAATTCCCAGCCATTCTATCGCCCAGGCGGTAGCTCCAATCAGGCGATCAGCCAGCAAACGGATATTGAATCTCAATTCGGCAGTATCAGCGTCAATTTCCTCTTCTTCATGGGTAAGCAGGTCAAATAAAAGAGTCGCCAATCCGGTTTTTCTCAGTTCACGGGCAACGAACTGATTCCGCGGGCTGAGTCGGCTGCTTCCGCTGCCGTGAGCGAAGATCACCACTGCGCGCGAATTCTTGGGTACACAGAGACTGCCGTCCAGAATGATTTTGCCAAAGGTTACCTGAACCGGGCATTCCTCATCAGGTGTCCATTTACTGCGCATCTTATCACCTCAACATTTTGATCAAACGGCATACCTCTAATCTATATTTTCTCATAATCAGGGGAAGAGACAAACTATTATTTTGGAAATAAGAAATTGCTTTCAACAATGTGATAGTAGCATGTTCGGTGCGATGTATTTACCAGAAGAAAAGATTTACTTAAAATTACTCTAAATTAAGTTTAATAAATCACATGAAATATAAATTAGGAAGATGAACGATGAAATTGGGCCAATGCTTACCGTAAGAGAAGTAGCCCAAATATTACATATTCACAATAATACTGTCCGCCGGTGGTCAGATCAGGGACTTCTAAAAGCATACAGAATAACTTCCCGCGGTGATAGGCGGTTCCGCAAAGAGGATATTCTCAAGTTCCTCGAGGAACAAAATAAAAACAAACCCATTAAGAATGTTGCCTGCTGAGAAAGGGACATTTTTTGGATCGTATATCTGTTTCGCGTCTAAAACAGACACCAGATGATCGCAGCAAACAGCAGCATTATTTCCGTCGTTCGATTTCTATCTTGCCTGCTCCCTTGCAGTGAAGGCATTTCTCCCTGAGTATCGGGTGGTTATCGCAATACGGGCAGGAGATTCTTAATTTGACCATTCCATTACCAAGGTCCTTCACCTTTTCAGGGAGATCAATTTTCCCTCCTCCTACATTGGTGACCAGCCTGCAGCCGATTTTCTGGCAGGTTTCTGCTTCCGGAATATTTTCAGGACCCGTACGATCGCCTCCCTTGGCAAAAATATCCGGCTTTAATTTTTCAAGTGTCTTGCTGACTGTGAGGTCATCATCGATGGATGGCACCACTTCATCCACACCCTTAATACTTTCCAGAATTTCTTTTCTTTCTTCGAAAGGCATGAAGACAAAACCCTTCTTCTTGAGCAGGAAACTATCAGTATTCAGAATAACAATCAAACGGTCACCCAACCGGGAAGCCTCACGGATATAGCGAATATGTCCAACATGAAGGGGATCGAATGCACCACTTACGGCAACTGTCACTTCTGTCTGTTTCATTTTAAACCCCCATTGTAAAATCTTGATGGTGAATGTCTATAATGAACATTGTAACTATTATGATAAGTTGAAGCAAGTATTAATTTATTTGTTTTCGAAGAGTTAATTGTTGAGATCCGAGATAGATAAAATTATTACGACGTGCCGGTCATTTGAGGACGAAAAATTTCACACCTGTTTTTACCAGCGTGTTTGGCATGATACATGGCGGTATCAGCATTTTTACTCAAAGTATTGAGATCTTTGCCCGCTTCTGGAAAGCAGGCGATGCCTATGCTGGCAGTTACTCTGCATGAATTACCCTCAATGTCAAAGGGAATCTGGAAAATATCCAGGATCTTATTAGCCACAACAAAAGTATCCTCGCAGGAAGTAACTTCAGGTAAAAGAATCATAAATTCATCTCCACCTGTACGGGCAACCGTGTCGCTTTCCCTGAGTACAGCCGAGATTCTTTCTCCGACCTTTTTCAACAGTAAATCACCATGTGCATGTCCCAGTGTGTCATTAACCGCTTTGAAATTATCCAGGTCGAACATAATTAGAGCCAGTTTCTTGTGATTACGGTTCGCTTGGACGATTGCCATTTTGATTCGATCAAAGAGGAGAATCCGATTTGGCAAACCTGTAACATTATCGTAATAAGCCAATTGTTTGATAGATTCTTGAGCCTGTTTGAGTTCAGTGATATCCAGCCAGTTAGCCAGATAATATTTTACTTTATTGGTAGTTTTATCTTTTATACTGGTGATGCTGGTGACTACCCAGAAGAGTTCGCCATTTTTCTTACGATAGCAACGTTCGATCCTGCCGGAACCGATACTCCTCACACGGGCATTAGAATCTTCATATTGATTAGCCAGTTCATCTGGCCACCAGAGGTAGGGTGAACGTACTCCCAGTATCTCTTCTTTGAGATAACCAGTCAGCTTCTCGAATGCGGGATTAACATATTTGACTGAGGTATCGGTCTCGAATAACAGTATTGGATTAGGGGAATTTTCCAGCAGGGCAGTATTGAATTCATTGCTCTCTTTGAGCATGTCTTCAGTGCGTTTGTGTTCAAGTAATTCATCAGCCAGCCTGGCATTCGCTCTTTCAAGTTCAAGCGTCCGCTCACGGACCTTTAATTCCAGTTCTTCTTTGGATTGTTTGAGGATATCCTCCATAATCTTATGTTCTGTAATATCGGTGACGGTAATTCTGCAAAGATTTGCACCGGTATCTTTCTTTCTAACCAGCATGCCATCAAGATGAGCATAAAATTGGACATCTTCCTTCTGAACCATCTTAACTTCGCAGCTTGACCTTTTACCAGTTTCAAATTGCTGTTTTATATAGGCAACAATTGTGTCCTTTTCATCTGCGGGTATATATTGCAAGAGACTGCTGCCGATCAGAGACTGCCTTTCTTCGCCCAGCACGCTGGCGATGGTAAGGTTGGCTTCAGTGATAATTCCGTTGATATCGATAGTCAAGTAGCCTACAGGACAGTTATCATATAATTCCTGGAATTTATCCCGTGATTCCTGCAGTTCTTCCTGAACTCGTCGCAGTGCTCCCTTCTGCATTTCAAGTTCAATTTGTTGCATGGTCAAACGCTCGATGAGTTCCTGCAGGGAGTCTGTGGACCGGGTAGAACAGGCTAGTTCACCTGATTGCCAGGGCAAATCATTGACCTGTCCACTATAATGCCTGATTTTTTCCTGCGTTTTGTTTTCCATTTTACCACTTCTGATTGATCTGTCCCGGGTAGTCAATTAATCTCAATTAACCCAAAATAATACCTTGCAGTAAAATAAATTAACACCTTTAATACTCATACGATATTACACCTTTGTGATAATTTAAAGTAGTTATTTAGTACCATTATCAATCCAGAAAGAAGGTGCTGTTACAATTTGATATTACCAGGTGTCATATGCTGATAGGTATTGAATTTTGTTATTGTGAAATATAATATACGTTTAAAGATTTCTCACGGTGAAAAATCATCCATTGGCCGGAGTTATCAGCAAAAAGGAGGAGATCGTGAGCGGGAAATCAGAAATAATAGTAGATACCCGGTATGGTAAACTAAATGGTACAACAGAAAACGGGCTTTATGTTTTTAAAGGTATTCCTTATGCGTCGCCGACGACTGGCGAAAAAAGGTGGCTACCGCCACAACCACCTGTTCCCTGGTCTGGCATCCGGGATGCCACTGATTATGGGACTATTGCGCCCCAGCCTGAAAGCCGATTGGGAATGATCAGTGAGTTTGAAGTACCGGAGCCCCAGAGTGAAGATTGCCTTTTCCTGAATATCTGGACTCCAGGTCTGGATAATTCCAGAAGACCGGTAATGTTCTGGATTCATGGTGGTGCATTCAGTATGGGGTCTGGTTCGCAACCCATGTATAGGGGAGGTGAATTGGCTAAGGCAGGCAATATTGTGCTAGTGACCATCAACTACCGTCTTGGTGTACTGGGATTCCTTAATTTAAATGAAGTAACCGGGGGAAAGATTCCTGCCACCGGCAATGAAGGATTGCTGGATCAGATTCAGGCGTTAAAGTGGGTGAAGGAAAACATAGCTGCATTCGGTGGGGACTCTGAAAATATTACTGTTTTTGGCGAATCTGCAGGGGGCATGAGTATCGGCTGTTTGCTGGCAATGCCGGCAGCAAAAGGGTTATTTAAAAAAGCAATTATTGAAAGTACGGTTGGTGACATGGCGGTATCTTTGGAATCCGCCGTGAAGACAGCCCGTGTATTCCTTGATATTATCGGTATTTCTCCTGACAATGTGAAAGGCCTCAGATCGTTAAAGGTAGAAAAGCTTCTGCAAGCTCAGCAGGAGCTCGCAGTGAAGACTGGTGGCATGGCTCCTGTGATTCCAGTAGTAGATGGGAAAGTGCTGCCCGATTTTCCACTCAAGGTTTTGCGTAAAGGCTTTGCTCGTGAAATTCCGGTAATTGTGGGCAACAATCTGGATGAACAGAAGCTTTTCTGGGCAGTACTGCCTGATTTTCCAAAGGTAGATGAATCTGGTCTTAAGAAAAGGGTAGCAAAACTTGCTCCAGCGAATTTTGTCGATACAATCATTGAAACCTATCGCGCAGCGAGGGCAAAGAGAGGGGAATCTACAGAACCGGTAGAGATCTTATCTGCTATCCTGACTGATATCACATTCCGTTTTAAGGCTATAGCCATTGCCGAGGCTCAGTGTAAGAACGGCCAGGCAGCCTACAACTATCTTTTTACCTGGAAATCACCCGCAATGGGGGGCAAACTCGGTGCATGCCATGCTCTGGAGATCGGTTTTCTGTTCGGTAACCGTGATGACATGTTCTGTGGTTCAGGTCCAGAAGCGGATGAACTATCAGCGAAGATGAGAGATGCCTGGGTCGCTTTTGCCAGAACTGGAAATCCAAGCAGCAAATTGCTGGGTGTGTGGCCTGCCTATTGTGAAAAACGAGAGACCATGATTCTGGATAGAACATGTCATGTCGAAGTAGCTCCTTATGAGGAAGAGCGGAAGATCTGGAAGATAATTGGCGAGGATAATATTCGGGGCAGCTTACCCTGAGGATTTCTGCTGAAAAAACAAAAGACACCCTGTATTGTTGAAGACAGGGTGTCTTCGTTATTAAGAGCCGGATTTACAATCAGCAAATGATCCAGACACCTACTTGAAAACTACTCTTTCATTGCATTTGCTGTGCTGATTTCTTTGACCAGGTCTTCGATGGTAGTTGCGGCCATGGTCATAGGCTCGATAGTGCCTCTTGAGCCCATTTCCGCCGTAACTCTGGCGATCACACTGTTATTAGCGGCCTCGACAATGTTGACATAATCATATGGCCCCAGAGTGGCGTATTGTGCCAGGATCTTTGCTCCCATGGCTTCCATTTCTTTGTTGACTTCCCAGATTCTGCCGGGGTTCTTCATCATGGTTTTTCTGCCTTCGGCGGTAAGCTTGGTAAGAATGACATAATAACCCATAAATTCCTCCTTTTAGTTTTTTAGTTGAGCATGTTTCTGATTAGAGAAATACCGGCGTTCCTTAAGTCATATCATAAAATATTTTGGCATAAAATTTAAAGATTTTCTCGATTTATCTCTTGATTTTCTATGTATTTTTTCTTGATTTCATTAAACCAGGCAACCTGTTCTTTAATCATTTCCCTGATAGGTAATTTATATGGGCATCTTTTCTCGCATTCCCCGCATTCACTGCATTGCGCTGCCTTCTCTAAGGCAGATGCAATCATAGGTGAGAAAAAGCGCTCAGGGGGAAGGCGTTTATAAAAACTCCTGGCAGTCATAACCATGGAAATAGGAATGCCCGTTGTACAGGGCTGACAATAATCACAGCGGTGACAGAAGCGCGAGCCCAGGGTCTGGCGTACGTGCTCTATTTCTACTTTTTCTTCCAGAGTTAATTCTATTTGACCATGATATATTTCCACTATTTCTTCAATTTCCTGGATCTTCTCAATGCCAGGTATGACCAATATATCAGGGAATTGTAAAAGATATTTTATAGCAATTCTGGCATTCTCAACCATCCCGCCTGCCAGGGGCTTCATGGCAATAAAACCGACATCATGTTTTCGGCATAGTGGGATAAGTTCTTCAGATGCTTCAGGGGAAAGAAAGTTGAAGGGGAACATCAGGGTTTCGAAGAGACCTGTCTGGACGGCCTTCTTGGCAACATCGATCTGGTGAGAAGTAATGCCAATGTGTTTGATGACTCCTTCATCACGTTTCATCATGACAAATTTCATCACTCCACCCGGCTCCAGTATGGTTTCCAGGCTTTTAAAATCATTTACACCGTGGAATTGATAAAGATCTATATACTCAGTGCCCAGGTTTTGGAGGCTCAGTTTCAGATGCCCTTCCATTTCTTCCTGGTTGCGTGCTCCAGATTTGGTAGCGATAATTACGTTTTCTCTTTTGCCGGCGATCCCTTTACCGATCCTTGCTTCGCTGGTGGAATAGGCATTAGCCGTATCGAAAAAGGTGATTCCGAGTTCCAGGCACCGTTTGATGATAGTTACAGCTTCTGTTTCGGTCAATCTCTGGATAGGTATCCCTCCAAAACCAAGACGGGAAACCATCAGATTTGTTTTGCCCAATCTGATTTTCTCCACTGATAATCCTCCATTTAAGAATACAAGAAAAAATTTAACCAATGCGTTCCAAAATCTCGAATTCATAAATATATTTTTTATCTTACTATATTCAGGTCTTAAGGTGCCAGTAAAATCAGGTTTGACGCAAATATTATCAGAAATTATAATTCTAAAGCAAACTACCATATAAAGGGAGGGAAAAATCAATGGATTTAAAAGAATATATAGACATGGAACTTGAAGGAGTCAAAAGAGGAATCAGCCGGGTGCTCAACGGATTAACGCAGGAAGAAATTTCCTGGCGTCCTGCCTGTGGTTGTAATTCGATTGGTTTAATATTGTTTCACATTGCCAGATCCGAAGACAGTTTTGTTCAGAAAACTCTGAAAGGAAGCTCGGAAGTCTGGTCCACGGGAAAATGGTATCAAAAATTGAATCTCTCAGAAAATGAAGCTGGGGCTCATTACACTGTCGACCAGGTCAATGCTTTCAGGGTACCGCCTGTTGCTGATATTCTGGCGTATTATGACGCGGTTAGAAAAGAAACACAGGAGTATTTGAAGAATTTGAAACCTGAGGATTTCGATAAAAAAGTAAAGCTTCCCTTCGGTGAATTTTCTGTTGCCGGGATTTTCTCCATTATTGCCAATCATTCGGCTCAACATGTTGGCGAGATGTCCTATTTGAGAGGTTTACAGAGGGGCATGGATAAATAAAGAATCCGTCAGAGCTGACCAGAATTAAATTTGCCAGGAGGATAATTTCATTCCTCCTGGCTTTTCTTTTGCTTGTCACATCCAGATTTCAACCCGATGGAATGCTTCTGCCAGCGAGAAACCTTTACCTTTCGCCATGTCTGCAGCTCTGGCTTTAAGACCTTCATACAACTGGGTTTTATCCCGGTTACCAACCTGGCTTTGATGGCAGCAGAGTGCCTTAAATTTGATCTCAAATGTTTCTGTAATATCCGACCAATAGTTTGGATCATCAGTTCCCCAGCAGAGGACCTCTTTGACCTTGTGAGGTTGGTATCCCTGAGCTAACAAATCAGGATATGCCAGATGATCACGAGCGAACGGATAGACTGCATCCAGCACAACCTGTCCGGCGATCCTGTGATCCCTGTGCCAGATATACCGGCGGTAGGGATCGGTAGTGGCAACTGTATAAGGACGATAAGCACGGATCTGCTTAACAATTTCTTTTCTGAATTCAGCGGTATCCTCAAGCCCCTGATCTGGATACCCCAGGAATACCACATCCTTCACTCCCAGTACTTTGGCGGCTTCCCACTGTTCTTTTTCACGGATCTTTACCAGTTCGGATGGATTCATAGCAGGATCACTCGTACCTTTGTCACCATTGGTACAGATGATGTAAACCACGGTTTTCCCTTCTGCTGTCCACTTTGCGACGGTTCCCGCAATGCCGAATTCGCCATCATCTGTATGCGGTGCAATTACCATAACATCGGCTTTAATTGCCATAATAACTTACCTCCAGAAAATTTGACCCAATATGCAAGATTAAAGATTATCCTTGTCAGGTCTTGATTGGATTAAGTGAAGAGATATTGTCAAATATCGTGAGAAGAGATCTGGCTATGTGGTTCCAATTATATTCCAATACAGATTCTCTGATTAAAAATTGTTTTTTTGACCAATCATGTGGATGAGAAATGATCTGGTTAATCTTCACAGCAAGATTTTCCGCGCTATTATCCGGCACTACGTAACCATTCAGATCCGGGATGATAATCTTTGGCAGATTTCCCACTGGTGTTGCAACGACCGGAGTGCCGCAAGCCAGTGACTCCAGAGGGACAAGACCAAAGCTTTCGTAATAGGAAGGAAAAACACAAACGTCTGCAGCGTTATAGTATAAAGGAAGTTTTTCATACTCAATCAAACCGGGAAAGCTCACCAGGTCTGCAATTCCGAGCTGAGTTGCCAGGGATTTGAGATGATCAACTTCACCGCGGCGGTTACCATCTTCGCCAACCACCAGCAACCGAAGATGTTTGTTTCGGAGTAGAGCAATTGCTTTGATCAGTTGATCTAAACCCTTAAGTCGCTCAATTCTACCGGCAAAAAGTACCAATCTATCTTCCGCGTTGTTAATCCCGGTCAGCTTTCTGGCCATGGCTTTTTCCATGGGTTTGAACAAATCCATGTTTACTCCGCAGGGTACGATGCTGACTTTTTCTGAGTTAGTTCCGTAGTACAAATTCAGAAAATCCAATTCTTTGCGCGTGGAAGCAATGATTCGATCACATTCGCGGGTCAAGAGCTTTTCCTCTTCAATCCTTAAATCCGGCTCATCTTCGCCGATACCAATTGCATTTTTGACTGCACCTAAGGTATGAAACATGATCAAATGGGGTATTTGCCACCAGGTCTTAAGGTAGAGCCCGCAGATACCGCTGATCCAGTAATGGCTAAAAATAATATCGTAATGCAGTTCATTTTGACGGCAATAATTCGCAATCTGGCAGGCTAGATCGGGCACATATGAATAAATGAGCAACTTATCAACAGCTTCAGGCTTACCTGCCTGAATGTTAATAATTCTCAGCCTGGAAGTAATCACTTCAAACTCAGGTAACTGGGGGTCATTGCAACGTGTAAAAATATCCACCGAACAGCCGAATTTGACCAGCTGTTTGGAAAGCTCACGGATATAGATAGACATTCCGCCGGTATCACCAATACCGGGCTGACTGAATGGCGAACTGTGTATGCTCAGGAAAGCCAGTTTATGTTCTTTTTTCATAGTTTGCTAAAATCATCTTTAATCGAGTTCGATCTCAGAGGAATAAAGAGGAATTTCCTGACCTCCAAGATAATATTTGTATTGTTCTGAACCTTTCAGGAAATCGTAACGTCGCTTGTGTTCAAGAATGCTGTTTTCTATACTTTTTGCTTTGGAGATGATCCCTACACTCAGATTCCTGTAATCTGGTGAATATGCACTGTTATAAAGGTACACGTTATTATCATAATCAAAATACATCACCATTGCTACAGTTATCCCATCCAGTTTCAGGCTACCGAATCTGGCAATTCCGGTATTTGAGAATGTTTGAGTAATTGATTGAAAGAAAGATCGCATCTCAGGAGTCATAAAGGCAGCTTTGTCCTTACGGGATTCAGGAAAAAGGTCCAGAAAGGTCATAAGTGCTTCATTATTAGTAGATACGATATAGGTGACCTCACCAGCTTCAGAAAGGTTCCTGATTTTTCGCCTGATCTCATGCCTCTGTTTCCTGTCCAGTTTGCTCAGGTATTCTTCCCAGGTTCCTGGCAGTTCCATGTCAAGGGAAACGTCCAGAGGTTGAACGGTAAATTTCAGATTTTGTTCCTCAGCAAGAGGAAGAAGATGCCTGTTAGTTACTGAATCGGGACGGAATGATTCGAGCTTAAGACGTTTAATTCCATTCGAGGTTAAATCAATCAGGAGAGCATTGAGAAAAGCCTTTTCTTTCCCGGGAGATGTGATGAAATCCAGATAATCACAGACATTGTTACTACCTATAAAAGAAGCTGTGTCTTTTTCGATTTTCAAAGGAGCAATTCCAATAATCTGCCCAGCCAGCCTCACAGATTTCAAATAAAGCTGATAGCCAGTACCAAAGTGCTGCCACCAGATCTTTAACCAGCCCGGAAGGGTAAAAACCAGGTTCCAGCGTAATTCATTCACAGGGTCTCTATAATATTGTTCAAGTTTGTCAAAATCTTCCTGGATGGTTACGATGTTGCTGAGCAAGGCATTCCTTCCATGAAAGGTAAAAATAAAAATTACTTCCTCAAAATGAGTCAATTTTAAAAAGTATAGCCTTAAATCAGGATTACCGCAACTATATAGAATTATTATAGCACGGCAAGGTTAGCTTTACCTGTCATAGTCATATTTATGCAATTCTGCCAGGCAATCCACAATTCTGGGTATGGCATATCTGGCAACATATGGAGGTGCATTGCAACAGGTCTTAACGATCAATTTGCTATTACAGACAGTATCAGCAACTTCTTTGATAACACGAGCCAGTGCAGGATAAGCTTTTTCACTTAACGCCTGCGTGCCGTAGCTATCCCGATGCGTGTCCATGCCACATAGCCAGAAAATCAGGTCTGGTTTGAATTTTATTACCCTATCAGGGACTTCCCTTGCCACATTCCGGATCTCTTCCTCATCTGACGATCCATGAGCAAAGCATAATTTGGTCGGGGTGATAACTCGGTCGCTGTCTTCATAATCCCATGAATTACTGTTGCAAAAACATATATGCAGGACATCCTCATCATTTCTGTAGAGGTCTCTCACACCGTCCGCGTGATGTGTATCGGTATCCACAATGGCAAATCTTTTGCCCAGCGAATGTGCTCTGGCGTGAGGAATGCCCATGCCGATGACATTAAAGTAACACCCACCCCAGGCGCTGTCCCTGTGTGCGTGATGACCTCCAACCCCTGCAATAACCAGAGCATTGTCTATTTCACCTTTGAGAACCTTTTCAGTCGCACCGAGCATACCGCCGACTGAATAGAGAGATACTCTCCACCATTGGGTGCGTTTTACATAATCTATCCACTCCTGGCTGTGTAAACGGGCGATTTCTTCTTCTGTGGCGGGTATTGATTCAAACCATTTTACATTGGGGTAGTCGAACATTCCTTCTGTTTGCAAGCTTTTAAAACCTGCTTCAACGCCCATTGCCAGCGAACTGTAGGCTTCTTTTCCGCAAATATCGTGATAAAAAACTCCTGTCTTTTTCATAGTTGAAATACCTCAAAATAATAGCTGAGAAATTAAGGCTGGAAACAGCGACGTAAGCTCCTTCCCCTCTGAAAGATTGTCTCGCAGAGGGGAGGAGCTTTATCAAATTACTCGTATGACCCTGTATCGCAGGCAAGTACATGAACTATTGGTCGAACCACATTACGGATGGTAATGGGACCGTGCTTAATGCCAGCCGGGATGAAAGCAGTGAAACTTTCATTAATGATATACTTTTGTCCGTCTATCCAGAATTCGATTTCTGCACCAAGATCCATGATGTTGTCATAATTAAACCCGTAAAAACACATCAATTCACCAAATTTATGGGTATGTTCTGTCATATAATTTGGTGAATTATTGATATTACCGACACCGAAGCCGGGTAGAATCCACATCACCTCATTGTAAAATTTAGCTCCAGGAACGGTATCTTTATCAACATGGGTGATCTTTTTTACATATTTCGGATCCAGCGGAATTCTGTGCGGAGGCAGTTTTAATCCCTCTTTATCCTTAAAGACAAAATATTTCAAAAATCTTTGTTCAGCCATTTCTTTTCCTCTTTTCATAATATTTTATCTACTCTGATGATGGATTACTTATATTCGAGTCCTGGACCCATAGTGAAATGGAAAATAGGAATGGTCATGTTGTGCATTTTCAGAGGACAGTGTTTAACACCTTCAGGGATATAAACTACAAAACTTTTGTTGAAAACGTACTTTTCGTCCTCCAGCCAGAATTCGACATCACAATAAAGCTCGTCGGGATGTTCCATATCGGTACCGTAATAAGAGAGTAATTCAGGAAACGGGTGCACATGAGGGGGAATTCCTGGGGATTTCTTCGCTGCTTCTGGATCGATTACTTTAGGACGAGCCTGAGGCCAGAACCAGACCGCTTCTGCATAGAATGCCCCGGGAATTACGTTTGAATCCATCCAGACCATGTGCTCCATCATGCGGCGCTGACCATTTAGCAATCCCCTGCCCATAATGGGTTTTTCCCAGGCTCTTTCAGGGGGTAACTCAAATTTGTCGTAAAACTCGGTAACAATGTATTTGCCATACTTGCCTTCAGCCATTTATCCTGCTCCTTTATTTTTGTTTATTCTTTTAATTTAAAAAATAATAGGCTCACTAGTTTGATGATGTGGTGATACTAACTTAATCTGAAATATATCATGCATGTTTAAAATGATTATATGCCTTTCCGGGTAAATCTATCAATATCACGAGGCGATAGTAAATTACAATTGTGCTTGGCAGTTAGAGTGTCAGGCAGAAGGTGAAAGCAGTTTCAAAACTTCCTGTAATTTATCAGGAATCGCAATATATCTGCCGCAGGCTTTGATGCATTTACCGCAATTATTACAGTCTTCGATATGGTGTCCTTCTTCCCGATAAGATTGCCTGGGTAGCACAGGATCATCATAGATTACAGCTTCAATATAAAGTTCAAATATTCGGGGTATATCAATTCCTGCGGGACAGGGCATGCAGCTACGACAGGTGGTACAGGGCACAGGCTTGAGTTTGAGGTAGGTATCCCTGACTCGACTGATCAAAATCTCGTCCTGGATATTCAGGAAGCCCGGGACAGACATTTCACTCAATTTGATGTTGGCAGAGAGCTCTTCCTTGTTTTTCATGTCGCAAACTACTGAAGTAATCTCAGGATGATTCCAGATCCAGAGCAAACTCCATTCAGCCAGAGTATGCTTCACAGGATAATTTGACCAGATTGTTGATACCGATTCAGGAATGTGGTTGAGAAGGCGTCCGTTCTTAAACGGATTTTTTGCAATTACTGCCAGACCGCTTTGAGAGGCGAGTTTCAATCCAGCAAGACCGGGGTGATGATTCAGATCCATGAAACTGTATTGGAACTGGCAGAGTCTCCAGCGAGAATAAGAATTGATAATTGATTTAAGGAATTGGAACTCGTCATGAAAATCAAAACCAGCACCAGTGATCAATCCTTCATCAGCTAAATTATCAATCAAATCAAAAGGAGAAAGATTCCGGAGGTCTGGCCAGGTCAGCCTATCCAGACCTCCAAAAACAAAGTAATCAACACGATCAATTTGTAATGTCTCCAGCAGGTCGTTAATGTGACTGGTGATATCATCCCTGGAGTGAATCAATTTAGAAGGGAGGGATGTAGAAATCCTTACAGGTTTCCTGTATCCATCTTTCAGGGCATCTCTTAATACGTTCCATAATTTTAATCGCTGTCTTTCATCAGGTAAAAAATCCAGATTAAAATAATTGATACCAGAGTCGATGGCAGAGCGTATCAGGTCGATTGCTGCCTGATCTTTTTTTTGGTCAGGGGATGATATGGTTTCTATCATACCGGATAATCCAAAGGATAGCACGGAAACCTGCCATTTTTGACTGCCAAAGTCGGTGTATCTTATTACGCACCTCCCACTAAAATAGAGATCAAAGCCGGCAAATTATTTTCAGGCTTCAACCCAGGGCGAAGCATGCTCTCCGCTCAGGCAAATCACGAAAAATCCATAAGGTTTATCTACCCAGCGAGTAATCAGCGGAAGATGAGGAAAGCCCGCCGGGCAAATCGCCACGGTTGGAGTATTGAAGATATGCCTTTCATAATCTTTTCCCATACCAATTTCGAGTTCAGCGCCGAGATAATTTAGATTATTAGGGTCAAGTCCAACGAAGCAGAGTATCTCTGCTTCAGGATGCGTATGGGCTTCTCCGCCGCGATGCCATTTCCCGCAGCGGCTATAAAATCCCCAGGTGAAATTAACTTCAAATCCCTCCAGATCCCGACCGTAAAGCCAGACAATCTGATCGCCATTGCCTGGACCAACACCTGCTTCAGCGGGGCGCATTACTCCCCTTGCGTCAATAACGGATTTATAGCGTGCGGTTTCGTAGCCTTCAGCAGTGCCACCCGGAACTTCAGGAGGTTGTGAAGTGACCATCCTTTTAATCAGGTGTTTGTATTTAGAACCCTGTACTGACAACGATTTATCAAGTGGAACCGCTGAGGCTTTATAATCTGCTGCAAGTCCGATATGGTAATGCACAATGGGGTTATCAACCTTCTTGATGGTGATTGGTCCATGTGGGGTTCCCCTTGGAATCAATACCACCGAGGGTTGATCAAAGGTGTATTCTTCCTGTTCTTCTCCAATGCGTACTGCGATTTCTGCGTGCAATTTTAAAATATCAGAAGTATCAGTCCCTTCAAAAACCAGGCATTCATCGTAAGGATGGACTACAGAACCTTCAACTGGATGCAGAACGGTTGGTTCTTTGATAAACCCGAAGGAGAAGTTGGCATTAAATCCCTCCAGATCTTTGCCTTCCATCCAGATCCGGGGTTCCGGATAGAGTCCGGGAGGTCCTTTCTGCACCAGCATCGGTTTTACAAGATGAGCATATTCTTTTTTTACCATTTTAAGCCTCCTTATTTTTAGTCTGCTGTAAGGTCATATCATAATGGATATAAATAAGTTGAGATGCCTTTCCTATAAACTGTTCATCAGGAGGTTCATATTTTAATTTGCCAGATTATTCAATCAGGGTTCTGAGGTAAAACAAAAATAAATGCAGACTATGAAATACATTAAAGGAATAAATTAGCTGTTTTTGATTAATTATATCATATGATGTCAAGAAAATTTACCGACACCGCCCGTTGAGATTAATTAAGCGGATCTAGCCCGTATTAAAATCACGCGCAGCAAAGATTAGAATAGTATGCGAGGCAACCTCAAGAACAAAGCTATCCAATCATTGAGCTATCTCATCATGCGCGCTGGTGAGTTATTGTTTTTATTAAAATTTTCAGGCGAATGGATGCGTGACATTGCCTCTTCAGTAGAAATTTTCCCCGTCCGATGTAATTCAATGAGTGCCTGATCGAGCGTTTGCATGCCTGAATCTTGTCCAGTATGCATGAAATTAGGCATCTGAAAGGTTTTACCTTCCCGTATTAAATTACGGATAGCAGGAGTAGCTATAAGTACTTCTACCGCAGGTATTACTCCTTTTCCATCAGCTCTGGGGATCAATACCTGATATAAAACACCCTGAATTGTAGAAGCCAGTTGTTGTCTGACTTGCTGATGCTGGTGGGGAGGAAAGGCATCTACAAAACGATCAATTGCTCCATATGAACTGGGAGTATGCAGGGTGGAAAGTATGAGATGTCCGGTTTCTGCAGCGGTAAGAGCAGTCGCCATAGTTTCTACGTCGCGCATTTCACCGACCAGGATTACGTCTGGATCCTGCCTCAGCACGTGCTTGAGAGCATCAGCGAATGAATGAGTGTCAACTCCAACTTCTCTTTGTGAAAAAACACACTTTTTGTCCTGGTGTAAAAATTCAATGGGATCTTCAATGGTGATGATATTTCGCTTCACATTTTCATTCATGTAGTTCAGCATTGCTGCCAAAGTGGTTGATTTTCCACAGCCGGTTGGTCCAGTGAGAATGATCAGACCGTCCCTCTTCATGGCAAGCTCGCGGCAAACTGGAGGCAATCCGAGTTGTTCAACGGTAGGTATTTTAGTCTTCACCCAACGAAAGACCAGGCTTACTGTTCCGAGTTGAATATAAGCATTTACGCGAAAACGTCCTATGTCCGGAGCTTCATAAGCAAAATCCAATTCTTTTGTCTTATAAAAAGTTTGCCGCTGTTCCTCAGTAGTAATGGAAGCCAGAAATTCCTGGGTGTCTTCTGGAGTCAGGGCAGGAAAAGTGGTCTCGAGATGTAATTCTCGATGAATACGAAAAGTAGGAGGAGCTCCAACCTTGATATGGACATCTGAAGCATCCTGGTTGACTGCCAATTTTAAAATGTCATTAATGTGAATTCCCGTTGTGACCATAGGTGCCTCCTTAACCCGCTTAGAAAAACATTTTATTTGTTAACTATAGTTGTAAACTTTACCCCTGGATTATCTTCACCGATAGGCTCCAGACTTTCAATTCTGGCAGATGAGAATACGGTTGTTCTTTCCATTGCTTCGGTAAATGTTAAAACATCATATTTATCCAGTGCTTCGCCTTTCACTGTAATTGCGCCAGGTTTCATGCCTATTTCTTCGTAATATGCCCCTGCTGGTAGAGAAACATTGACCAAATTGATACTCCGTGCATAATCATATTGAAGATTTTTGATGTATTGATGTTCACCTGAAATTATATTTAGCTCATTTGTCAGACTCTGAATTTTATCCTCAAGTTCCTTCTTTGTTGTTTGTGCCTGTGAATAGGATTTTTGAGCGTTAGACAGTAATTGCGTAACCCTGGTCGATTCTTTGCGTAGAGCTTCTGTTCTGTCTGCTGCCCCAATTTTTAAGTCGTAGGATTTGTAAACTACTCCAGCCAGAAGCAAAAATAATAACCCTACCCCCGCGTAAGCCAGCTTATATTTGAGTTGACTTTGTTTCCTGGTCCTGATCAGGACATTGACATCAATATCATGATAAGCCGATTTATCTATGAATTTTGGAATTTTTTTGGTTACCAGACCAACACAGGTAGAAAACATCAATGCTGGTGCTTCCGGCGGCAAATTGGCCAGTGGTGTCAGGATAGATACTTCGTGTCCGGTTGCCTCCTGTAAAATTTTTCTCAGGGATTCATCCGCAGCTACTTCTCCAGATACGAGGATCGGGGTATCTGTTTTCAATGAATTTTGTGGAAAATCGCGGTTGAAAGATTTAATAGCTTTGTTCAGCCCATCTACCAGTTCATTGACGTTGCCCATAATATCAGAAGTACGACTGCCGGGATTCACACTGTGCATTACCCTGACAAGCCCATCTGCTACAATTACTATGTCAAAATAACCTCTTTCAAGAGATAATATCAGGGCATCGCTTCTGGAAGCTGCTCGTGCCAGAGCGAGAGGTTTTAAATCAACTATATACGGCTTAATATCTGCAGCGTCCAGAGTTTCAATCAGAGGTGATATGGCATGTTTGGGAACGCCCAAAACAAAGTAATCCAATTCATCCTTACTTGCTGTGGCTTGAGTTGCCTGCCAGACGAGGTAAATATCTTCCTGGGTAAGCGACATTTCTTTTCTGGCGGCTCTTTCTACAGCCTCATCTGTAACTGCCCTTGTACTATGAGGCATGCTGATAACCCGGTATATAAAAGGCAGTCCCGTAATTGAACAAATTACGCGGTTCTTTTTAAGATTCAGAGTTTTAAATAAATTATCAATAATTACACTCAGCGTATGAGGTTCGACTATGATGCCGTCCTTGATTGCGTCTTCAGGTATAGGCGCGGTACTCCAGCGAATGATCTTATTACCTTTTACTGCCAGAATCCTTATATCGGAATTGGTAATATCCAGAGCGATGTATGTATTTTTAAACATTTCCAATCCTCACTTAAAATCTGCTATTTTGCATATATTGCCAGGATCAAATTCGCTTTAACCGTTTCCACAGGAACAGGAGTTGCGGTTGGTGTTGGGGTTCCGGATGGTTCCGGGGTTTCTCTGGTTTTGATTACATTAACATTTTCTATAACCAGAGTTTGATACAATGAATACTGTAGTTTATCAATAAACTCAATGATATTTGATTCTTCACCGTTTAATTCAAGATCCATTCGAAAAACATGGTAATCATGCTTGTCTATTTTTATCGTTGTCCAGTCCCTTGTCCTGAGCGGGATTACACTTACATGCTTTTCATCACCCAGCAATAAAATGCTTTTAATTATAGTATTCGAATTAATTATATCCGGCATAAGATTCTTTTCAGCTTCTATAGCAGCTTGTGCACTCTCGTAACGTTTCGTAATTTCTCCTAACTCTGCTTCGAGATTGCGAGTTTGTGCGGATACAACTGCAATATTTTTCTGAGTGTTTTGAATCTGGGCGGAGATTGAGTCAGCAGTGGAAGATTCATCGTAATAGTCTTTGATAAAAATGCCGCTGGCTACCAGTGCTGCAATCACTCCTATAATGATCAGAAATCTTATTAACATAAGTTCTCCTTTTTAGATCAGATACTAAAATTCACCCTCCGAAACTACCTACCAGGCCATAGATTGTAGAGATAACAGAAATCGCGACGAGCCCGACTACCAGTCCGATACCAATCATCAGAGCTGGTTCAAGCAGAGAAGTCAGGCGGTTGATTCTTTTTTCCGTTTTGGTTTCAAAATAATCAGCAACCGTGCTTAAAGCGGTTTCAAGTTCACCTGAAGTTTCGCCCACTGCTGCCATTTCAACAAGCAATTGCGGGAATATTTTGTTTCTGCTAATTGCTGAGGAAAGGGATTGTCCCTGTATAAGCTGTCTGCGTACTTCAACGAGGGAATCCCTGAAATAGGAATTTCCAATTGTGCGAAGAAGAATACTGATGGTGTCTGGTAAAAGGATTCCAGCTCTTAAAAGGTTCGACATTGTGCGAGTAAATCTGGCAGTGTTATGCCAGATGATCAATTCGCCCGCCAGGGGCACATCCAGGATTATTCTATCGAAAACACGTTTTGTACTTGGATTTCTAAATAATAGAGCCAGGACGAAGATTATCAGGAATATTACAAGCAGAATCATATACTTATAATTGTTTATGAAATCAGAAAATCCGATTAATATCTTGGTGGTAAGGGGAACCTGGGCACCAAACTGGCGAAATACCTCTACCAGTGGCGGCAGTACAACAATCGTCAACAAAATCACAACACCTATAGCCAGGGCAATGATAATCAATGGCTGGGTGATCGCTTTTTGAATCTGGGATTTTAAATCAATTTGCTGTTTTAATTCTTTTGCTATCTGTCTTAAGCCAGCATCCAGCGTTCCGGCTTTTTCGTTTGCCTCGATGACACTGCAATAGGTTTCTGAGAAGACCTGGGGGTGCTGTGCCAGCGCTTTATGAAAAGGGGTGCCCCCCTGAAGATCTGCGGTAAGCTGCATAATCACACGTTTCATTGCGCCATTCGTCGTCTGTCTCTCCAATTGTCTTAAGCCCATAAGCAGAGTTAGTCCCGATTCGATGAGAATTGCCAGCTCGTTGGTAAAATCAAGCAAAGCCTGGGCATTTACCTTGGGTGGCCCAAACAATGTTTTTCTGAAGTCGAACGAGGTGGATTTAACTTCTTGAAGTTTGAGAATACGCTTGAAGCCAGCTCGATAGAGACTAGCTTCTGCCATCTCAAGTGAAGTACTCTCCAATGTGCCGTTGACTATTTTCTTATCGCTTGAATATGCTGTATATCGGTAGATCATCGCATCGTTACCTCTGCTTTTATCAGATTACCAGTAAACTGAAAAAGTGCCTCGTAAAACTTCACTGATCGTGGTAATACCCTGCTTAGCCTTGATCATACCATCCCTCTGAACAGTCAGCATTCCTTCTTCAAGTGCTTTTTTTCGTATTTCGTCTGCGCTGGCTCCGGATAAAATCAATCGTCGAATACCTTCACTCATCACCAGTAGCTCGAAGAGAGCTACTCTACCGCGGTAACCTGTATTTGCACACATGTTGCAACCAGTCCCGCGATACATTTTGCCGGGTTTCTCTCTCAGTTCTTTAATATAAGCTGCTTCCTCTTCCGGTGATACTTCTGAAAGCACTTTACAATAAGGACAGATCCTGCGAACCATTCTTTGTGATAATGCTGCAATCAATGTAGGGGAAATCAGATAGGGTTCAATCCCAAGATCTATCAGGCGGAAGACAATGCTGATGGCATCGTTGGCGTGGATGGTTGCCAGCACCAGCCTGCCTGTAAGTGCCGCCTGTGTTACTATCGAAGCTGTTTCTTTGTCTCTTATTTCACCAACAAGGACGATATCTGGATCGTGGCGTAAAATGGTTCTCAGCCCGCTGGCAAAGGTAATGCCTGCCTTATTATTTATTTGTGTCTGGTTGATATCCGCAAATTTGTATTCGATCGGGTCTTCAATGGTAATAATATTCTGAGTATTTCGATCAAACTGGTTGAGTGAAGCATACAGGGTTGTGGTTTTACCTGAACCGGTTGGTCCACCGACCAGAACCACGCCATATGAACTTTTCAGTATTCTGGTGTATTGCTCCAGCTGATCAGGCAGGAATCCAATTTCCTGCAGGGTTAGAGGTGTAAGTGTTCTGTCAAGTATACGCAAAGCAGCCCTTTCTCCATAGGCAGTTGCCATTGTAGCTACTCTGATATCTATATCTTTTTTCCCAACCCTGGTTGAGAATTGCCCGTCTTGAGAACGTCTTTGCTCGGCGATATTCATCTCGGCCAGAATTTTGATTCTGGACATTAAGGCTCCATGGGTGCTCATTGGCAGAGAATACATGTCATG
>Ga0101944_10002153_pt1 | contig 33782 bp, 47 predicted proteins | sample DewCreD2012metaG_FD_75245 | JGI IMG/M metagenome (GOLD analysis project Ga0101944, IMG submission 75245) | Hot spring sediment bacterial and archeal communities from British Columbia, Canada, to study Microbial Dark Matter (Phase II) - Dewar... ... | reverse complement strand
GAACATATGGAAACTTTTATAATTAGTTTTACAGAATATCCACAAATGAATACACAAACGCTTGAAGCAATAGATTTAACTTCTATCTCTGGCATTACTGTGGCAACTCTAATAATAGTAGAATTGATAAAAAGACTGGTTGGCAATGCAAAATGGATAAAAAAAATACCCATTTTTGTATATGTTCTATTTGTATCTGTTTTATTAACTATTTTCGCTAATAAAGGGCTAAAAACATCTGACAATCAACCATTATTGAAAGGAGATACCATATCTCTAGTGTGGCAAGCTATTGTGTCAGCAGCAGGATCAAGCGGTTTCTATACATGGTTAAGAAATCCGCATAAATCACCACACACATTTAAACAAAAACAAAAACAAAATACATTAAATGCCGATAAAAATAATATAACAGAAAACTCACAAAACACAAAAGGAAAAATATAATGATTTACAAGATAACTAATTTAATATTTTTTTTAATGTTTTTATCCTCCATTGGTTTGGCTCAAACGACCGAAAAACAGGATTTTGATTTAGCCACGCAAAAAGATAAAGACGAATTAATGATTGAGCGCTGTCAGCGATTTTGGGATAATTACCCAAATGCTACACTTAATAATAAAATACAAATCGCAAAAATATTAACCACGCTTTACTATAAGACAAAATCATATGAAAAATCTGTTGAATTTGGACAATTCTGTATAACTAATAATGTTACAGATTATTACACGTTATGGTGCATGGCTCAATCATATGTTAAATTAAAAAAATACACCGAAGCTATCAGTATCATTGACCTTGCTATAGCAGCTTCTCCTGCATATAACGCTGTAAAAGGCAGAGCGGTTAAGGCTGATATTTTATATCAATCTGGCAATAAAGAAGCTGCTTTTAACTTAGTTAAAGACAAAACACACCGCGAAGATTTTGTTGTATTAATTAAATGGGAAACTGATAATGCAAAAAAAGAAACGCTATTAAATGAAGCACTTACACAATATCCCAATGACGTAGATTTTATCAAAGAAAAAATTAAAGTTTTAGTTGCACAAAAGAAACAAAATGAAGCTATAACATTGATAGAAAGTTTGGACATTATAGATACTAGTATTGTTAACAGTTATATTGCATTAAAAAACAATGATTCAACATCCATTAAATCTATAATTATAAAAAGATTGAAAAGTGCTTCATACTTATCTGATGCTGATTTATTATTAATTATTAATTTACTACCTGGTAATGATACAGCCAACTTAATAACCGACAATGCTCAACAGGTAACTAATAAATATCTACAATTTATAAAACAATCCACAGGCCGAATAACTAAAGAAAACGCAGAACTATTTATAACACAACTATTAAATGGAGATGGTAATCATTATTTAGTAGTTACCAATGAAGCCAAATCATTAGCTGATTTAATAGAACAATCTAATGTTTCTGTTGGTCCATTTTTAACAAATTTACTAAAAGGTAATTATTCTGCAGCCGCCAAAATTGCATTCACTAACGCTAAAAACTCAAACAATACCACTGAATATAATGCATGGATTAAATGTGTAACCTATGCAATTCGTTGTAATGATCAACATTATAATGGCAGAGCAATTGCATTTATAAAATGGGTAAATGGTGAAATTGCACAAAATCCTATCACAGATATGTTAGAATAAAGGAGAATAAACATGGCAGCAGATGAGTATAATCATTCAATAACAGTACAACAGGGTACTTCACAAAAGATTTTTCTAAAAAACAGTACTAGCGATTTAGTAAGCAATTGTTCTATTACTATATTAAAACCTGGTATGACTGCCTTTGGCACAGTGGTAAACACTTCTCCTACTAATAAGATTACTCTTACTTCTGGTTATTATTATGTGTGGGATGCAAATGAAACTGATTTAGATACTATTGGAGTTAATGTAGTTAAATTATACGTTCCAGCATCATCAACTGCTTCTTATACGTATGTGAATGTTATTGAACCGCCTCCTACAACACCTGATATAGCACCTAGACCAGCACTATGAAATACATAATAATTTTTCTATCTTTTTGTTCAGTCAGTTGGGGGCATTTGGGTCTTTACTTACCCCGTGCCGCTATTGAATATAACGCAGGCACTTTTCAAAAAACAGCAGCTAATGGCGTTTTACACGACGTGACAGAAAATGATCCTAGTAAATGGTTTAACGGTGGAACAAGCATAATTATCACAAAAATTATAGGATATGCTCATTTAGGAGAAGCAGGAATCCCTCCGCCAAAAGACTGGCTACAAGAACCCTGGGGAACACAAATTTTAGCTAATAAAAAAATTGCTGCTATTCAAATTTGGGGATGGAAAGATACCGACGGGGATGGTAAAGCAACCATTAACGATTCGAAAGTGGGTTCCAGAACAACTAAATGGGTAAAATTAAGTGAATTGTTACCTTCTGCAGACAACGGAAGCGGTTCACGCGGGAACGTTGTAGGATGGAACACAGACGATACAAGTAGAACTGCAACTTCTGAATGGGCTGATATTTTACAAGTAGGCACTAACAAAGGTACTGCTATTATAATAGAAAAATCTTCTTCCTGGCTCCTTCTTATTAGAGTTGTCGATATCACAGGCAACACAAACTTATTTAATACGGTCAATAATTTAGGCGGATCTGAACAATGGGACGATGGAGACACATCAAATGGCATAGGTTCGGATGTTCCAAGACATAAATATCTAGACGAAAATGGTAACACACCTGGATCAACAGATGGCAGAATCTTAGATAACAATGTAGTATGGATATATGTGCCAAAAACCAATTAGGATAAACAATGAAACGATTTATATTTTTAACTGCTTTATTGGCTTTTCAAATAACTATATACGCACAACGCACTATAGAATCACAAATTGAAAAAGCCAAAAATAAAAATGATTTGATACCTATTTTATACAATTATTGCAATTCTACTGACCCTATTTCTATTACTGTATTACAGCAAATTATTAGCCCTTTAATCCCAGCCAATGATTTAGTACAACTTTTCCTGTATGATAATGCAGAAGATTTGTTTTTGTTGGTATCTTATGATATTAGAAAAAAACAAGGCTACCTAGATAGACATGAAGCACAAAAGATATTTAATCGCATCACCAAAGGAACAGGGAATTTATTCTTTCAACATACACCTTCTAACGCATTATTAGCAAATCAGCTACCCGATTCAATGAGAGGTCATTTTATTAAAGCTGTGCTTTTAAACCAAATAAATAATGCTATTTCAATTGCTGGGAATTTGTCCATAGTAGAAAATAATGTCGAATGGATCCAAATGATTGATAGACTACAGAGAATTAACAGCCAAAACTATAACACATCTTTTAATATAGATAAATCTTTAAAAAATGTTTTAATTCAACCTATTATAATAAAACAAATCAATAGTAATATTTTGTTCGAAATATCTTATCAATCTGTGCAAAAAACAGATATTCAAGAACAACCCACTAAAATGCCCACTGTCCAAATATCAGAACCAAGCGTTCAAGAACAACTCACTAAAATGTCCACTGTCCAAATATCAGAACCAAGCATTAAAACACAACCCACTAAAATTGAATATGATATAACAATAGATAATTATTTTATAGATAAAATATGGGGAGAATTAGGCTACACAAATTTAAATGCAAACAAACTCCAAGAACCTGTAAAAAGTTTGCCACAATTCTTTTTAGCTACGCAACTATTTACAACATTGCAAACAAATAAAAATGAAACAGATATAATATTAACTTCACAGCTTCCTGTGGTCTGTATACGTCTTATAGACGCTAAACCTCAAACAATAATTAATATTTGTAATATAATTAAATCTGAAACAAAAAAGAAGTTTATTATTATAGTAAACAGCGATGTATTTGTCAAACCAGTAGGTGAAATCTTAAACCATGAAAATGTTATAGCTATTATTCTTGGACATTATAACGTAAATATGGATGATAGTCTTTTGGCAGAAAAAGTAACACAGATTTTAAACCAATTGTCATTTGTTAAACGTGTGTCTAATAAACCAGTATTGTTGGCATGTAGCTATATTGATAATAAAGGTGTAATATCACAAAAATGGACCAATATGTTTGCCAATGATATTAACAAATTTGATGGATTCGCTGTATATAATATTAATCGTTTTCAAACTTTTGAATTCATCAACAGAGAAAAGGTTTGTGCTGATATTGGTGTTCCAAAAAACAAACCTACTATTATTTTAGATTTTGTAGGAACAATCGGGAATAATGAAGATGTTCAAGAATCGTGGGAAAGAAAACTAAACCCATTCTTACAAAGAATCATAAATGAAGGATGGGCAGGAATAATCTTTTTTTCCAATAACAAAGAAGATTTTTTCTTTAAAGATAAATTACTATCTCAAATTAATTTAAATAACTATAGCAACAAATAACTATCACCGAATAACTAACTGATTATGGCATATACAGAAAAGTATGTTACATCTACAGCAGGAGGAGGAGGAGATGGATCTAGCGGAAATCCGTGGACACTATCAGAAGCTTTTAGTAATGCAGTAGGAGGACAACGGGTCAATATTAAATCCGGCACTTATACCAGGACCGCAAATGACACACCTACTAATAGCGGAAATACAACAAACGGTATGATAGTTTACCGAGGTTATAATAACTCAATAGGTGATTTAATGTCCAATGGCTGGAATGGTGTGAGGCTAAATACAACTAATTTCCCAGTTATTGATTATGGATCACTGTATCACCTTGAATGTTACTCACCAGACAGAACCGGCATAGTATGGGAAAATATTAAATTCACTGGTTCTAAAAACGTATCTGATGGAGCAATCATCAGAACCAATTATGACCATGTATTCTTCAGATGTGCTTTTGTGCATAGTGGCGATGGTAATGCTGTACAATTATTTCGTGGAACCATGATACAATGCGATACAGAATGTACAAAAACTAGTTTTATTGGAAGTGCATTATGGGCACGTTATGATGTTTGTCCAGTAATAGGTAGTACTTTTATTTATACAGGCACTAGTCCCAACTCCAATTCGCATGGAATTAATGGCTGGACCAATCCACATTACATAAATAACTATATTCATGGTTTTCCGTGTGGGATTTATGTTGGTGCTATGCCTGGCACCATTGCATTTAACACAATATATGGTTGCACCAATTATGGTATTTCTTGCTGGGCAAGCTCAATGAATGCAAGATTAGCATTTGTGGCTTATGGCAATATGATAACAGATGGGAGCGGGAGGGCGTTTCAAAACAATAGTACACATCTATTCACTGTAAGAGCTGTGCACAATAGAATTAGAGATATGACAACATCAGATACACCCTATTATCAGTCTGACTGGGATTACAACAGAATTACTACAGATACTGGTGGAGCTTCTACTGATTATTATGATATAACTAATAAAGACCCAAGATTAATACCTACATCACCAGGATCTTTAGCTGTTGCACCTTTTTACAGTAATGCTGGATGTGCCGGAACAATTAAACTCAATTCTGCTTTAGGCTTTGTAGGTTGAAGCTACACCACAAGGTGGGGGATTCTTGTTTCATAGACAACTGCCAACTAATACTGCGAATGACCATCGACGCCAACTGTGGGTTTAGTTACTCGGCGACCTTCCTCACAAGTCAGGATGATAAACCACTGGTCCACATCTTTGATGATCTGGCAGGTCTTCAACTTACCTTCGATGGGACGACATCACCAATCTTGGACAAGGTGATGCGACTGCACTAGCATTCAGATAGTTTTTAGGTTTTTAGTTTGATTTGAGATAATACATTCTCTATATTTTTGATGTTTTCCCATATTGGCTAGTTTTGATTTCCAATTTAAGAATTTATTATAAGAATCTTTCCATTCTTTTCTATTTTCCTTGATAAAATAATTTACAGGTAACCAAACAGGATTGGTTAAGCTTTTGCCTTCAGATGTAATTGGGTGAAACAGGATTTTCGTTCCTGTTTGATTAAAACTTTTTATATATCCTACTGTTCCTTTTAAGTGTAACATATGTACTGGAACTATCTCTAGCCTTACTAGGTCGTCAATGTTCATTGTTTACTCACTGTCGGAGAGGTTTAAAAAGCTGTAGTTTTCCTTTTGTTTTGTGTTGATCACACATTCGCATATCCTTTGCAAAGTATATAATTTTAGTAAATGCGGATTCATATCTGTTTTACAGACTATGTAAACGCAAGGTTCGTTTTGATCGTAACCTGCCACAAAACCCACGACACTGCTATTCTTATCAACAATAGTCACCCCATAAGGTGTTACAATATTTTCATCATTAAACAGAGTTCTGGTTAAGTAAAAGTTTTCTGCTGCTGATATAGCCGAATAAGTTTTATCTGTATTTTTAACTGGAATATACTCATGGTATCCGCCGCAAACTTCTTTATAATTTGTAAGTTTATAACGAATAATATTTATTGTATTTAGCAATTTATCCCAATCAATTTTATTGTTTGGGACAATGTATTCTTGTAAATCATAGCCAGTCATATTTTTTATAACAATACTAGTTTGTTCTATATCTGGGGGTGGGACGGGGAATTCAGTAAAAAACTCATGTGTTTTTTCGCTAGGGAAAAGTGTTCGTTCCCCATTAATCGGACTAGTATGACAAAGCTTAAGCATATATTGTTGTTGTTGTTATCACTGAACTAATCAGCGATTACAACAATTTACCGCGAAGCACACCATTTTATTGATGTAGTTGACTGCAACACTTTTTGTTTTTCATGTACATAAGTTGCTAAAAGTGATTTTTTTTTTACTATCGTCAACTTATTTTTACCGCGATTTATCAAAGGACTAAAGATTAAACTGCGGAAATAAAAAAGCATAAAAATAACTCATTATCAAATCAAAAAATCAGTTTAAAACTGGAAAAAGATCCGCTTCGCATAGTTACAACCGTTTAACGGGATCGAAGCAGCGAAGACGGGAGACGAGTTAAAAATAATCAAATGAAAAGCACTATTATTATATTTGGATTTTTATTTTTCCACAGTATAAGCAATGCTCAATTTTGGAAAATAAAAAAGCAAGATAATATCTATTGGTTTATCGGTCCTGCTCAAGAAAGGATGTTTTTTCTTGGCGTTACTTCGGTTCATCCACATCAAAAAGGTATAGAACCACCTGATTTTATTTCATCTGATTACAAAAACAATAATATTGAGAATTGGATTTTACTTACATCTAAAAGAGTTCAATCTTATGGTTTTCATGGAATAGGATCTTGGAGCCATCCTGCGTTAAACCGTATCCCATATACAAAAGACTTGAATTTAAGTTTATGGACTAGCAGACATATTTCCGATCCGGCATGGGAAAAAGATGTAGAACATGCAATAATCCAACAGGTAAGGCCAGATGATAAGAATCTTATAGGTTATTATACAGACAATGAATTAAATTGGGATAACTTAGAAAAATATGCTGAGAAATATTTTAGAACTATACACTCATTAATTAGAAAGCACGATCCTAATCATCTTATTTTAGGTGTGCGTTTTAATCGTAGACCATCTATAAATGTATTAAAAGCTAGTATAGGTTACATAGATGCCCATTCGTTTAATTGTTATACAGACGGGTTTTTATGGAAGAATATGTTTCGAGAGACATATGAAACAACCAAAGCTCCCATTATTATAAGTGAATTTTCATTTTTTGCAGATATTAACAATTCTGGTAATCCAAATCGTTTTATAAATGGCAGACAACCCTTTGGGGGTCAGGTTAAAAATCAAGAAGAGAGAGCTAAAATGGCTCAGAAATTCATAGAATCCTCAGCCAGTTGTGCGTTTATTATAGGTTTAGAATGGTTTCAATGGAACGACGAACCACCGAGAGGTAGATTAGATGGAGAATCGTATAATTTTGGCATTGTTGACATTAACGATAAGCCATATATATTGTTAGTAGAAGCTATTAAAACAGCATCTATGAATGCTCAAAAAATACATAACCAATCAACATATGAACAAAAGGGTTCTTTTTGGGTTAATGATTAACATGTTGATGTAATCACTGAATTAATCAGCAACTTGGTAGGAAATTATATATAATTGACTATATTAGCATGTATCGTGATTCAATCCCCATCCCATGTTCGAAATTTCCATAATTGTTCGCCCCACCACGCTTCTGAACCAACATCTTCGACATTGTTTGCAGGATGTCCTATATCAAAATGATCTTTTGCCATTTGTACCAAATGATTAAAATTGACAAAGACAAAAGACAAGCAATGCTTAGGATGTGCATAATTCCTGCGACTATTTTTTGCATGACCTAATATATTAGATATTTTTTTGTAATTAGCTGAATACATAGGTACTTCCACAAAAATGTTCATTGCAACCTGACATTCATGATAACTTCTAAAAGATGCATAATCTGATATCACTACAGTGCATCCTGTTAGTAGTGTTTCTAATTCCATAGTATACTTTGAATCAAAGGTTGCTTCCCATATAGCTTCGTGAAAACAATTTGATGCAGGCGTTTCTCTGATTCCATGAGAACCCCAAGAACTGCCATTTAGATCAAATATCTTATATACTGTCATAAATAACCTATTGTTATATGTGCTTTTAATCTTTGTCGCTATAGCATAATGATTGTTGTAGAAACTTAATCAATTCTACAATCTGACCTCTATTTGCATTAATACAATCAAACATCTCGATAGTACCTACTTTTCTTTTAAATACGTATTTAAAAGCAGCTAACAATCTTTTCCAAAAAGACGGCCAGACCGACAAAGTAATAGTAAAAGTATAATCGTATTCCTCTAATTTTTTATCCTTATTAACTGATACTATAAAATTGTGACCAGTGTATCCACATTCGCAAATCACCATACAACGATCTTCATATTTGCCAAGATACTTGTCAATAAACATATTCATACTTACTCCTGTTTGATGTATTCAGTTGATATAGACATTTTACCGCAAAATTCATGTATTTTTATAAAAACACCTACATTGTATGTAGTTTGACAATGGAATTGTCGTTTTCTAAATTCACAATACAAATGCCTGATGTATGTCTTCCAGTTTCTTTAATATCTTCTGGGGAAATTTTAAAAGCCTTACCTTTAGTCCATATGGATATATAGTCTTCTTTATTCACCGCTGATATTCCTGCTACAGACCCGTTTTTCAAAACCACCTTGTACAATAAATAACCTTTGATTTGACGATTATCGAAGGACTTGTATTCAGAAAGAACAGTCTTTTTTCCAAAACCTTTTTGAGTAATGACAACAATACTATGCTTATCATTTATACTAATCATTTGTATTATAGAGTCACCAGGAGTTAATTTCATTGCTCTACTTCCTTGTGTTGCTCTGCCTTGGCATGGTACGATTGATTCGTTATATCTTACACACATCCCTTGTTCAGTAGCAATAAACAATTCCTGTTTACCATCGGTAAATAGAGTAGTTACTACACTGTCGTTATCATTGAGTTTGATTCCTACCAATCCAGCAGTTTTTAATCCGCTTTCATATTCGGCAATTTCAGTTCTTTTGATCAAACCCTTACTAGTAATAGAGATAATATATCCTTTATCGCTCCACTTAACCATTCCAATTAGATGTTCATTTTCTGCCAATCCTAGCATTGCTGAAGCATGAGTGCCTTTTCCGTTGCGATTAGTTTCTGGTATTTCAAATCCTTTTCTTCGATATACCATCCCTTTATTGGTAAAGAACAGTACAATATCTTTGCTACGAATATTTACCTTACCAAAATGCAATAGATTAAACTCTTCCACTGTAGATATAATATATTCATCCCCGGTTAAATATACAAATAACTGTTTATCTTCTATAAGATCATCTTCACTTATTTCTTTAACGTTTTTTATAATCTGTGTTTTTCTAGGTTTTCCAAATGACGCCACCAATTCTTCTTGTTCTTTAATAATGAGTTTATCAATTTCTTTAGGATCAGATAATATTTTATTAATCCATGCAATTCTATCTTCACGCTTTTTCTTTTCATCAAGTAATTTATTTTGCTCTAGTTTAGTTAGCTGACTTAAAGTAATTGCCAATACAGCTTTTGCTTGAATTTCATCTTGACATATTTGGCTTTGAATAAGAGATTTAGAAGCATCCTCTGGTGAGGTAGAATTACGAATAATTTTAATCGTTTCGTCTATTCGATTAGCCACTCTAATAAGAGCATCTAATATGGGTATCTTATTTTGATGCTTAGCTTGTTCTGAAGTATATTTATTGGTTAGAACTCGTGTGCGATGAGCCACAAATGTCTCGATTAGCTGCAACACTGTTACATCAGGAACAACCTTACCATCAATCAATACTGTTTGATTTACAGAAAAGGACCGTCTTAAACTAGTATTTTTTAGTAGATTATTAAGTAATAGATTAGAATTAGTACCTCTAGAACATTCTATAACTATTTTGATGCCTTCTTTTGAAGAAAGGTTTTTCAGATCATTGATTCCGCTTATTTTATCATTTTTTACTAAATCTTCTATTTCGGTTAATAGTCCTTCTGGTGATGATTGATAAGGCAATTCAGTGATTGTTATTGTTTCTATGCCCTTAGAGTTTTTGTTGATAGTCCATTTGCCCTCGATTTTAAGTTGACCTTTGCCAGTTTTATAGTAAGATAATACTTCTTCTTGTCCTAACAGTTTTCCACCAGTAGGGAAATCTGGTCCAGGCATAACGGTTAGTATATCTTCAGCAGTAACTTTTTTATTATTTATATATAATTTTATTGCTTCAACCACCTCAGACAGATTATGCGGGGGCAATTTTGTAGCCCAACCCACAGCAATACCCTCTGCTCCATTAACTAGAAGGTTAGGGAATTTAGCAGGTAGTACTGTTGGTTCTTGTTTTTTCTCATTATAGTTAGGGATAAATAATACAGTATCAGGATTTAAGTCTTGTAATAATGTTTCCCCTACTGCAGATAGCTTTGCTCCTACATATCGCATTGCCGCCGGCGGATCACCATCTACATTGCCAAAATTACCTTGTCCACTTACAAGTGGAGCATTCATCACCCACGGTTGAACCAATCTACACAATGTAGGATATACAATTGCCTCTCCGTGTGGATGGTAATCACCAGAGCATGTCCCACATATCTTTGCACATTTTTCCGTTACCCCACTATTGACTAATCCTAAATCATGCATTGCCACTAAGATACGCCTTTGAGATGGTTTAAGTCCATCTCTGGCATCAGGTAACGCACGATCTTCCAAAGACATATAAGCGTAAGTAATAAAACGCTTATCAAGTACTGAGGTTAATTCTTCTTCTATTATTTTCTCTGTCATTATAGCACCGTCATTTCTTTTGTCCAATTACAGAATTAACTTGTTCTGTAATATACTGTTTTCGAGCCTGAGCATTATTACCCATCAAAATAGATAAAAGACGCTCTGCTTCTCCAGCATCTTCAATTGAAACTCTAATTAAACGTCGTTTGCTCGGATCCAACGTGGTTTGGGCCAATTCATCAGCATCCATTTCTCCTAATCCTTTGAATCGCATGACTTTCGATCCGATTAATCTCTTTGCATTTTCTTGCATTTCTGATTCAGAATAACAGTATATTCTTTCCTTTGTATTTTCCACCCTATACAGGGGTGGTTGTGCAATATACAAATGGCCTTCTGTAATAAGCGGTCGCATATATCTATAAAAAAAGGTTATTAATAACAATGCGATATGAGCACCATCTTCATCGGCATCACCCAAAACGACTATTTTAGCATATCTTAGTTTATTGATATCAAATTCTTCTTTGATATTCGTGCCTATTGCTAATATAATGGATTGAATTTCCTTATTATTAAGTAAATCATGAATACTATTTTTTTCCGCATTGATGATTTTGCCGCGGATAGGTAATATAGCTTGTGTTTCTGCATTTCTACCATCTTTGCTAGAACCACCGGCGGAATTGCCCTCCACAATAAAAAGTTCGCATATTTCTGGTTTGTTGGAATTACAGTCAGACAATTTTCCAGGCAATCGGTTATTATTGCCTAGAAAAGATTTTCTTTTGATAATAGAGGATTGTTTCTTAGCTGCTTCACGGGCATCTTTAGCCAATATAGCTCTATCAATAATCTTTTTAGCTACAGCGGCATTTTTCTCTAAGAATGCAGTGAACAGTTCCCCCATTACATTACTCACAATACCTTCTATTTCTACTGTGCCCAACTTTGTTTTAGTTTGACCTACAAATTCAGGCTGAGAGAATCTAACACTTATAATTGCAGTAATCCCTTCTCTAACATCATCGCCAGATAGATTAGAATCTTTTTCTTTAAGTTGACCAGAAGAACGGGCTATCTGATTTATAATCCGTGTCAAAGCATTTTTAAAACCAGTAGCATGTGTTCCGCCGTCAATAGTGTTAATATTATTTGCAAAAGAAATGATATTTTCATCATCATCTGATGCATAATTAATTGCCACTTCAACCGTAACAGGAGCTTTGTTTTCTAAAGTGGTTTGTTTATATAGATATATAGGAGTAGAAGGATAAATACCAGATTTATGTTCAGTAAGATATTTGACATAATCTGATATGCCTCCGCTCGCAACAATATTTTTCACCGTGCCTGTTAATTGATTGGTGAAAGAAACACTTAAACCCTTATTTAAAAAAGCAATTTCTTGTAATCTTTTAATAATCCATTGTTCATCAAACTTAATCTGATCTTTAAAGATTTGAGTATCAGCTTTGAATGTTATTGAGGTTCCATTTTGTTTTTCGAATTTATTTAAATCTCGTACTTTTTGTACGCTATATTTAGGAATACCTTTTTCGTATTCTTGTTTCCACAAGGATCCATCTCGTCTTATTTCTGCACACAAGTATGAAGAAAGAGCATTTACACAACTAGCACCAACGCCGTGTAATCCTCCAGCCGATGTGTAACTTTTATCATCAAATTTACCACCGGCATGAAGGACGGTCATTACTACTTCAAGTGCAGACTTCTTCTCTGTAGGATGAATACCTGTAGGAATACCTCTACCATTATCTTCTATGACGATTGTAGAACCGTCTTTTTGTATTGTAACTTTAATCTCATTACAATACCCTGCCATTGTTTCATCTACAGCATTGTCTAATATTTCATATACTAGATGATGTAAGCCTTTTTTGCCTGTATCTCCTATATACATAGCTGGCCGAGCACGAACTGCCTCTAGCCCCTTTAATACTTGTATATTTTCAGATTCGTATTTCATAAACTATACTTTTCATTCCATTCTTTGACATATCTATCCCATTCTGCCTTTTGCGTATCACAGAATTCTTTCCTAGCTTTTTTATATGCTTCAGCTTCTTCTAAAGAGTTCCAAAGCAAATGATCTATAAAAGACTTGTTCATAATATCAAAGTCACCGTTTTCTTTTTGCACACATATTTGATGTTCATTTTCTGCAACTACAGTAACGGGGAAAAGATTATCATCATGGGTTAAAACGTAAAATTGTTTTCCTTTCATTTTTTCTGCGATACGTTCTAAATTATTCTCTTTTTGAGGATAAACAAAGATTTTCATCTTATCAATAGGTAATGCTGGGCCGACAGTATATTCAGTTTCTATCAAAGATAGTAATTTACCCCTCACAATTTCAGCCTTATATTCCAACGAAATAGCATCGCTTCCATCACTGGTATATACCCCATAATCGCTACCTACAATATTTGATGTATAAAAAACAATTGATCCAGTGAAGCTGGGATCGCTAAATGTTCCATCTGCATAAATAGTATAATTGTATAAACAACATTCTAAATCTTTTGTCTGAAAAGTATAACCATCTTTAGCTACAAAATCAGGAGGATCACCTGGTAGTTTATATTTACAAACTATATAATCAAACATTCCCATTTTGATCTCCTTCATAAGATATAAGTTCCCATACCAATTTATGTTTTTCGTCTACAAAATAGTCTAACACACCCACTAACACGAGTTTTCCAACAATTTCTTTGGCTTTTAATTCTGTACCACAAATGCTAATACACAAAGATTTAAACTCGTCTCCCTTCACACATGACACATCTCTAAATAATGCTATTATCTGCTTTTCCTTATCATCTCTTAGTGAATATTCTAGCATTTGAGCAATTTCATACCGTTCATCCATTTCTAATGTGTTCATAAAAGAATTTATTTTAATAAAATATAAATTCTGTGGAAACATCATTTTAAACTGCTTATCTGATATAGAAAGTTTATAAACGTTGATTTCATCATCTATCAACAGATTAAACATATCTTCGTCATATCTTTTTGCATAAATTTTGGCATTAGTATTAAAAGATGAATACAAATCTAAACCATAAACGGCTCCTAAGCATTGATGCCAACCATTAGAGAATCTAAATTCTTCTAAGGTAATTGGTTTAATTTGTGAATCATCTTTCATAGTCGAATCTCTGATGCACTGTTTGTAATAATAAATCGTAATTTTCTAATAATTCTAGTTTGCATTTGCCTTACAGCTTCAGCAGTTATTCCCAATTCCTTTCCGATATCACTAAGTTTTTTAGATTCTAAAAATCTAAAATTCAACAATTTCCTTTCGTTAGGCAACAGTTTGTGAATATTATTATTTAAAACCTTATTTAAATAGCGTTTTTCATCATCATCATCAATCACATGTTCATCACTATTAAAACCTATCTTTGCAAAAGCAATATCTGACAAGACTTCCCTGGCATTACGAGCATGAATAATTTTACGACTTTTATATAGTGATTTAATGATTGCCCTACATCCATAAGTCGAGAATTTAAAACCTCTTCCAACATCAAAAGCACTTACAGATTTAATTAATGCACATATTGCATCAGAGATAATCTCATGGCTATAGTTTTTATATATCCCCGTCTTAAATCCACAACGCTGCATCATTGCTGTAACTAAACCAAGATTCGCTACAATTAACAAATCTCGATATTCCTTCATCACTTTCCCCCATTTAAGTGCTTCTAATATCTTATGTCTATTTAAATTTGGACTACGAATGTTATTGTGGAATTTTCTACGGGCATAATTAAATCGCCAAAAAGATAATTTTTCTTCAGATGGTGTTAAAATCAATTTAGCTTCTGGTTGAAGATTTGGATCAACCTCACTAAATATCTTGTTCCAAATTTGTTCAATATCTGGAAATTGAAAAGTTAAAGATTTTTTGAACAGACGATCTGGACTTTTAAATGCCTTGTAATAAAAACCTCTTTTTTTTTCTTTCAAATAAAGTAGAATTTGGTCTTTTTCCGCTTTAGTAGTAGATCGTGGGAAGCAAATATTCATACTACATACTCACTAGGCTATTTTTACCGCGAAACAATCTTTTTAATTTGCCCCCACAAAAAAAATATGAGAAGTAAGCCAGTTATTGTTTTACGGCCAAATATAAATATTCTTTATTCCTAGTGTGTTTCACTTTACCAACCTTTTCACCTTGAGGATTGTAAATGCCAATTTGAGCACCTATATATCGCTTAAAATCTTGTTCAAATGTTATAACTCTACCTGGTCCACATACTTCAGTAAGTATCGTCTCCATTTCTTCCCCTGATAGATACCCTTCATTGCTAAATGAAACTAGTAAAATTGGTGTTCGAATATCCTCCAGTAATTTACGCATTGCATTAGAGAATAAAGGCTTTGAATTAAAAATACTTTTTTTTTCTTTTACATCTATACGTTTACACGCTACGCCATATACTTCCGGCTTATCCCAAAGCACTAATGATTCCCAAATATGATAATTGCCAAGATAAGAGTGCTGATTATAGGGAGGATCAATATATGCCAAATCAGCTTCGATTATTTTAATAGCATCAAACACATCTAAATTCATAGCCTGCCCCTTACCCTTTGGAGCACGCGGTAGCACTTGTGGAACTTGCAATTCTAAATCCTTAAAAGATCGTGCTGACCATGTTTTTAGATATGCCATTTGTAAACCAACCGTTGAATCTACACGATCTGCTGCTTCCATAAGAGATACAAGCAATACAGATTCCAATTCTGATTCGAGGCATTTCTTAGCTATTGCTTCACGAATAGCATCAATACGTTCTCCATTTTTTGGTTGAAAATAACGAGATCGAATACAAAAATGCTCAGTAAAATAACCAGGCTTACCTTTCAATCCGTTAAATTCAGAAATAAGTTTCTTAGCGTCATCTAGAACATCTTCAGCGTCAGACTGCACGTAACAGCGAGCTAACGTAGCAGCATAAGCATTACAGTCATTTGATAATACGCGATACCCAGCCCCCTTTAATGCATGACCCACACGAGAAGTACCTGAAAATAAATCAACAACACTGCTCACACCACTCATAAATGGTTTCAGGTATTCTGGTATAACATTACCACGAATTATATTAAGAATGGAAGGTAATAATATTCTCTTTGAACCTAGATATTTAATCATTTAATTATCATCATCGCTAAACAATTAACAACTATTTATGAAGGTAACATTGTTATTTTATGGGGGATTTTTGCGCATTCCTTACATGCTATTACTTCTTTTACTGTTTCAAAACCTTCTCCACCTTCGTCTGGTACAAATTTCCACTTATTTTCTTCTAGATCTTTTACCCTGTTTACTCCTGGCCTAAAAGGATAAATTTTATGGCGACGTATTAGAACGACAAAATTAGCCTTTTCGCATGGTTGTGAATTTTTTCCACAAAAATAACATCTATACATTTTTATCTCCTTAAGTGACTTTGCCACCTGTATAGTAAAAAAGTTCCATACCTTCTTTGTTGTCGGTTACAACCAATCGTACATCAGATTTAAACACACCACCTTGAGGTCTATTAAAATCTGAAGTAAAAGCTTTAACAACATGTACTTTTGATACATTAAAACCCATGTCCTTTATAAATTGGGTTAACTCTGTAAATGTCTTAGACATAGAATCATATTCTAAATCTATTAACGGAACTGACACATAGTTATTAGTATTATAAATACCTTTATCAGGGAATTTATCCATTATTTGACGTATTATTTGGAACTTTTCTGATAATAAAGTAAGGTTTTCTGTCACTGTCATATTCCTTTTTCAATATAAACCCGTTTTCCAATAATCTTAGGCAATAAGGCGAATTGCCTCCATTTCTCGAAAGAGTTAGAGCATTAGTAATAATTCTTTGTTTCCAATGTTTAGATGGTTTACAAATTGTAGTTTTTTTACTTTTTACATACACAGTAACTATATTTTTATTACAATACCTTAGCCACCTATCAGGATCTCTATCTAACATGTATTCTTTCACACTACTAGTTAATTCCTCGTAATATACTGGCTGTTCAATCTTACTAAATAAAGTTTTTAATATGGCCCAATAAGAACTTCCTATTCCGGCTGGAATAGAATATTCAATGCCATTACATTCTACACTGTCTAAGGTGTTCTTGTCACGATGAGCAAATGAATAATTTCTAATAGTCTTGTTCATTTTCATTGGTTCCTTTGGTTGTGGTCAGTATAATAATTATTTTACACTCTTAAGTCGAAAAATGGGTTTTATAAATTTTCGTCAATGTTAATGTTTTCTTCATCGCTCAGGTCCATTATTTCTAATAAACGATTAGAGCTACCTTTTACCCTACCATTCCCAAGTGCAAGTGTTATAATCGCTTTTTCTACAGCATTGTGTATTTTTTGGTCACTGGGTTCTTGGAAGTAACTCATAATAAAAGAATTAATAAACTTTTGTTTTGCAGAAAGATTCTTATTTTTAAACACCTGTAATGCAATAGATTTTTGATCTAATTTTAATTCTCTATAATATTTAATCGCAGCCACTGTCTCTGTAATAAGATTTTGCATTTTATGTTTGATGGTATCTATTTTGGGTTTTGTATCAGGAAAATAAGTTAATATTTCTTCCTCTTCTCCACTTATTACCAAGGTTACTAGATGTTTATAAGAACGTTTATTAAGCATTGCATGAAAACGAACATAATCTTTGTCTTTTAATTTGACACGATTTCCTGTAATACGATCCCTAAACACAAAGCCTTCGAAGCCTGGAGTGTCTTTAGAAACTTCTTTAATTAAAGCTTTAATTTCATCTTGATCAGACAGAGCATTCCATCTTCTGGGACGACGCACACCAATTCTGCGAGCGATTTCATCTAACTTCGATTCAGATACTTCATCATAAGTATTCATATTCCTAGCGGCCAATAAATATAAACCGTATTGATCTGTCGAATATCGTGTCCAAACATAAGATGCCTCATGAATAAACTCAAATACATAAGTCATTATAACATCTTCTTCAGAAAATACAAGTTTTTTTACATAATCTCCTATTAAAGATAACAATTTAAACTTTTTACCGTGGAAAGACACCAATGTAAAATCTAAATCTGGTTGATATGTGGAAAGCATTTTACGAGTGTGCCAAATGGGTTTTTTATAATCTTTAATAGGGAAACTAACCCCAACCATAGTCCCATCAAGCTTTTCTATCATTTCTGAATTAGATACTTCAACCAGATTGGTTCCCCCGATCTCGCCTTGGTTAAAAAATCTTGTAAAAGGAAAAGAAACAATTAAAGAAAGAGGATCGCCATTATAATTAGCATTTGGCTTCCTTATTACCATACCTCTAACTAAACCATTGTACTCGTTTTTACCAATAATACCATAGTTAAGAATCCAATAATCATTCTTATCCCTTATATCTATTATTTGATCCTTAAACCATTGATGGTCTTGATCAATTAATTTCTGAACAATTGTATATAATTTTTGCTTCATTGTATTAAATTATCAAAGCACATCAACATCATTATTTATTGGTGGAATCTGGTTTAGCAGTGTATCATTAGGCTTATTCATAGGATTAAGCATCATATTTTTGATTATGCTTACTATATTTGCTTGATCTGTATTATACATATCGGTCTGGCCGCTATTAACTAAAAAATTATGCGCTTCATTTAAAGCAGCATTGAGTATATTACTATCTAAATAGGTTATATCATCATCCTGTAAAGCTCGCTGAACATCATCTAAAATTTGAGTGGAATCAATAGCATGATCTCTAGCATATAATAACCACCTGCCTATTGTCGTACCCAAAGAAGAAGATATTTTTAGCACATTATACCAATTCATAAATACTCTTTCGCATAACCACTGTTTAGCATCATCTGATTCACATTTTCTTTATTCCCATATTGATCTTTAATATATATAATAGCTAAATATCTTCCGTATTTTTCAGCTTTATCTTTAAAGGTTTGTATTTCAACTTTTTGGTTTAGTGTTAGTTTACGTAAATAGTCTCTAGCCATCTTAGCCTTTGCAGAATCAGTGCTATTTATTTCCGGAGTATTAATGCCTAGTAATCGCAATTTAATTTCTATTTGAACATGAAAACCTAGATCGACAATAGCCGTAACTGTATCACCATCATACACATCAACTATTTGAGCATTATACGTATACATTGATAGTTTTTACTCCATTTTTACGATTAAAGGTAAATAATTAAAATAAAGGTTATACAAGGTGTGAATCATATTGTATATTTTCGGTATTATTCCGAAAATACCTTTATGATATCATTGTACGACATTCGTGATTTGCTGTTTAAGTTGCTTGAAAAAGAAGGGGCCAAACAAGAAATAATTACATTTGTTGCCTCTTTAAATAATGAAATACATATTTTCGATTCAAATGAACAGGAGTGGATAATCAGTGTCAAACCTAAAGAACAGTCCCATAACTAAATGGGATCTTAGATTTATTGATTTGGCTAAGCATGTCTCCCAATGGAGTAAAGATCCGTCAACAAAAGTAGGGGCTGTTATAGTATCTCCAGATAAAACGGATGTTATATTAGCTTTTAACGGCTTTCCAATAGGAATGAACGATGATGAAGAGATATATAATGATAGAGAAAAAAAACTGTCTCGTATCGTTCACGCTGAAATGAATGCTCTTTTACTGGCACGACGATCAGTTAACGGATATTGTTTATATACCTGGCCCTTTTTACCCTGCGACCGTTGTGCTCCTTGTATTATTCAAAGCGGCATAAAGAAAGTTGTTTCGCCTTATGCCACAAAAGAACAATTAGAACGATGGGGAAAATTTTTTGAATTATCTTTACAATATTTTAAAGAGGCTGGTGTAGAAGTGGTTTTCATAGAGCGGTTCTTCTTTTGCGATAAAAATAGGATATGATAACACTGTAGCTTAATATGACTGAATATTCTCTTTTTGACGAAAATGTAGAATTGCATAACGAAGATTGTAAACAAACTATAGGAAAGATGTTAGACAATTCCATAGATTTGATAGTAACTTCTCCTCCATATTTTAATGCCAAAGATTATTCTCAATATAGTTCAATAAAAGAATATATGACGCAAATGAAAGAGATTTTTTCATTGGCTCATAATAAGCTTAAAGAAAGTAGAATGTGTGTTATAATTATCTCACCAGTACTTGTGAAAAGAGCAAAAAGAAGCGAACAAAGCTGCCGTATTCCCTTGCCTTTTTATTTTGTACCAATGATGGAGGAAATAGGATTTGAGTTTTTAGAAGATATTATTTGGTTGAAGCCAGAGGGATCTGTTGTTAATCGCAATGGAAGTTTTTTTAGACATAGAAAACCAGTGGCTTATAAACCAAATGTTGTTACAGAATATATATTAGTATTTAAGAAAGCAGCACCTTTCTTGTTAGATAAAATAATCAAAAACAAAAGCTTAATTGATGGAGAATACGAAAGAACTAATGTATGGAAAATAAATGCTGAAACCAGTAGTTGGCATCCTGCCCCATTTCCAGAAGCACTCGCAGAAAGAATTATAAAGTATTATTCTTATGAGGGGGATGTAGTCTATGATTGTTTTGCAGGAAGCGGCACTGTTGGGCGCGTTTGCCAAAGATTAAAAAGAAAAGCTATTTTATCGGAAATAAAAACTGAATACTGTAAAAAAATGGTTGAAATAAATAACTGGAAATGTGATATAGCCGCTAGTGAATAAAGTGTAATAACATTTCTGATTGCTATTGTGGGCAAAAATACATGCCAAAACAAATAAACATATTTAGAAGAGCGATGAATAATGAAATATTTAATGCAACCATATGACGATGCACTTTCTTACATTCTTAAACACGGTATCAAAAAAGCAAATAGAACCGGCGTGGGGACTATTAGTGTTGCTGGCATTCAATCAAAATACGACCTCACCACAGAATACTTTCCAATTGTAACAAAGCGTAAGCTTTTCCCCAAATCTGTATTTGCCGAACTTCTATGGTTTATTAGTGGTTCTACTATGAATCAAGATCTTGAAGCTTTAGGAGCTAAATTTTGGGGTAAATGGTGTGATGAAAATAACCCCACATATGTTAAATTTAGGAAAAAATGGGGTTATGAACCAGGAGATTTTGGTCCTATCTATGGTTGGCAGTTAAGACATTTTGGGGCTGATTATATTGAATATCGACGACTTCAAAAATTGAAGAAAAGATTAGAAAATGGTGAAAGTATTTACTCACCATACGGAGCCCCCATGAATATTGATGATGTTAAATTAGAAATTGATGTTATTATATCAAAAGGCTTCGATCAATTATCTTTTATGGTTGATACGTTAAAAAATGATCCATATGGTCCAAACGGTCGTCGATGCCTATTTAGTCTTTGGAATCCTAACGATTTGCCTAAGATGGCACTTCCGCCATGCCATTATACTTACCAAGCCATTGCAGATGGAGATGGGGGATTAACTGGTATTTTGACCCAGCGCAGTTGTGATTTCCCAGTTGGAGTTCCAGCTAATATTCAATTCTATTCAGCATTAACGATTATGTTAGCTCAACAGTGCGGATTTAAACCTAAAGAGTTTATACACAATACAAGTGACTCTCATATCTACCTTAACCAAATTGAACAAGTAGAAGAATATTTGTCAAGACCAGCTATTGTAAGTCCTAAATTAATAATAAATAAGGCGTCTGATATTTATTCTTATAAAATAGAAAATTTTGTGTTAAGCGAATATAATCCCGCCGAAAAAATCGATATAGCTGTGTCTGTGTAAAAGATATAACATTTAACATTTAACAGGTAATTTTATGTTTAAACCAGAATTTTATACTAATAGACTAAAAGAATATTTTGATGAGATGGAATTAATTGCTCAAAAAGATGTTAATTTAGCTCAAAAGTTGAAGAATGAGCATTATGAAATATTTCGCAAAGGTAAACAATCTTTTACTGACTGTCATTTTTCCAACTCACCTGTAGACGGATGCATAATGATCAATGGGAAAATATACGACCTAAATGGTAATTTTCAAAAAGATGCAGATGTTGAGAACGATGAAGACGATTGGTGGAAAAAATGATAACTATTATAGTTGCTTGTGCAACAAATGGTGTAATAGGCAATAAAAATACCATACCTTGGCAAATACCAGAGGATACGAAACTATTCAAAGAAGCAACAAAAGGGGCTGTGGTTATTATGGGTAGGAACACCTGGGATAGCATCCCTGAAAAATTTAAACCTTTGAGCAATAGATTTAATATAATCATTTCATCTAAAGGACCCGATCATTTTAAACAATACTTAGACAATAGTAATTTTTTAGTAACAAATAGCCTAAAAAATGCAATCGAAGTAGCGAATTTATTAAAAAAGGAAATTTTCATTATCGGTGGAGCATCTGTTTATAAAGAAGCGATGAATAATCAATTAGTTGACAGATTGTTAATTAGTCATATTGATGGAGAATTTGAAGGAGATACCTATTTTGAATTTATTCCAACCGAATGGAATGCCATATCCGAAGTACCATATCAAGGTTTTAAACTTGTTACTTACACACGTAAATAAAACACAACAGATTATAAATATAATTTTACCAAGTTTTATAAATTAAATTAAGAATAAATTATGATTATAGCCAATATGATAATGACAGTTTATGGATTCTACGGGCAGGAACACTACTTAAGTAAAATATTCTTTCCCCGTCTCGTCAAACCAATGTAATACCCTACCCATAGTTGATTTGTACCATTTATCGATCTTGAGCTTACCTGAATGGATTTTTCTATGACATAAGCAACAAATAATCACAACATTATCCGGTGAGTATTTACCATCATCTTTACCAAACTGAATGCGATGAACATCTAAAACAGAAATGTCGCTTTCTCCACATAAATAGCATTTTTGAGCTACCAATTTATATAGTTTCTTATTCACATATAATATATCGTCAGTTTGTAAAAGTATATATTATAAAGTAAATAAAGAGATAGGTTATTACCAGTAATTTATTTTACAATATTCAGTTTAAATGGACTAGGATCATGATAAATTAGATGAAATCTACAAATAGACAAAAAGAATTGCTAAATAATTTAGCAACTAGAAAATAAATATGACAACATCAAAAAGTGACTTGATTCTATTTGCAGTTACTATAGTTGCTTTTTCCAAACCTGTAGCACTAATCATCAAATGCACTGCTTTGCCTAACCAGATCTACCAATTCTTTTGAACGATTTTTTACCTGGTTATACCATTTTGAGTCAACCATTTCTTTAGCCGCTGTTTTATAGTCTTTATTTTCAATAGCTCTTAAAAATCTCTTAAATTCCTTCATTTTTGAAGGACCGAGATTAAACATCATATTAATCAAAACTATTTTTATATTATTTGGTTGTTCGTTGAAAGAAGGCACTAATTGTTTAACCGATTTTACAGATTCATCAAATGTTATATTAAACAAAGCCTCTACCTGTAAATTAGATAGTTGTTTGCCGTTAATAACGTCATTGTAATTTAGTCCCAAAGAAGATAAAACCTGTGGAGCATCCTTTCTAGTAAGATTAAAACCTACTCCAACGGTTAAAATACCCCTACTATCATTATACCTAACATATTTTTTGCCTTCATGCCTAATAATCATCTCTTTAGCACGTTGAATAAAATCATTATTTTCTTTGAGTTGTATGGATTTTTCTGGTGCAGTAACAGACTTTCCTGTAGGATCTTGTATAGAATAATAGGGAATCGGAGTAGTGTTTGGAGATAATTTTGTATCTGCTGAATCGGACAACGGAGCAAAAGGCAAAGTAGTATACAAAAAACCTTTACCAATATCTTGCCATTTTATAGCTATTTTCTGTTTTTGATACCAATTCATACTATGTATTATAATATTTAAATTTAAAATTCCTTTTAGTAATTACAAAATTTACACTTATAAGTGCAAAATTGACACTTATAATTAAGTCGAAGGCCCTAATAAACATCTATAGCAATCCTTTGAACAATTATTGCTGGTACATTTTGTACATTTAAAGCATACGCACTAGATAATCTTTCATCTTGTGCGATACTTTGAACAATTATATCCGGCACATCCTGGAATTTTAAACCTTTGGCATACTCATAAGAATATGCTACATCTTTAGCAATCGCTTCCACAATTATTTCCGGTACATTTTGGAATTTTAAACCTTTGGCATACGGCTTCAATGGGGCCGGGTTTTGGGGACCCGGAATAGACGATCAGACAGTCATCGCGCCACACGATGCCGGTGCTTCAATGTGGCCGGGTTTTGGGAACCCGGAATAGCGGTACAATTTTGAGCTGCAAAATGCAATCTAAAGGACAGCCTAACGTGGGCTACCAAACCCACGGACCCTTTCAACTACAGTCCGGTTATTCAGTCATAGGATTCTGTCAAGTGGCCTGCTTGACATCACTATCCTAGCAGGACTTTACCTGCACTCTATCGTCTTCTGGGTTGTATGAACCCTACCAATAGAGAGGCGGGAGCGTATGTCTAACTCGCTAGGAACATACGTTACACCTACCTTACCTTTCCATAGCCTAGGAACCCAAAGGCGAGTCCTACCTTGGTGCTGTAACCCCGAAGAACGGGCTTTCTGAGCCATTAGGCTATCCTTTAGATTGTATGTCAAAGAACTCTTAGTTACTATATCGACATTATACGATATGCCATTTCTATATTCACGGCTTTATTTTACCGCGAAACTGTTTTTTTTTTAAAATTGTACAGCGAATCTATAATTAATGGTGTAACAACACCGCCAAAGTACACAACATAAAACAGAAAAGCATAAGGATTAAAATATAACAATAATAAACCTAAAATGCAAATTTCTGATAAGGTCCACATTATATTCAACATTTTCCCCTCCTTCTTACTTTTTGGGGAATTATTTATTTCTAGAACATCCACATCCTTTTCTTGGTATATTTTGTCTAACTCTTTCTTTAGTCATAACTTTAACATTTTGATTTACCGGAACACTATTTTGATTTACCGGAACGCTTTCATTCCATTTTAACCCATAAGGACATTCAAAGTCAAATGGATTTGCTCCTGGCTCTGCTGTCGGTAATTCATATACCTGTGACAAGCTTTGTCGCCACATCCTACCATGCTCTTTGTTCCTACACACTTGACAATGTGATCGAGATGTGCAATGCACAGATAAAATAAATAGTTTCATGCTTTTGCTAGATTTAAGAATATATTAGTAGTATCGGATAAATTAAAAACTTCTAACTCTGGTACACCTTCCCACCGTACATACATTAGATTATTTAAAATTTTCTCTACCGTGCCTGTTATTTGAGCAAAAGCAATTCCTCTTTTTCTGTGCCTTACCTTCATTCCAGGTAAAAATTGCGTCATGTTTTTTTCTGGCTCTCGCTTCATATATAGCACGTTAGTTAATTCTTCCTTTTTACATTCTGTCCATTCTGACATAACAAGTCGAAAACCTTGATGTAACAAACCTTTTACGCATATATTTTTACCTACTAAAATATCTAACGAATCATCACTATATTGTTTATTTGAATATGATTCTAACTTGTAATCCTGTGTATCTGTACTAAGATAATAGTTATCGTTATTTATATATACTTTACCACATAACCATACGACTTTAGTAGGCTGTTCGCCAATTGTGCGCATCTTTTCATCCCATGTTTGAGCTTCTTTCACAGTAGATATCTGATTAACATTTTGCAATTTACTAGCTTCATGGACTATATAGGGCCAAAAGTCGCTCCTTTTCCAGAAATCAACAGTAAATTTAGGATCTTTATGAGGTATTTCCATTTTTTTCTTCTGTCTTTTAAGAGCTTCTGCAACTGCTTTTTCTGCACTATCTTGCAGTATGACCTTTTCATCTATTCCCAAAGATGGTATATTTACTATATATTTCTTTTTACGTTGTAATTTTGAAGCTTTTTTTGAGGTTGGGAAGCTTACTCCAGGCACATCTGAAACCACACTAAACAAAGCATTAGGCAATTCTTCATACACTATATTTTCTATAGCACTAGCTTGTTCTGAATCACCTCTGTGTAAGCAATATACCTTCTTTACAGCCCCTTCTATGTCAAGGGAATTGTCATATATATATAAACCTTTTATTTGAAGATCAGGCTTACATATTTTATTTTTATCTAAAGCAATTAGACAATTATATTCGTTTAAAAATCTTTTAGCGAATTTATAGGGGAATGCTGCTAACTTATATGAGGAAAATAATATAGATCTTTTCAATATTTGTCTTAGTTCCACAGTATAACATGGTATATATATATGCTGTGAATAGTCATCACATTCGGCTATTTCTTTTAGCACATTTTGAGGAGATTTAAGAAAATGTTCAAAAAGTCCATCATATCCAATTAATGCTTCTATAACCCTGTTTGCATCTTGGTCGCTTAGATACTTGGAAAATAATTCATAGCATATTTCTTGAATAGTATGCTCTAGTGAATCTGCCTTTATGTGACTTAATTTTGGCATATTACCCCTTACTGCGGGAACATCCACACTTTCTTTTAGTTGAATCAGTTGACACTGTTTTTACCGGGTTAGGCTGTGATGGCATTGGTGAAACTGTTTGCACAGCAGTTTTTTTAATTAAATCCCATCTGCCCAAACGTTCTAGCCTTTTTCTTCTTAATTCCAAACGTTCCTGTTTATCCATTCTGCTCTCCTTCAATAGATATGTCTCCGACTTCTTTTTTCAATTGTTCCACTATATCTAGCAACACATGCCTTATTTCTGGACTAGAATCGCTGTCTAATTTTATTTGTATAATTCTGTTTAAAGAAGTAATGACAAGTTCAACTGGTTTTTGCAACGATTTTATTTCTCGGAGTTTATCTCTAAAACTACCAATAACTTGTGCCACTTTCACTGCTGTTTCTATATTTTTACGTCTTTCAGACATTGATACTTCTTTACCTTCCGACAACAATAAACTAGCCTCTCGATCAAGCATAGTAATATAGCGATTCATTATAGCTTCATCTTGACGAGAAAGATTAGACCATTGAGATATTTGCTTTGCATAATCTTTAATCTTTCTATTATCATTTTTTACACCGTAATGATTAATAAGGTGGTTATGAATACTACCATATGATATATCTTCTTTGGTTTCTGATTTAACCCACTTACTTATCTGTAGATGAGAAATCCCCCTATCACACATATCTTCTATTTGTGATTTCAGCGGAGATATACATACTTTACAGTTCTCATAGAATATATTATCTACAGGTAAGCCTTGAGCAAAAGACTCCATATCTGTCAAGCTATTTAAGATCATTTCTGTTTTGTTTGTTTTGTTCATTAGTCAGCCCAACCCTTATTCGTATTAAGTTCATCAACGAAGTCTGATCTTTGTTCAATTAAATCAGCTTTGATGCTATTTATTCTATCGACAGCTTGCAAACATAGATAAGCAAATTTTTTAGGGTTATCTAAAGCTACTTGTATAGCTTCTTCTAACATTTCTGAAATAATAGGATAATTGGTCATTTGTTTAGCAGCAATTAATTGAAGAGCCATATTTTTTGCTTTCCTACTAGTCATAAATACCAATTCAGACAAATAAGACAGATTATCTGCAACTTCTTCTAACCAGTGTATAGATCGATTTACTCGATTACGATCTTCAAAATTGTGTATTTTACTAGTTTTCCACCAATTCATGCTTTATTTATTCTACTTATTTATCCTAATTCCTTTTAATAACTGTAAACAGTAGTTATAAAATAAAATTAAAGACCGTTTAAGGATTAGCCATAAAAAGTACACAGAGTAAACATGGCTAAGATGAGAAGGATAATGTTATGCAGTATTTGTATATTAAATAAAGCAACATTAACTTTTTCTAAACCTGTTGCACAATAGGAACTGAGTTATGATTTGAAATATAAGACATTACAAAATATTAAATAACAGAACTATAGTCGATAATTATTTTATGAATAAACCACTTGCAATGAAATATACAGATACCACAGCAGAAATAATCAAGAAATTAAAAATATCCTATTACATAGACGGTCATATTACACAACCACGATTGCTATACAAAAAATCTAACAATAATTATATATATAGAATCAATTTTATAAAAAAAGATATCATCACAGAATCTAAATTAGTATCTGTAACAATTAAAGGGAACACAATTAACGTTAGAGATATTAATCTTTAAGTGTATATTTTTCTTTTTTTGCTAATTCCCAATCTTTTTCAGTCATCATAATAGCTAATTCTTTAAAAGAAACAGTAGGTTTCCATCCTAATACCCTTCTCGCCTTAGACGCATCGCCTACTAAGATATCTACTTCTGATGGTCTTAAATATTTAGGATCTATCTTTACATAATGATCAGGATCTAAATTTAAATGATTAAAAACAATATCTAAAAATTCTCTTACACTGTGTGTTTCCCCTGTAGCTATTACATAATCATCTGGCATATAATGTTGCAACATCATATAAACAGCCTGAACATAATCTTTTGTGTAACCCCAGTCTCTTTTAGCGTCTAAATTCCCTAGATAGAGTTCTTTTTGCATACCTTCTTTTATCCTAGCTGCGGCTCTTGTGATTTTCCTAGTCACAAAGGTTTCTCCCCTTCTCGGACTTTCATTATTAAATAATATACCATTACAAGCAAATATATTATATGATTCTCTATAATTTACTGTTTGCCAATATGCGTACAATTTAGAGCATCCATAGGGACTACGAGGATAGAATGGGGTTTTCTCCGTTTGTGGTATTTCTTGAACTTTACCAAACATTTCTGACGATGCTGCATGATAAAACTTTGCATTAGGGGCATAATTTCTTATAGCTTCTAATATGTTAAGTGTGCCTGTTGCTATTGTTTGCATGGTATAAACGGGTTCATCGAAAGATACTCTTACATGGGATTGTGCAGCTAAATGGAATATTAGCTCAGGCTGTATAGTATGTACTAATTCAGATATTCTGGCACCATCTGTAACATCACCATAATGGAGAAACATATGTGGGTGGTCATGAGGGTCTTTATAAAGATGTGCTATTCTAGATGTATTAAAAGTACTACTTCTTCTTATTATACCATGAACTTCATAGTTTTGTTCTAGTAAGTATTCAGTTAAATAACTTCCAAATTGTCCGGTAATTCCGGTAACAATAGCTTTTTTGCTGTGCATATTTTAGTCTATAAAAAATTCTACTTTATATTTGGGGCCAAATTCACCAAAAGGATCTGTGCTATTTGCATCCGCATAATATAAATATTCGTCACTCCAGGGGTGATTTATAGCAATAGCATAATATTTTGTATTATCTGGCAAGTCATCATATGGAGAAGAATATATATAAAGATTAACTGTAGCTTCATTAAATAGTTGTCCATCTATAAAAGCACGTAGGATAGCTGTACCTTCTTGAGAGGCAATTTTTATAGCTTCTTTTTGAGTTAGTATTGTCATGGTCTTTTACTTCTTGGCATATGTACTGTAATATTTCCTATTGATTCTTTCGGAAAACCTTTAGCCTTGCGTGTATAATACACAACTTTATCACGTTCATAGAAGTTTTGATTATGTTTGAAGAGAGGATCATGTTTAGTTATATTTTCCCATCCATGCTTAATAATTATTTTATCAATATAAACCATTTTACCCCAACTCTGTGCCACATCTGTGTACTCATTATCACACCAAAGGCTAATATAGTCCGGATGGTATATATAACCAAAACGATGATATAATTTATATGACATTATACTAAGCGTGCATATTGCATTCCCAACCCTTCCGTCATTATAAAATAATGATCCATCTAAATCTGGAAAGTATTGCATCATATCATTACAAATAATGTCATCATATCCATGAACAATAGGAATCATATCATCACTTAATAATACCAATATTGAAAAATCTTCGTTGTCCACATTTGCATTCACTGCTTCTATTTTGTTTTTTGAAAATCCATAACAGTATTTTAAATTTTTATATTGGTCGAGTCTTTCCCATATTCGGGAATTATTCATTGTGTCGTCATCATAGTCCATAGTGATATTAAATTGGAAATCATGCTTATGTGAAAGCAAACGATAATATAGATCCAGAGTGTTAAAGAATATATTGGGTCTTTTCCTGGTTGGAAATTTAAAAAGTATTTTCATACATCACCTAATATTTACCATTATTGTTGAATCAGAATATTGGCCATAATACGATAAATATCCATCTGGATATCCTTCCCATGTTTGCATTCCCATCTTATAAGCTATAATTGATGCTATAACTTGATCATGCCTATGCCCCTTGCATCTTTTATCTAATGAACATTGATTGTTGTTATTATTCCAATCACCTAAAAATGATACTCCATCATTTGCAGCCTCTATCCACTTTGAAAGGAAATTCATGGCAATTGTGTTTTTTGCATTCAAACCAATCATACAACCAGTTATATCTGGAATTTCCATAGCTTCGTCTCTTGTTATATTGTGTTTTTCCAGAGCTTTATCTGTACACCATTCACCACACGTGAATCCATTTTTGTAAAATAACCAACCATGTTTTTCTATATGTTCAAATATCTTATCTAATGGTTTTGTGGCTACCAGTGTAGAATCAACCCACAATATATTAGAATATTCAGAATATTGAACAGCACATTTAAGAATATAAGGTTTAAATGCATAGGGAACTTCAGTATGTAATGGTGAACCTGGAGGATAGCTTCTCCACAGTGCCCTTGGTATATCTGGGGCAAACTGATCCAAAGACTTTTCTAGCCTTTTTATTGTTTCAATATAATAACTACCTATGCCAAAACTAACAACATAATTATTCATGCTTATTATCCAATATCTTCAAAAGATCGACATAATCTGAGCAAACAGCAAACACATTGGTATTAAATTCTATAAGATCCGTGTATATTTCCGGTTGATTTACGACCATATTGGCTATATAGGCAGCATTAGGAAAACTCCATATAAATCCTTTTGATGTTATAGTATAATCGTCATTTTGATGCCAAAAACAATGTATATCAGCATTATTCATTTCCTGCAAAGCTCCTGGGTTTTTTGCATGACACCATAATTGTTCCTGATAAAGAAAATCTTTTTTTATTTTATATATTGGTTCATCATGTCCTAAAAAATATTCATTATTTACATACCACACATCAATTTCGACATCAAACCCCTTTTTGATGCTATCTACTATATATGAAGGTTCATTTTCCCACCTTGTTGGACCGTTTGTGTTTCCTCTATGAGCTATTAACTTCATATTTATCTCCTTTAACGCATGGTATTTTTATAACAACAGTTGTTGCTTTTTCTAAACATCTAAATTTAACAATTTCTCCCGCACTGACATGAATAATGTCACCTGATTTAAAAATAATATCATTAAAAGAAACTACTCCATTGATAACAACCGTAATTTCTTCTGCGACTTTGTGTAAGTGTTTATTTTCTTCTGCCCCGCTTTGATAATTTTTTATACTGGCTTCAAATGCTGATGTTTTTAGCATAGTTGGTTCAAAATTACCTATAAACCAACCATTAATGAAATCTGTTACTTTTCTGACAGTCATGCTAGTTACCCATATTGTAATCTTTCAAATATTCTTTATATAATTCTAAATCTTCAGGAGTCCCTAATCCCCACATTTGATTTACCATATACGGGACCACTTTAGCTCCAGAAGAAAGCATATAATTATATACAGGGGCAGTATAATATTCACCTTTTATCTTATCCTGATTTGCAATCATTCTTTTGGCATTTTCTACAAACATGCTGCCCTGTCTGTAATAATATATTCCTACTGTAGCAATATTACTAACAACCTGTTTTTCTACTACTTCAGTTACCCTTTCCCCAGATATTCGGCAATATGACCATTTAGGCGAATCATTTAAAAAACTAAGTATTCCCCCATCTGCTTTTTTATATCTATAATATTTAACAGATGAATTCATAAAATCTGGATCAAGAACAACTTGATCGCAATTCGCAATAATCAGTTCTTCTGAATTGTTGATCTGATCTTGTGCCATAAGTACTGTACATGCCGAACCTTCAGTAACGCTTGATATTTGTATAATTCTGTAATTATTAATAGATAAACTAGTTAATAAATCTTGGAATCGATCACCATATTTTTCCATTAGATCAGAAAGACATATAAATGTGTATGTAGATACTTCTGCAATATTAAGGTTATTAATAACCAATTGTATCATTGTGTTAAGTTTGTCTACTTTTATGAAAGGCTTTGGATCGCTATATCCAGCTTCTGCAAACCGCCTTCCTTTTCCAGCCATAGGTATTACTATATTCATTTATACTCCTATCAATCTATTTTATGGATTTTTACACTAATAAAAGAAAAATATACATTTATTTCCCATTTTGTTTCCTTAATTGGACTAAACGAGTTATATATGATATTAACTCATTTTCATAGCTATACTTTTGTGTAGTATTATAAATAGTATGCAATGCATATCCATTTCTTATAAATAGCCAATTTAAGTCTTTTTCTTGTCTATATAGATTAATTGGTACTTCATCATAGTCGTCTCTAAATAAGTCAGTTCTTTCATTAATTGTTCTCCAATTTGCTGTTTTAATCATAAATATAGAATTACAAAAATATGGTCGTTTGGACTGCATTAATTTCATATTACACATAGGAGCATCACAAAACTTATCCCAATTTTTAACAATATAATCATTAATTGTTTTGTTGGCTAAATAATTAATTCTAACAGGATGTATGCCTTTATAGAAATAATTAGCCCCATGCTGTGGACCAAGGGTAGAAACTGAATTATAAAATGCATCATAGTTCCAAGATGTAGAATAAATAGTGTGTCTATTTAGTATACTATAGTCTAAACCCCAAAGCAATCCAAATTTCGTTTGCAAAAAGTGTTGATAAATATCATTGATCATTTCTTGTTCTAAAAAATCTTCTAGAAAATAATCGCATGTTGGAATACCATTTGAAAGGACTGGTGCCATTAACAAATTCGACTCATCATCTAAAACATTGCAATTGTCGATCATGTAGTCCCATACATTTTCGCTCATAAAACAATCTTCATCTAGTTTTACTGAATATTCTGAATCTTGAGAAATAGCAAACTCTATTTTAGACATATAATTTCGATGTGAACCAAAATTGGGGCAACATTCCGCATCTATGCCTGATTCTCTAATCTTTTGT
>Ga0101944_10002149_pt1 | contig 33821 bp, 18 predicted proteins | sample DewCreD2012metaG_FD_75245 | JGI IMG/M metagenome (GOLD analysis project Ga0101944, IMG submission 75245) | Hot spring sediment bacterial and archeal communities from British Columbia, Canada, to study Microbial Dark Matter (Phase II) - Dewar... ... | reverse complement strand
ACCGGATCGCCCTGGTCACCGGTCACCGCATACGCTTGCTCTTGGGTCCCGCCAGAGACCTCCAGCGCCCGTCGTACCGCACTGCGATCAACGCCTAACTCCCGCGCTATTCTGCGCTTAGACCACCCACGCCGATGCAACGACAAAATCGTTTCCCGCATTTCCATCTTCAGATGGTTTGCCATGCACGTTGTTCCTCCGAGGTTTCGGAAGAGCATACGTGATCGCAAACGCCTCCCTACTGGGGTGGGTGGTTTTCAACTGCCGATAGGTGGGTGGTTTTGGGTGCTGCCTGACATGACGGAAAACCTGAGTACCGCGCCGCCGAAGTTCCAGACCCATTGTTTGCGGCTGCGGGTCCGGCTCTTCGTTGCTCGCTCGTCTCAGATCTTCTCCGGATATGCTCCTCGCTCGCGCCTCGATCCGGACCCGCATCCGCGGCGCACTGGGTCAGGTACTTCTGCGGCACGGTACTGAGCAAGACACGAAACCAGCGTAAGGTGGTGCAAGCGTAAATTCAAGAAAGCAGTGTTCGGAACTTGGTTTTGCGGGGCATTAACGTACCGTCCATAATTCCTTATTGCCGTCCTGCTGCGTTCGCCAAGACCGTTCACGAGATGTTACGGAAGCGGACCACCCAGCACTCGACTTTCCCGGTTCGAAGTGGACGCATTTCGGCAGGTACGAGTCCCAGTTCGCCTACGAGATCTCGGTTTCCGGTGAGGACCGAGACGTTCGCTCCGGCACAGCGTTCGCGCAGGAATCGTCCCAAATCGCGCCACGCCGTTTTCACATCCGGTCCGCTCAGCCGTTTTCCCCAAGGCGGGTTGACGCACACCAGGCCGAGAGGCTCTTCGGGTGCAAAAGCGCCGACCTCGGCTTCCGAAAATCGGATGTACTCTCCCACCCCGGCCGCCGCGGCGTCCTTGGCCGCCAATGCGAGGGCGCCGGAGTGACGGTCGTTCGCCATGATCGCCTTGGGCACTTCGTAACGCGCCATGCCGTACGCGCGACCGCGACAGTCCTTCCAGAGCTGACGATCGAAATCGGGCCAGGACTCGAAGGGAAAACGTTGGCGCAACAACCCCGGCGCGCGTCTCGCGGCGATCAGGGCCGCTTCGATGGCAAAGGTGCCGGCGCCGCACATCGGATCGGCAAAGGCAACCCGGCCATCGTAGGCGGCTTGCAGCAGGATTCCGGCGGCAAGGGCCTCGTTCAGCGAGGATTTGTGCAGCGCATCCCGGTAGCCGCGTTTGTGCAGGGTCGTTCCGGCCAAGTCCCGGTAAAGGATCGCCTCGTCACGATAGATGTAAAGGAACAACGGCAGGTCCGCGCGCTCGGTATCGACATCGGGTCGCGAGCCGCATCGCCGCCTGAACGAATCGCACAACGCGTCCTTGATTCGCAACGCCGCATACTTGGAATGCGTGATCTGCGAATCCCAGACCCGGGCTTCGATCGAAAAGGTCTGTTTCACGGTCAGCCACGCGCTCCAGTCGAGGGTCATGGCCCATTCGTAGAGTTCCTCGGGGCTGGACGCTGGACCTCGCGCGATCTCCTCCAACACCCGTATGCCACTGCGCAACCAGAGGCAGGCACGATAACCGGCGTCGCGACCGCCGGAAAACCAGGTACCCGACGAGCCCGAACGGACCTCCGTCGCGCCGATTTCGGGAGCGCGCAGCTCGGCCGCGAGGACCTGCTCCAACCCTTTGTGCCCGGTGGCGAAATAGCGTCGCTGGTTCACGCAGCCTCCGTCGGAAGAAGCCGACACGGTCACCGCCGAACGCAGACGGTCCTGATCTGCACAGGAAAACCCAAAGAAGGGCCAGTGTCGTGGACATGGGCAGGTCTGTGAAAAAAGCGCGCGGCCCTGTGCGGGGCCGCGCGCCTGAAAGATTCGAAACGCGGGAGGCTACTCGGTGGTCTGCGCGGGAGCCTGGAACTTGACGATCTGGATCCCGGCCATTTTGCAGACATCCACCAGAGCGACCACGTTGAAGAACGGCACGAGCTGGTCCTTGTCGCGCATTTCGTCGTACAGCGCGATCAGGACCTGCTGCTCCGGATTGGTGGCCAACTGGGACAGCTTGGCCAGCAACTGGTTCGGATCCGAGACGGGTTGCGCGTCACGACTCATCAGGTAGTACGTGGCCCGCCGTACGGCGCGCCGCTCGAAATTGCCGGCACGGGCGTTGACGTCGTCCTTGATGAAAATCGACAGCTCTTCGGGCTTTTTCAACGGCGCCGTCGTCGGCATCTGTCCCTCGTCGCACGGGAGGAAACAGTCCAAACGCTGCTCGGTCTGCTTGAACTTGGTGGCGCACATGAAGAAGATGAGCAGCAGGAAGACGATGTCGATGAGCGAGGTGAAGCACAGCTCAGGCTCGTCCGAATACTGTTCTTTTACGCTACCCATGACACGCTCCTATCCCTTCTTGGGCTCGGCGCCGAAGGAGATGCGCGAAATGCCCGCTTTCATGCACGCCACCATGACACGCTGGACCTGCTGGTAAGCCACGCGTCCGTCGGCCCGGATCTTCACGGACAGGCGCGAAACGCCCTTCTCGTCCCGGCCCGCCTTTTCGGCCCGCGTCTTGAGGAACGCCACCAGCTTATCCGGCTCGTTGTACGTGACCTTGCGCACGATGATGTTGGAAACCACTTCGCTGTTGTTGACGATGCTGTAGGTGACATTGATCACCTGCCGGTCCTTGGGCACTTCCTTGTCTTCGATGGCTTTCAGGGCTTTCGGCAGCGTGAGCTGTTCGAACTCCACCTTGGCCATCTCCGTCACGCACATGAAGAAGATGAGCAGCAGGAAGGTGCAGTCGATCATCGGCGTAAGGTCGCTGACGCATGTCACGTCGTATTTCTTCTTGGCCATGACCCGATCCTTTCAGCCGGTCGGGCGCGGCCCTTTGCAGGCCAACGCCCGGTTCCTTTCAAGCCGAAGCCTCAAGCCGCGGGCTGGCGGAAGCGTTCGAAGAGATCGCCCACGATGCCGCCCGTCTCCATGCTGATGCGCACGACCCGGCTCTTGAGGAAATGGAAGGCCACGCTGGTGGGAATGGCAACCGTGAGGCCGAGGAACGTGGTCACCAACGCTTCCGAGATGCCGTCGGCCAACTGCGCCGGCGTGGCGCCACCGGCCGTCGAAGCGATGACGTTGAACGCGGCGATCATGCCGGTCACCGTGCCGTAAAGGCCGAGCATGGGAGCCACCGCCACCATCAACGAAAGATTGGACAGTTTTCCGAAGAGCTTGCCGGTTTCCTCGTCGCCCGCCGTCTCGATCGCCTTGATGATGGCGTCGTATCCGCCCTCCATCTTGGAGAGCCCCGCCCCGACGATGCGGGTGAAATAACAGTCCTCCGTCTGACACAATTCGGCCGCTTCATCGTACGCCTGCTCCTCGAAGAGCTGCTCCAGCTCGGTCACCAGATGCGGCGGCAGCAGCTTTTCGGCTTTCTGCTCGACCGAATACTGAATGATCAACGCCAGCGCGGCGATCGAGACGAGGAAGATGATCGCGCCGACCCAACCGGCCGCCCTGACCGAATCCCACCACGTGCGCTGCCGCACGACTTCCGCCTCGGCACCGCCTTCTTCCGCATTGGCCACGCTGGCCACCGTCTGAAGGCCCAGCCCGTGGCTCACCTCCACCGCCACGCCCACCATCAACGCCGCCAACGCCAGCATTGCCATCCACCGCATGGGACATCCTCCTTTTTTCCCGGTCTCGCGACCGGCGCTCTCCCCACGAATCCGAATCCCCAAAACTACTTCTTGGCCCCGCCGCCTTTGCCAGGATCGGCCTTCTTCTCCGGCTCCTTCTTCGGCTCTTCTTTTTTCTTCTCCGGCTCCTCTTTTTTCTTCTCCGGCTCCTTGTAACCGACGCGAGCCAGATCCTGCTGCGCCAGCTTGGCAAACGAACTGTCCGGGAAACTGCGTTTCACGTTCAACCAATAGCGGATGGCCATATCCCTTCCCGTCGGCTCCTGATCCTTCATCTTGTCGTAGCAGAGGCCCACGAAATAGCTGGCCTCTTCCACATACTCATCCCGATCGAAGAACTGGACGAGAACCTGAAGGTAGTTCCAGCGAGCGTCGGAATACGCCTGCTGCGCCTGCAGCGCGTTGTTCTTCGCCTCGAACTCGCCAGCCAAGGCCAGGCTGGCGCGCCCCATCACCGTGTAGGCGCCGGGCAACATCGCCAGCAGCGCCGGATCGCTGGTCTCCTGATAGCGCTTGATCAGCGAGTCCGCGCGCGCACGCGCATCCGCAAACTTGCTCTGCTTGACCAGGCACCTCAGTTCGCCATCCATCGCCTCGGCATAGATGGCGGGAAATTTCTTGGTCACCATGCGCTGCACGGCCATGTAGGCCTCCGCCGCCTGGGCGAAATCGCCTTTCTTCTCCAACAGCTTGCCATTGCCGAGCTTGATCATCGCATCGGCCCGGTCGGCCTGCGTCCGGTACTCGAGATCTGCCGTCTTGGCCGTCTCTTCCCGGTACTGCTTGATTGCCGCCGCAGCGGCCACGAAAGCCTTCTCGGCTTCCGCAAACTTCTTCTGCTCGATCAGGCTGATCGGCAGCTTGACACTCGCATCCAAGAGGAAACGCGACTTCGGATTGGCCTTCAGCACCGCCTCGAAATAAACCGCCGGCGCGCTGTACTGATACGTCTTGCCTTGATATCCATCCCAAAACTGCCCGTCAAACATCGCACAGCCGAGACGGTAGTTGCAGTACTCGATCACCCACGGCTTGTCCTTGTGATCCTTGGCACGCAACACATCCATGAAATACTTCGCCGCTACCGCGTACCGGCCCTCCTTGAACCGCTCCAGCCCACGGTCATACTCCTGAGGCCGGTCGAACCGAAGCACATCGGCAACCTTGTAACTGGGAATCTTGACCGTCGAAGCCTTCGACTTGCCCTCGACGACCACATAATCCTCGACCGTCACCCTCGTTCGCACCGGTTTGGCTTCATCCAGCCGCTGAATAACGTCCAGATCCTCTTCATCCTCCGCCGACCACACGCTACCGGCAACGGGCAGCAGAAGACCCACACCCAGCAAAAATGCAACGAATCGCTTCGTCATGACCTCACTCCAAGCCACCTAGCTTAACGAAACAGCCCCGGCTAACTTGCCGGAAAACCGAACATGTGCAGCGACCCCTTTCAACAAAACACAACCCTTTCTAAATGAATGAGTTGTGAATTTAACGCGATCAGTCTTTCTTCTCTTCCGGCTTCGGCTCCGTAGGCTTCGCTTCGGGCTTCTCTTCCGCCGCTTTAGGCTCCTCCTTGTCCGGCGCCTTGGCCTCCCCAGTCGTCACCTCTTCCTTTTTGCCTTCGGGTTCCACACTCCTCGGCGCCTCGCCAACCCCCTCCAACCTGGGAAGCGACAAGGCGGGAAGGCTCTTCAGCTTCCGGGTCAGATCGGCGATCTCCGCCGTCACTTTATCGCGGCGCTCGACCAATTCCGGTTTCCGCTCCTTTAGTTTGTTGATGGAACCGAGACTGACAATGGCCTCGTCGACATCCCTGGCCAGCCTGCGCAATTCGGTCTGCAGCGCATGCAATTTTTCGAGCGTCTGATAGCGCGTCATGAAATCGTCGGTCAAGACCTCCTTTTCGTTGGGCTTGCCCTTGTAAAGCTGGACGAAACGGTCCAGCTCGCAGAACTCGTTCCAGTTCTCGATCTTGGATTTGAGGAATTCATAGCGCCACCGGACGCCCGGCGGCACCTTGTCGATGCCGTTCTTGACCGCCACCTTGTAGGCCGGCTCGACCACTTCGATGAACTCGACCTCGTCGGGCGTCTTGGGTTTGTAATCGACGACCGTGTCGATCTTGACCTCCTTCAAAGGCTGCGCTCCGTTGGCATAGCACCACTGGAGGAACTCGTCGATGTCCGGCCAGTACTTTTCGACCACGCGGGACTTTCGCCCTGCCGTGTTGATCAGGAAGTGGGGATATTCCGCCGCCGATTTCCCGTCGCCCATCAACTGATAGACCTTGGAGATCTGGATGGACGTTTTCACGTATAGCTCGGAAGAGTTGTTCTTGGACTCGCCGTTCTTGACATCGTAGAAGATCTTCAGGGCGCCCTGGTAATCCTTGTTGGCCACGCGAAGCTCGCCCTGCTTGAGCTTCATCGAGGGCACGTTGCCGATGATATCCAGCAGGATGCCGAGTTGCCGATCCGCGATGTTTCGATACTGCGCCGCCTTTTCCGGATTGGTCTTCTCGATCTCGTCGGCGGCGGCGATGGCGGAATCGGCCAGCAGCTGCCTGGTCGCCACGATGCGCTGCCGGTAGTCGAGTTCCTCCTTGACGATGTCCAGCCAGCACTTGCCGTCCACGCCTTCCTTCGGATCGAGCGTCCCGCACTTGGGATAGTTCTGTTTGATCGTCTCGATCTGGAGCTGCGCCTTTCCGTAATCGACGGGATATTTGTCGTGGGCCGGCCGGAGCCTTTCTTCCACATCGACATTCCGATCCTCTTCGTAAAGGTAATCGATCAGGACCGCATGGTCTTTCCGGCAGGCCTCCATTTTCTGCAGGTCCGGGAACTTGATGACATCCTGCATGCGCTTGAGCACGACAGGCCAATCGTCGTCCGAGCGGCGACAGTTCTTGTCTTCGGGATCGAAGAGCTTGAGCATCTCCTCGGCGATATCGGACGCCGCCACGTAATCCTTGATCTTCTCCAGCGTTCCCAGCAGGCGGCCGTAATCGTCGAGATCCCGCTCCTTCTCGGGCTTGAGCTTGAGGCTCTTGGTCATGTACTCGGCCAGTTTGCGGTCGTACTTGCGGACCGTTTCGACATCCATCTGCGCCTTCTCTGCACGCACGGAAGCGTTGTAGTAACGCGCGGTCAGATTGCCCAGGGCATAGCGGTAGTAGGATTCCCTGGCCTTCAGGGGCTGGAGCAGCTTGCCGGCCTCCTCCAGCGCGCCATCGCACTCGGGCGGATTCTTTTCGCCAGCCAGCTTGCTCAGGGACCGGAACTTGTTGAAGACCACCGTCAGGAGCTTGGGATCCTCGGGCGTGTCCTTCAGATCCGAGGCATAGGTCTTCAGGTACTCGTCGCAGGCCTTGATGCACTCGTCCGTCATGCCCGCGTTGTAGAACAGCGTCGTTCTCGAGAGTTTGACGAGCTTGGCCAGTTTCTCGCGGCGCGCTTCGACTTCGGGCGCGGGATTGTGGGTCTTGGCCACGTACTCCTCGTACCGCTGGAACGCCTGGATTCCTTTTTCCGCCAGATCTTTGGCCTGTGCCGCCACGTCCTCTTCTTTCATCTTGCCGGTTCGCGAGATCTTGTCGACCAGGAGGACCTGCGCCAGAACGGCCGTGGAACCGGCCTGATACAAGGCCACCTCGTACAACGGCGACGAGGTCTTGACATCGCCGAATCCCTTCACGCCATCCTTGTAGCGCTGATAAGCCTGGAGCAGATTCTTGGCGGCCTCCTCGGGGCGCTTTTCCTTCGCCTGCGTGCCCGCCTGCTCTTCGAAACCCCGGGCGTCCACCAGCGCCAGTTTGCCCTTGTCGTAATCGATGTCGCCGCCGAACTGTTCCAGACCGTCGCCGCCCTCCTCCAGCATCGTCTCCTTGAGCCGCTTGTTGGGCGGAGTGGGCGGAAGCTTGTTGAGCGCAATGATGATGTTGCGAGCGCTGCGTTTGAGCAATCCCTCCTCCTTGCCCTCCTCGCGGTCCAGGTCTTCGATCAGTTTCTTGGCCAGCGCTTCCTGCTGCTTGCTGTCGAATTTCTTGGGCAGCCAACGCTCGCGCGCCTTCTTGTCGAACGCATTGCGCAAGGCCCGATACGCCACGGCCGCTTCCAGCAACTGGTCCATTTTCTGGTAGGAAAGCCCCATTTCGAACCAGGCACTGGGCTCGACGGAAAGCCGGGTGACGGCGTCCGTCACCTCCGCATTGCGGGCGAGCGCAATGGCGCGCCGGTAATACTCGACGGCCTGCTCGTAGTGGCCTATGGCTTCGGCATGCTCCTCCGCCGCCTTGGCCGCATCGCCGCCCTGCTTCTGCTCCTCGTACCGCCGGAACGACTGCTGCCCCTGATAGAAGAAACCGCGCGCCGTGTCGAACCATTCCTGGGCGTTCAGGCGAGGGCGCTTCTTCTGACCGGCTTCGCTCAACACCTTGGCCATCGTCTGCGACGCGTTGTAGGACCACGGCGGCCCGGCAGCGACCACCTCCCGGAGCGCCTTGATCGCATCGGCCACCTCGACCGCGCTGGAGTCCGGCTGACGGACCAGCGCGAACGCGTAGTCCATCAGCATCTGCTTGCCGGAAGGTTCGTCGAGAATCCATTTGAGCGATGGACTCATCTTGATCTGCTTGACCAGCGCGATCACTTCCTCGTACTTGGCCGGCTCCTTCTCGCCTGCCTTCATTTTCATCTGCACCAGGTCGAAAATGATCATGCGCTGGAGGGCGCGGACCGTATGCGAGGCGCTTTCCTCGGCCGCCTCCGGCAGCATGCCCAGCGCTTCGCGCCAGGAATCCGACGCGTTCTTCTCGTCCAGAACATACGAATGAGCACGGCCCTTCGAGTACAGGTAAAACGCGCACGCCAGCCCGAACTCGCTCAGTTGCTCTCCATCCACCCGCGATCGGCAGTACTTGCCCAGCTCCTCGGCTTCCTTCTTCTTCACCTGGTCCGTGTCGGCATACGCATCGATCTGCATCAACCACGTCTGCAAATAATGCTGATCGGCCGTAACCACCTTCTCGACCGCCGCACCGATCTTCTCCATGATCTTGGCCGGAACCTCCGCCTCCATCGCATTCTTTTCGATAAACTTGAGGTACTCCTTGTACGCCTCCACCAGCACCGGGAAGACCCTTTCGACCTCCGCTTTCTGCCGCTGCTTGATACCCTCCAGAATCGAAACGGCCTTCTTCCGCGATTCCGCTCCGCCGTTGGGATCCGCCTTGGCCGTATCGATCAGGACCTTCACGAACTCGAGCTGGATCTCGTCGGCCCCCTTCTTCGCCTCCTCAAGAAGCGGGTGCCCCACACCCTCGCGCTGAAAGTCCTTGTAGATCTTGTCCGCTTCATCCAGCAGTTCCTTCCTCCGTTCCGGCGAAGCCCCCGAAACCTGCCTGCGCAGGAGCAAGGCGCGTATCAACCGGCCTTCGAGCTTGACCTCTTTCTTGCCGCTCTGATCCAGTTTCCCAATAAGTCGCTCGACCAGATCCTGCGTCGGGAAACTGGGCGCGTCCTTGTCCACCTCAAGCAATCGGCTTGCGAACTCGTAATCGTTCGCCGCCCGCACCGACCAACTCACGCCAACCCCTAAGACAATCGCCAGACCGACACCAGCCTTAAGGATGCTGCGTTTCATGACTCGACAACCTCCATGCCCTTCAAACCCGCCTGCCATCGTCTGCCCGGCGCCCCGAGTGAGGGCAGAGTAACCCACCTCACTAACGGAAACCGCGTAACCGACTTGCACGGAAAATCCACGATGAACGCCAACACGCTTTCCCGTAAAACAAGAGAGCCCAAGGTGTTGGCCTTGGGCTCCCCTGAAAATGCTCGAACGCCGACGACAGGAGCGCCCCATGAGCGCTAGAGCTTCTCCTCTTCTTCGTCGAAGAGCACAACGCGAGAATTCACCATAATCAACAGGTTGCGCCGTTCGCGCTGCTTGATGTTGGTACCGAAGATACGACCGATCACCGGAAGGTCGGAGAAGAACGGGACGCCCGTCTTTCCGTCCAGCTTGTGGTCGTTGATCAAACCCGAGAAGAGCAACGTCCCGCTGTCAGGCACGGTGACCGTGGTGGCCACGAAACGGAGTTCGATCTGCGGCAAGTCGATGGGCAAATACAGCGCCGACAACAAGCCCAGACCGACCGACTGACCTGCTTCGTCGCCCTGAGCCGTCTCAGCCGGCGTGCCCAAACGCCGGAACCGGATGAAATCGGCCACGCCTGGACGGAGGTCCAAGGTGATGTACTTGCGATCATGGCTGACAGTAGGCTTGATCTCCAAAACGACACCCGTCGTCAGCGCGCGAATGACCGGGTCCCACATGTCGCCCGAAACGTCGTAATCGTAGATGTACGACTGCTGCGTGGCAACCAAGATGTGAGAACGCTGATTGTTGAACTGCATCAACTTGGTGGCGACCAACACGTCGTTGGTCTGGTCCTTGCGCACAGCCTGCAAAACCATGTTCGCTTGGATGCTATGCAAGAACCTGAATTGCATCACCAAGCCTTGCGCACTCACATTCGCGTTACCCAGCGAACTGCCCAAGGGACCGTTCTGAATCACATTGACTAGATTCTGCGTGACTGCCTGCAGAAGCTGGCCGGCTCCATACTGTTTGCGGAAGCCGGTCGCCATGCCGTTAGGATCGTTGATATTGTCATTGTTGGGGAAGTTCGGATCCAACCTGGGATGAATCAACGGTCCGCCCTTGGTCGTGAACTGGTTCCAAACAGGGTATCCGGGAGCAATACCGGCAGGCCCGCCACCGTTGGGATAGAGCGAGTGGGCATTGTCCCCCGGCAGGTACGGATTATTGGCGCCGTACGGATTGGGAAGGCCTGTGCCGGTTCCATCCAAACCAGTGAAATGAACGCCGATCTGTTCCAGGAAGCCATCCACCGTATCGATGAAGCGGACCTGCGTCAGCACTTGGACGGCCTGCGTTTCGCGGAAGCTCTGCAGAATCCTGCGAATCTTGCCGTGCACCTCGGGCCGCTGCATGACGACCAGCTTCCCGCCCTGTTCTTCGATGGATGTGGATGCGTCGCTGAAATCGGCCGGCAGCAGCCGCTCGCGGATGAGCTGAGCCATATCCGGAGCCGTAAGCGTGGGTCCCGTGGTCGGTTGGACAAAATTGACGCCCGCAGCTCCGCCCTGGGATGCCGTGCTCAATTCGATGCGCGGCGCAGGGAAGTCGGTCGGCGTGCCTGTCAGGTCGCGGATGTCGTAGATTTCCAGTTCGACATTCGTTGCCAGATTGGCCCGAGTGGAGATGTAAATGGCCTGCCCACGGAGGTCATAATCCAGCTCGGCCAACCGCAGGATCCACTTCAGCGCCGTCTCCATGTCCATGTCGGTGACACGCAACGTGATCTTGATCTGCGAGGCACCGCCCGCAGCTGCCCGCGGATCCAGAATGATGTTCACCTTGCTCAAGGTCTGCAGGAAGGTCAACGCCTCCTGCAGGGGCGTATCGACAAACTCGAAACTCACGCGGCGCGAAAGCTTCCGCATGATGTCCATCTTCCACGGTTCGTCCGTCCGCGTACGACCCGAATGACCGGTCCGTTGAGCGATCTCGGCCCAGTTGTCGGGATAGATGAGGTACGCCTCGTGCGGAATGACATTCCTGTCCGCCAGTTCCATCTGACGTTTGAACTGTTCGTGGTACTCCTCCTCGATCCATTTGGCCTTCTTGATGTGCTTCCGGTCCCTGGCCGTGATTTGAATGGCATGGGCGGCGGCGTTGGTCGGATCCGACTCCAGAATCCGCCCGGCCAGCATCTCGGCACGTTCGTACTCGCCGATTTCGAAAAGGGCTTTGACTTCGTCCAGCTGAACGGCAACCCGTCGCTGTTCCTGTTCGCGCTCCACAGTGGCGCGCGCGTTGGAAAGCTCCATCGCCTTCTGCTTGTCTTCCTCGGCCAGCTGCACTTCCAACGCCTTGATGGATTTACGGACTTCACCGATCATCCGCTCGGCCTGATGCTGCTGCTCGGCGACATTGACGCCCACCGGCATCCACTTGATCAATTCTCGCGCACGTTCGAACGCATCCAACGCCTGCTGGTACTTTCGGATCCGCTCAGCCGTCGTCAGATCGGGACTTTCCTGAGCCTGGGAAACGTACCGGTTACCCCAATCGATACGGTTATCGAGGGTAACCAGCCGCTCCTGGATCGCTACCCGCTGGCTTTGCGCAAGCGCCTGAACCGCGGACTGGATGCGATCCTGCCGCTTGTTCAGGATGTTGTTAACCTCGACTAGCAATTGCCGGGCTTCCTCGTTGCTCTGATCGAGATTAACCGAACGCAACAGCTCGACCTGAGCGGCCTTGTATTCGAAGGCCTTGTAAAGGCGCTTACCCGCATCCAGATGAGCCTGGGATTGCACCTTGACCTCATCGCGAAGCCTCTGCTCCTCGAGCGCTTGCTGCTCCAAACGCTTGACCGCCTCGGCATCGGCAGCCGTCGACTCGGCCTTCACCCGTTGGAGCGGAGCCCCCAGAAGGAGCGCCAAGCACAGGCCTGCGATGACCTTACGGCTCATACGCGCGTGCATCGTGTCTGATCCCTCGTCTATCGCTTCGCCGCAGCCAAGCGAGCCACCGGGCCCGCAGCCCAAAAGTTCCGAATCCCGTCCCCCATGCGCCTACAAGCTCTGCTCGAGTTCCTGGAACAAAATGATCTTGGGACTGACCAAGATCGCCAGGTTGCTTCGGCCCTTCTCGTCCACATTCCAGCGGAAGAGCCGTCCGATGACCGGCAAATCGCTGAGGAACGGAACGCCATTCTCGTTGGTGAACTTCACATTCCGGTGCAAACCGCCAAGGAACAGGACCCCGCCGTCAGGAACCGTGACCGTGGTCCTGACACGCCGAATGCTGAGTTCAGGGAACTCGATGGGCAACACCACCGTATCGTAGATAGCGTTATTGTCACCAGCCGCGATCACGATGACCTGCTGCATTCTGCGCACACGCAAGGCATCGAAGCTGACTTGCGCCGGACGCATTTCCAACGTCACATAACGCCGGTCGCTCGACACCGTCGGCCGCACATCCAGCACGACACCGGAAAGGAACTGACGGATGACCGGGTCAAACGTGTCGCCCGATACTTCGTAATCCGAAACGTAGTTGTACTGCTGGGCTACGAACATATGTGCGCGCTGAGTGTTGTAGACCGTCAAGCGCGGCGTCAACAAGGTCGAAAAGCTTTCGCGAGCCGCCACGGCATGCAGGAAGGCCTGGTATTGCGGATCGCTAAGCACGGTCAATTGCGCGTTCAGACCACCACTGGCACCCAGCGTCGCGCCGAGCGTATCCCGATCGCCCGAATAGTTGCGCATGTTTCCGCCACCGGTCGTGATGGCACCCACCGTACCGAAGGTAGCGTTGTTGCGCTGATTGTCGCCAGGAGTCTTGGTGAAGCCGGGAATGGGTTGTGTCGCACCGTTCATGATGCCCGAAAGGTCGCCGAAATCGCCATTCAGACCCTTGCCTCCGGTATTTTGGTAGACAGGATCAATTCCCTGCCACTCGACACCGATCTCTTCCAAGTTGGACTCGCGAATGAGCAGGAAGCGCGCCTCGACGTTGACCATCAATTTCTGTGTCGCACGGAAATTATCCAGCAACTGGTTGATCAGCGCGTGCACTTCCGGGCGCTGCATGACCACCAACCGACCGCTGCGCTCTTCGATCGAGGTTCCTTGAGCCGCATCCCACGTATCCGGACGCACATGCGCGCGGATCATGTCCGCGATGTTGGCCGGCGTAACCTGCGCCGTGTCCACCGCATTGACGAACGGATTGCCTGCGGCACCGCCAGCCGCCGCATCCGTCGGATCGGCCGTCTGAACCTGCAGGTCGGGACCAGGCATATCCTGGATCGTAAGCGTCAGGTCGGATACGTCGTAGATCCGCAGCTCGACATCCTCCACCAGCGCGTTCTTCTTGCTGATGAAGATGGCCTTGTCTTTGAAGGCGTAATCCAAGTCGGCCAAACGCAGGATCCAGCCCAAGGCCAGATCGAGCGACATGTCCGTCACGCGCAGATTGATGGCCGGCGGACCCGCTTCCAGCACCTTCGGATCGACAATCATCGTGACGTTCGTCAGGCTGCGCAGGAAGGAGATGGCCTCCTGCAGAGGCGTGTCCACGAACTCGAAACTGACCTTGCGCTGCAGGCGCTTGCGGATCTCCACCTTCCACTGTTCTTCGGCCACGCGCTGTCCGATCGCCATGCGCTCGGGACGCTTGGAGATCTCATCCCAATTCGTCGGATAGGTCAGCAGGTCGCCATACGGAATGTGGTGGTAATCGCCCATCTCCCAGGTCTGAATCACGGCTTCCTTGTGCGTCTCGCGCGTCGTAAGCGCCTCGACATCGTGCTGGGCGGCCCGCGCCCTGCGTTTCAGGTGCTCCGCATCCTTGTTCAGCGGATCGAGCTGGAGGACGCGGATCGCCAGCTTCTCCGAAGAACGATACTCTCCGCGCGCGTACAAGGCATCGACTTCCTCCAGCAATTTCTGGATGCGCTGTTTGAAGAGCAGCGTCTCGCGCAGGCCCTGCTCCTCGGCGATGCGCGCGGCTTCCTTCCTTCTAAGGAAGCTGATCTCCTCCTCTTTGGCTCCGATCTTTCCGCGCACGCGCTGCAACCCCTCGTCCACCACGCGCCGTTCGTTCGGCATGTCGAAATTCGGCGGCATGTAGTTGAGGATCTCTTTCACGCGGCGATAGCGCAGTTCGGCTTGGCGCAACTGGTCCAACTGGTCCGCCAGGATCTGCTCCGGCCCCAGATTGGAAACGCCGATATCGACCTGGTCGCCCCGCTCCTCCAGCTTGCGACCTTCCTCCAGAGCCGCCATCAGGACCGCGACCTGCTCCTGAATCCGAACGCGTTCCTGCTCTTCCAACTGCGCCAATCGTTCCGAGAACTGATCTTTGCGCGCACCGAGCATCGAACCGCATTTTCGGCTGTACTCGAGCGCCGCCAGGTTCGTCGGATCCAATTCGGCCGCACGCTGGAAACGTGCCTGCGCCTCCGTGTAGCGCAGGCTCTGGAAAAGTTTCAAGCCGGCCTGGAATTCCGCGGCAGCTTCCGCTAGACGCGCCTGATCCTGAACGCTGGTCAACTGTTTGGATTCGCGCAACAGGCGGTCGGCGCGCTGTTCGGGCGTCTCCTCGGCTGGCACGACAGGCGCGGGCGCGGGCGCCGGCGGCGTCGGAGCCGGCGGATCGGCCACCGGCGCAGCGGGCGCAGAAGCCGTCTCGCCCGCCTTGGGCGCCACATCCACGTTGACAACCTCAGCCGTCTTCTCCCGCTCCACCACTGCCGGCGCTGCAGGCATGGAAACCGCCGTCGGTTTCAATTCGGAAACTTCGACGGTCTTGGCCTTGGAACTCTCGGAGGACAACCAGCCCTCGAGCGCAGAGGCGCGCCCGACTTCGGCGACCTCCGGCGCACTCGCGTCGTTCTCGAGGAACGCCGCGCCAAGATCGCCTTTCTGCTGAAGGGCCGTACAACCCGTGAGCCCCACGCCACCCAGCAGAACCAGCCAGCCTGCGAGCGAACGCATTCGAGTCATCGGTCGCGACCGTCCTTTCTCGTGTCTACGACTGCGAGCCTCACACCTTCTCTTCCGCGGCCTCGCCGCCACAGCACCACACCGCAACAACGACATCACGCACGAAGGCTCAGCTTCCAACCGCAAAATGCGGCACGACCATCCCATCTGCATAAAGCCTTGTGCAAGCTGTTAATCTAAACCCTTTCACAGTTTCGTCAAGCATCATCTGAACCCAATCCACGCTTTTTCGGAAGCCCCGCCTCCACAGGAAAAAAGGCCTCTACCCACGCTACGTATTGCGGTTTTCTCCTTTGGACGGAAGAGATTGCACCATTAATAGACACTTTTCAAACCTCCTCGACGACAATCGCCGACCGCACGGTCCGCCAATCGCCGCATATTTTTTCGGCCCACCTTATTATAAGCAGCTTGACAGCCACCCCATCCTATGGGAAGGACAAGGCCCGCAATTCAGGAGCAACCGGAAACCATGTTCGAAAGCCTAACCGAGTCCCTCAACACCTTCTTCGTTCGCGTCCGCGGCAAAGGCAAGAAGCTCACCGAAGCCGACATCAAAGAGGGTCTTCGCACCGTCCGCATGGCCCTGCTCGAAGCCGACGTCGCATTGCCCGTCGTCAAGGAATTCATGACGAAGGTCGGCGAAAAGGCTGTCGGCCAGGAAGTGCTCGCCGCCGTAGAACCCTCGCAGCAGCTCGTCAAGATCGTCCACGACGAACTCATCGCCCTGATGGGCCCCGGAGAGACCGGCCTGCAGCTTCAGCCCGAAGGCCTCACCGTCATCATGCTCGCCGGCCTGCAAGGTTCGGGCAAAACGACCACGGCCGCCAAGCTGGCCAACCGGCTGAAAAGCAAGGGGCGCCGCCCTCTTCTGGTCGCCGCCGACCTGCAGCGCCCCGCCGCCATCGAACAACTGAAGGTCCTGGGCGAGGACCTGGAGATTCCCGTCTTCTCCGAAACCGGCATCGCCCCGCCCGAACTCTGCCGCAAGGCCGTGGAGCACGCCAGGGCCAATCGCTGCGACACGGTACTGCTCGACACCGCCGGCCGCCTCCACGTCGACGACGCGCTGATGACCGAACTGCAGCAGGTCCATGCCGCCACCCAGCCGCACGAAATCCTGCTTGTCGTCGACGCGATGGTCGGACAGGACGCGGTCAACTCGGCGAAGGAATTCGATCGGCGCCTGCCCATCAGCGGCGTGATCCTGACCAAACTCGACGGCGATGCGCGCGGCGGCGCGGCGCTTTCGGTCCGCCAGGTGACCGGCAAGCCGATCAAGTTCGTCGGTGTCGGCGAAAAGCTGGATCGTCTGGAGGAGTTCCACCCCGAACGGATGGCCACCCGCATCCTCGGCATGGGCGACATCGTCAGCCTGGTCGAGAAGGCGCAGGAGGTGATGGACAAGGAGCAGGCGCAGAAGTTCCAAGAGAAGATGGCCAAGGACCGCCTGACCCTGGACGACTTCCTGACGCAGTTGCGCGCCGTCCGGAAAATGGGCTCCTTCAAGGACCTCCTCGGCATGATCCCGGGGCTTTCCGGCCTCAAGGACATCGACGCGTCGGACGAGCAGTTCGGACAGGTCGAGGCCGTGATCTCCTCGATGACCCGGGAGGAGCGCCGCAACCCGACGATCATCGGGGCAAGCCGCAAGAAGCGCATCGCCAACGGTTCGGGCGTCAACGTCAACGACGTCTCGCGGCTGCTCAAGCAGTTCGAGGAGGTGACCAAGCACCTCTCGAGCTTCACGAAGGCGGCGAAGCTGATGGATCGCGTGATGTTCACGCCGGTAGCGCACCGCGGACGGACGCTGACCGAGGAAGACCGCCGCGCGATCAAGAAGCGCCGCAAACTGGAACGCCTGCGAAAGAAGCAGTCCAGGCGATAGCGCCTCTCCGGCCCATGCGCCACGCCGGTGCGGCAAAGGAGGGTGTTCCCGCGTGTTCTCACCCCCCTGGCGTCCGGTCTTTCTCTTCGCGATGCTGGCGTTCGGCCCGGCTCTGCCCGCGGTTGACGCGATCCTGCGCATCGATCGGACCGTCGAGGCCGGTACCAGCCAGTTGCGTCTCGGTCTGACGCATACGCACGCGGGTCTGGACGCGCAAGGCGCCCACGAGACGGCCGTCAAGCGCGCAACGGAACTGCTTCGCGGCGTGGCGGCCTTCCAGAATACGCATATCATGGGTTGGGGCGTCGACTCGCCGATGCCGAAGGCAGACAGCTACCGTTGGGCCTCGCTCGACGCTCGCCTGAACTTCATGTCGACGCTGGGCGGCGAACCGGTCATCACGCTCTGCACCTGTCCGGGCTGGATGAAGAGGAGCGGCAAAGACTGGGCGATGGACGAGGCGCCCGCGGCCGAGCACTTCGATGCCTTCGCGGCGCTCTGCGTCGAAGTGGCCAGACGATACCCGCAGGTGCGCCACTACCAGGTCTGGAACGAGTTCAAGGGGTTCTGGAGCAAGGAACAGAACAACTGGGACGCCGAAACCTACACGGCGCTCTACAACAAGGTCTACGACGCGCTGAAGAGGCACGACCCCAGGCTGAACGTCGGCGGATTCTATCTCGTCGTGCAGGGCACCGGCTCGAAGAAACCCGGCACGAACACCTACGAACCGTGGAGCGAGAAGAGCCGCGAGGTGCTGAAGTACTGGCTGAAGAACAAGCACGGCGCCGACTTCGTCTGCGTCGATCGCGGCATGCAGGATTTCCACGACAAGAACCGGTATACGTTCGACGAGCTGATGGCGCTGACGCCGTTGTTCGGCAAGGTGGTTCGCGAGATCCACGAACTGACGGACCTGCCGGTGTGGTGGGCCGAGTATTACGGGGCAGGGACCGAGACGCCCGAGACGGCCGCGGCCCAGTACGCCTCGATCTATATTCACATGGTCCGCTCGGGCGCCTCTGTGGCGCTGCTCTGGAACCCGGTGGACGGCGAGGCCGGTTGCGGGCTGGTGACGCCGGTTCGCGATCCCACGGGCGGCGCCGCGCTGCCGCACCTGACCGTCTACCGGGCGATCAACGAGCACTTCAGCCGAGGCGCGGTGCTGGTGAAGGCCGAATCCAGCCTGCCGGCGGTCGAGGTCCTCGCGACGAAGACGAAAACGCTGCTGGTGAACAAATCGGCGGTCAAGGTCCCGATCGATCTGAACGGCGCGAAGACGGAACTGGCGCCGTATGAGGTGAGGTTGATGGATACGCCGGGGAAGCTGTAGTGATTCGAAAGACCGGCAATGGCATTTCGGGTTTCCCTCTTCTGTTCGCAGAACACGCCCTCGATGGTCGGTACATCTGGCTGCCGATCGAGTTCGAGGGCCGACGGATCGTTTTGCGCTGGCATGCAGAATGGGACTTATCGCACTTTCGCCAAACGGCAACCTTTTGTCCCGATGGAAGTTATGCAGAACGACAGCAGTCATTGATTCAAGCCGTCTTGTCCGCGCCCCTGACAGGGGTACGCTTGTAAAGTTGCCTGTGATGTCTTCCTTGGGCTCGGGGACTGTACTTCGGTATGGACGCAGACCTTCACCAGCGCATCGTGCTGGGTGTCGAGCTGGAAAGCTACACGATCCACCGTTCGGGTTACTACATCAGCCGCGAACTGGCCTTTCCCCGAAAAGGCGTCGGGGAGAAAGGCGAGCGGTTTGGCCGCGATGCCAGCATCGGCACCGAATACAACGGGCCGCCTTTCTCGACGATCCGCGAAGGCCTCTTTCTGCTCAAGGCCGGCCTGCGCAAATACAGTCACGACCATTACCGGGGCCAGCCGGATCGAGACGAACGTCATCAATTGTTCCTGACCGGCGGGTGGCGCGACCGTTACGCCGGCGCACACATCCATCTTTCCGTGGCCGACGAGAAGCTGACCAAGGATCGTGCGCGACACCTGGCCTGGCATCTGCACGACCACATTCCGCTCTTCATCGCCATCGGCGCCAACAGCCCCGTCTGGGCGGACGAACTGACTGACAGCGCCTCGAATCGCATCGTGCGCGCCAGCGACACGTACTTCCGGCCGATCCGGCGCGGCGAGCTGACCTCGCGCGCGCTGGACGAAATGACCTACAGCCGGGGGCGCAAGACCAAGCCGCCGACGCTGGAGCTCCGCGTGCTGGATTCGAACATCCCCGAATATGTGATGGCCGCGGCCTGCTGCGTCAAGGCGGCCGCCCTGGGCTGGCTGCGCGGCAACGGCGCCGCCCATCGCATCCGGCACACCCAGTATCTCCGCGCGCGGTTCTGCGCCGCGCAGAAAGGCATGCAATCCAAGCTCTGCTGGAACGGCGAGTGGCTGCCGGCCGCCGAGTATCTGGACCGCTTCGTCTGGACCTACCGCCGGGAGTTCGCGCAGATGGACATCCCGCAGGAACTCTGGACGGTGCTGAAGTTGCTGAAGAAGGGCGTGAACGGCGGAACGCTGCTCCGCGACGCCGTGGTCCGGGCGCACCGGGAACATCCGCAGACCTGGCAACGGCGCTTCGCCAAACGCTACACCTTCGCGCTGGACCAGTTGCTCAGCGGGAACACGATCCTCGATTTCGCAGAACGGATCGGCGTGGAACTCCCGCATCTGAACGGCACCTGGCTGGGGCGAAGCCGTCTGAAGCTGCTGTAAGCGGTCCGTCGCCGAAAGGCATCGCGGTGGCGTTCACCGTTCCCGTCACATTCCCGGGAGCGCCAGCGCGTACATTTCGCTCAGCCGTTTTTCCAGCGTCGCCTGCGCCTCGGGCTCCAACACCTTCGCATCGCGGATCAGCACCAGGCCATCGTGCGCGCCGGCCTGCAGGTCCTGTGCCCAGCGCATCAGGTCTTCCACCACCTCGGTGCGGAAGCCGCGCGCCTTCTGCTGGCCTTCGCGATCCGGCGCGCCGAGGTGTCTGCGCGCGGCGATCTGCGCCAGCGCCCGCGCGACATGCGGGCGGTCGTCGGCTTCGTAGCGTCCGCCCGGCCCGCGCGCAGCCACGATCTTCAAGCCGATCGTCAGCGCCGCCGGCGCGGTACCCGGACCGTCCGAAGCGGCCAGGATCGCGCCGATGGCCGGCAGTACGGGGATGAACATCAGCCGCGGCGCCAGCGCCTTCAGGATCTCCATGCGCAACTCGTCGGACAACCCGTCGTGGCTGCCGATTTCGCGCAGCGCCTGCACCAGGAAAGCCGAATTCGTCGGCCCCCATACCGCCGTTCCCCGCACGATCCCCTGCCACCGCTCGGTCAGGAAAAGCACCGCATCGCGCCGCAAATGGTTCGGACAGCTCCGCGAACAGGCGATGCGACTCAGGCCCGCCAGGGCCACCGGCAGAAATTCCATGAGGCCCTTGTCGTCCGGAATCTGCAGCATCTTCCCGGGTGTCGGCTGGGCCGCATCGAGGCTCAACTCGCGCTCGACCTCCTGCACGCTTTCTTCCAGCAGGTCCACGGCCAAGGCCACCAGGTCGAACTGCGCCCGCCGGGACGAGGCCAGCCAGCTCAGCCCTTCCATCGCGTCCTGCCGTCGCCGGGGATCGCCGGACTTCACGTCGTCCATCAGGTGGCGCGTCACCACTGCGCCGGCCTCCTTCGAGGCCGCCGGCGAAGCGGCCAGTTTGCCCATCGCCGTCAGCAGCTCGCGACGGCTGGGGAAGCCGGGATCGAAGGCGAGCGGCTGCAGGCGGCGGAGCAATTCGGTGACCGCGGCCTGCGTCTCGGCCATCCGGCCCGCCGCCGGCTTGAGCTCCAAGGCCAGGCGCCCCAGGATGCGGGCCGCTTGGACGCGCTGATCGGGCGGCCGCTCCTTGGCCAGCCGCGCGACCAGCGGCTCGATGGCGGGAAGTCCCAGGAACGCGACCGTGTCCTCCGCGATCTCCTGGTCCGGCTTGAAGGCCAGTTCGCCGACGGAATTCAGGAAGGCTTCGGCCAGTTTCCGGCGCGTCTCGTCGGGCACCGACTCGTGGGCGATCCCGCGACAGCCCAACGCGGTCAGCCTCAGGGGCCGGTACGAAGCCTCGGCCGCGCGAAGGACCATGGCCGCGGCACGCGCCTTGGATTCGGCCGAGGTCTCCCGATAGCGCACCAAGTCGTCGATCAGGCGCACCAAGTAGCGTTGCCCGCTGACGGTCGCCCCTTCGAAGGCTTCGACCAGCGGGACGACGGCCGCTTCGCCGCGCGCCGCCAGGGCCGATCCGACACCGCGCGAATCGCGGCCTTCTTCGGTATCGTGCGCGACGAAGTTCGCACAGGTCCGGATCAGCTCCATCTCGCCCGGATCGCCGGCAGGCGTGGCGTCGAGCAGGATCTGCAACAGGAACGCCTCGACGCCCCGGTCCGTGCATTTCCCGCGCTCTTCGCGGAAGAGCGGAAGCGCCAACGCCGGCGCTTCGCGGCAGAGCCTGCGGTACAGCCGCAGCAGCGGCAGGCAGACTTGATTCGCACGCGGCGGGGCGCCGCGACCCAGCGCGGTCGCCAACAACCCGAGCGTCACGCGGATCAGTTCGGCGATCCGCCCCGGCGCACCGGTCAGGGCGATCGCCGAACCGTGCAGGACGTCCACCAGCCGGGCCGCCAGCGGACCGGGCGGTTCGCCCTTCAGCGCCGCAAGGGCGCAGACCGCGATGGCCGCGCGCGCCAGGACCGGAACCTCGCCGGCCAGATCGAGCACCAGGCGGTCGGCCGCCCGACCGCGAAGCTCCTCGCTCCCCTCGCTGAGCGCGCGCATCCCGCTGGTCAACTCGTCGCCGACTCCGAGCGTGAAGAGCATCTCGGCGCCTTCCGCCCGCACATCCGCGTCGCGGTCTTCCAGCGCGCGAAAAATGACCTCGGCCTTCTCCTGCAGGGGCAACGGCGCGTAGGCGAGCAACCGCAGCGCCTCGATGCGGTCCTTCTTCTCGGCGGACGTCACCAGCCGCAGGCGCAGACGATCCAGTTCGACCGGCGTGAAAAGCGTCTCGGAACCCTTGCCGGCTCCGGCAGCAAGCCGCTCCACCAGCGGCCGCGCGGGCACGACGCTCTCGGGCCGCGCAACCAGCGCCTGGCGGTCCGGAACCGGAACCCGAGCCGGTTCGGGTTCCGCCTGAGGCGCCGGCGCCGAATCGGCCCACGCCTCCTCCGCCTCCAGTTCCTCGCGCAGACAGAGCACGCACACGCCTTCGGACCGCGCGACCGCCGGCCGGTCGTACGCGGAAACCGCCGCGCCCAGGTGCTTATCCGCCAGCGACCGGAGGAGTCCGTCGTCGAGGTCCGCGGACCGTTCCAGCAGCGCCGGATCGAGGAGCAGCGCCTCCATGGGCGTGCCGGGCCGGGCGGTCTCCAGCAGGGCCGGCGAGACTTCGAGACTTTTCCCGAGCAACGCGCCGATGCGGACAAGCAAGCGGCGGGAGACGCCCAACGCCCGCGCTTCTTCGGACTTGCGTACGCCGCGGATCATCCTGCCTGCCTCCATGCATCCGCGGCATAGCGTACACAGCCTGCGAGAACGAAACAAGGGGTTCCGACACGACCGGGGCTGCGACACGGATGGCGAGCGCGATTTCCCGGATACCACCGATGGGAGGCTTACTTTCTGCCTTCCCCCTCCTTCAGCACCGCATCCGCGTGCCGCGCGAAGTGGCCGTGGAGGTCCTCGGTGTATTCCTGCAGCACCTTTTTTCCCAAGCCGTCCTTGTCGCCGCAACGGTACAAGGCGCGCGCCAGGAAAAGTTCGCGCAGCGCGTTGGCGCGGGGGGCCGTCGCCGTCCAGCTCCTGTGCTGCTCGGCCGTCTTGATCGCGCCCTGGATGTCCCTGGTCGCCTGGCCTCGGATGCCGGGCTTGGAGAGCACTTCGGCCAGGGGGCCTGCGGCGGACGGATCGCCGATCTTCTCCAGCGCCATCGCGATCGCGCGGAAGTGGGAAAATTCGCTGCCCGGTTCGAGCTGCCGGAGTTTCTTCAGGATGACCGGCACGGCGCGCTTGTCGCCGATGCGGCCCAGCGCGTACATCAGGCTGTCCATCGGGCTCATGCTCGCGCCGAACTGCCCCATGCCGACATAGGTCCAGCCCTTGTCGAGCTTTTCATGCGCTTCGACGCCCGAGACGATCGTGTCCAGTCCCGTGGCGTCGCCGAAGACGCTCAGCACCTGCGCCCAGCGCAGTTTTACCTTGTCGTCGCCGGCATGGAGATACGCCTGCTTGACCAGCGGCAAGGCCTGCTCGGGGTGCGAAAGGATGATGGCCGTATCGATGTAGGGATCCTTGAACTCCTTGACCGCGGCGGCGATCCGGTCGGCCGGCAGCGGGAAACTGTCCTGGGCCGTCAGGACGTCGGGTTTCAGGTTGCCGATATCGACCAGGTGCCTTTGCAGGGCCTTGATGTCGATCTTGCGCACGGACGTGCCGCCTTTCGCGGCCATCGCGGCGGCCACGCCGGCCGCGTACCCGCCGTTCTGGATATCCGGCTGCATGCGGATCACGGGCACGGCGTCCCGGTGCGCGCTCAGTCCGAGGCCGACGACCAGGATGCCGTCCATCCCCTTGGGCAGCATGGCCCGGTACGGGATGTAGGTGCGCAGGCCTTTATGATGCGGATAGTTGATGGTGAAGTACGGATCGACCGTGTAGCCGTGGGTGTCGAAGTTCGAAAACGCTTCGACGACGGTGTCGGGATGCGTGCGGCTCAAAACCTGGTCGAAGATGTCGATGGTGAAGTCGCCCACGATGCGCCGGCGCTCGCGCGTGTCGATCAGCGTTCCGAAATCGAAGGCGTTTCCTGCCATCCGCTTGCCGAAAACGAAGATCCGCCAGACGTCCAGCATGTCGGTCTCGTCGACGATGGTGTAATCGGTGTTCGTGTAGTCCTTGCCCAGCGTGTGCGGCGGCAGGCCGGTGCCCTGCAGCGCGACGTCGTTGGCGTCGGTGTAGATGCAGGCCGCGCCGCCGGCCGCGGCCACGTCGGCCGCGCCCGTCGCATCGATGACCGTCCTGGCCAGCACCACGCCGCGCCCTTGAGGCGTGGCCACGACGGCGCCTTTGAGCGTGTCCTTTTCGACGAAGGCGCCGCAACCGATCGCGCCGAACCAGATCTCGCCGCCGGCCTTGCGGATCTCGTTGCGCCACCATTCGGCGCGTTCCTCGACGCTCCAGCTCCCGCCGCCGACCACCGACTTGGTGAAGCCGACGACGTTGCCCCAGTAGTACTTCGAGATGCGTCCGAGCGTGCCCACGCCGCCCAAGCCGTCGAGGAACTCGACCACCAGCGTCCTCGCGCCCTGGCGCGCGGCGCCGATGCCGGCGGGCGCGCCGGCCGTGCCGCCTCCGATGACCACGACGTCGAAGGTGCCCAGTACCGGCAGCGCGCGCGCCGGCTGGTCGATGGTCGGCAACCGCTGGATGGGGCGCACGCCCGCCAGGAACTCCCGGATTTCGCCTCTCGAGGCCGACGCCTCCGGGCCCGCAACCTGGACGCGGGCGACGTCCGGAACGGCCTTGGCCGCCACGGCGGCCGCCGCGCCGACGCGCGTGCCCAGGTCGATCAGCACGACCGGATTCGCCAGGCGTTCGGCCTGCGGGCGCGGAAGGTCGGCACAGGCGCCCAGCACGAAGAGCCGCTCGATACCCTTCGGCTTCAGCGCGTCGAGGTCCAACCGGTCGGCGCCGGGCCAGTCGCCCGCCGCCGCCCGGACGCTCCGAATCGCATCGGGCGGAACCTGGAAGAGTCGGTCCGCCGCCGCTTTCATGTCGGGATGCGCCGTCAGGTCCCGCGCCCGCTGCTCGGCCTCCGCAAAGGAGCGATACGAACCGTCCTTCATGGGAAGCCTGAGCGTGTATTCGAAGACGGGAAAGCCGTCCATGTTGGCGGGAAGCTTGCGCACGGCGACGCCCGCGCCTTTGCGCTCCTGGCCCCCGACGACGACGCGTTTGAAAACCTGCTCGCCGGCTGGATAGGGCGTCGTCTCGGCGCCGGCCATGCGCGCGACCCAGGCGCGGTCCGTGGCGTCGACGATGACCTTCGCGCGGACCGCCTGCCGCCCCGCTCGGTTGGCCATGACGACGCCGGCGGGGTTGCCCTGCGCGTCGCGCAGGAGATCGGTGACGAAGCAGCCGTACAGGTATTGGACGCCAGCTTCGATGAGGGCCTCGTCGAGCGCGCGCTTGATGTGCAGCGGGCGGACGAGCACCGCCGGCCGGGCCGCGGACGTGCCGGCCTCGGCCCGGGATGCGGTCCTGCCTGGCGGCGCGACGAGGATCAGCTCGCCGACCAGGACCCGCTTGGACTCCGTGGCGGGCTGAATGGCGAACCGCACATAGCGCGCCCGGGCCTTGACGTCGGCACCCAACGCCAGCGCGGGACGCGTCTCGTCGCTGGCCGGCGCGGAATTCCTGACGACCTGGATCTCGCGCCAGTCCTGCTGGTTGTCGCTGGTCGAGATCGTCACGCGATCGACCAGAAAATCCTTGGCGTGAAAAACATAAGCCACCGCCTTCTCGATCTCGGTCGCCTCGCCCAGATCCGCAATGATGTTGACGGCGCCGTCGTACTGTACGCTTTCCTTGGTGGCGCTGGCGAAAGCGCCGTCGGTCAACCGGCTGGGTTTGGCGGTGTCCGGGTGCGCGGCCGCGGAAGGCCGATCGGCCTTGTAGACGAAATCCAGCCGGTCGGCGACGACCGCGCTCTGGGTGTCGGCGCGCCCGCCTTCGCCAAAGAGCTTCCTGGCGAGCGGATGCCGCAGTTCCTCCTCGCCGTCCAACCAGACGCGAAGCGTGGCGGTGACATCGTCGCCCAGGTAGGTCTTGGGGGCGGCCAGGAAGACCTTGGCGCCGTTGCGCGCCGCTTCGGCCGCCGCCGCGACGCCGCCCGTCGAGCCGCCGATGACGACGACATCGACGTCGTACGCGACGGGGATTTTACGGGCCGATTCGGCCACGGACTCGGCGGCGACCGTCCGCAGGCAGAAAACGAGGGCTGCACCGGCGACCAGCAACGGAAAGAAGAAAAGGTTCTGCATCGTCGTCTCCTCGGTCGAGCACGCACATCGACGCTCCCCCGCAAGCTTGAACGAGGGAGCAGTCTATTCGGCGCCCGCCGCCGGCGCCATGCACACCCTACGCCATTCGCTACACCGGATCGCATGCCGAACAAGCCTTTCGCAAGGCTGGAAAAGTGGCCTTTTCGGCTGGAGGCCGGAGCGCGCCTGGACGCAGGATTCGGGGCTGAATGGCCGGTGGTCCATTTCGTTGCCAGGCCGCAGCGCATCGATACAGTAGCGGCATGCATGCCGACTATGCGCTTTGCGTGGAGAGCGGGTTGCCGGTCCGCTGTCCGGCCTTCGCGATGGAGGGGCTTCGCGTCAAGGAAAGCGACGACGAACTGGACGCCGCGCTGGCCGGGCTGGGGGTGGAGTTGCGCGAGAAGTGGAAAGGGATCGAGCTGAGCCGGATCACGGGCATCCAGCCGGTGCGCGAGATCTACCGCGCGATGGGTCTGGACCCGACGCGCCACCGGCCCTCCTCCGAGGCGCTGCTGCGGCGCGTGCTGCGGGGCGAGTCGCTTTACCGGGTCAACACGCTGGTCGACGCGCTGAATTACTGCAGTCTGAAATACCTGGTGCCCTACGGTTTGTATGACCTCGAGAAGATCCGTCCGCCGGTGACGCTGCGTCGAGGACGGGAGGGCGAGGGTTATCCGGGGATTCGCAAGGAGTACGTCAACGTGGCGGGCCGGTTGTGCCTGGCGGACGAGTCGGGACCCTTCGGCAACCCCAGTTCCGATTCGGATCGCACCCGGATCGAGACGAGCACCACGCGGGCGCTGGTCGTGCCGTTCCTTCCGCCCGCCATGGCCGAAACGGCCGCCAGCGAACTCGTGACCGAGACCGCCCGGACCCTGCGACGCTTCGCGGGTTGAGGGCCTCGTCCCAGCGCGTCGCCTCCAGGGCCGTCGTTTGCCGACTTCCGAAGCGACGAGCGGCGAAAAACCGGGGCCTCCGTGGAACTGAAGTTGTCCTGCGGTCATTGAACGGGCATGCTGTAACCGGTTTAATGGCGTGCACCGGCTTCATCGGCGAGGGAGACAAGCATGCGAAGCGCACGGCGGTCCTGCATCGGATGGCCGGGCCTGCTGGTCCTGGCGGCGCTCTCGTCCTGGGCTGCCGAACCCGCACGTCCGAACCTTCTTTTCATCTTTTCCGACGATCACGCGCAGCATGCCCTTTCCGCGTACGGGTCGAAGGTGAACCGGACCCCGCACCTCGACCGCCTGGCCCAGGAGGGCGTACGCTTCGCCCATGCGTTCGTCACCAACTCGATCTGCACGCCGAGCCGTGCCACGCTGCTGACCGGCCAGTATTCGCATCTCAACGGCGTGCCGGTCTTCAACCGCTTCGACGGGACGCGCGACCACGTGGCCAAGCATCTGCGGGCCGCCGGCTATCACACCGGCATGATCGGGAAATGGCACCTCGGCTCGGATCCCACCGGATTCGACCGCTGGATCGTGCTGCCTGGACAGGGCGCGTATTGGAATCCCGTCTTCCTGGTCCCGGGACACCAGCTCGTCATCGAAGGCCATTGCACCGAGATCACCACCGCGCTGGGCCTCGAGTGGCTGGAAACGCGGCCGCGGGACAAACCCTTCTTCCTCATGCTGCACCACAAAGCCCCGCACCGCGCTTGGGAGCCGGACGAGCGGAACAAGGCGCTCTTCAAGGACCGGGAGATACCGGAGCCCGACACCTTGTGGGACGATTACGCCACGCGCCCCGCCGCGTTGCCGGCCAACCAGCAGACCATCGCCCGCGACCTCACCCGCCGCGATCTCAAGCTGGAACCGCCCGACGATCTGCAAGGCCCCGCGCGCAACCAGTGGCTCTCGCAGAAACCGATGGAAATCGACGTGACCCAACCCGACGGGACGAAAAAGACCCTCTCCGGCAAAGACCTGGTCCGTTGGAAATACCGGCGTTACATGCAGGATTACCTGGCCTGCGTGCAAGGAGTGGACGACGGGGTGGGCCAGGTGCTCGAGTACCTGGAACGGAGCGGTTTGGCGAAGAACACCGTCGTTTTCTACTCCTCCGACAACGGCTGGTATCTCGGGGACCTGGGCCTCTACGACAAGCGTTTCATGTACGAACCCGGCCTGCACGTCCCGCTGCTCGTGCGCGGACCCGGCGTCAAGGCCGGCCATGTCGCGCCGCAGTTCGTGGCGAACATCGATCTCGCGCCCACCTTCCTCGACCTCGCCGGATTGCCGGTCCCCGCCTTCATGCAGGGCCGTTCGCTGGCTCCGCTGCTGCGCGGCGAATCACCCGCCGACTGGCGAACCAGTTTCTACTACCGCTACTACCACGATCCCGGGCATCACCGCACCGCCGCGCATTACGGGGTTCGCACCGCAACGCACAAACTCATCCACTATTGGAAGAAGGACGCCTACGAGCTGTTCGACCTGACGAAGGATCCCACCGAGCAGCACAACCTGCTCTTCGACCAGGCCGAAGCGCAGCGGCCCGAAGTGGCCGCGCGCTTCGAGGAATTGAAGACCGAGATCGCCCGGTTGCAGAAGGAATACCGGGACGAGGGCCAGTATGCCGATCCTGCCACGTGGCCGCAGGGCAGCGCCGACGGACCGTTCGACGACAAACAGCCCCTCGGCACCAAGTCGGTTGCGGAGGCCATCGCGGCTTCGGCGTCCCGGTAAGCCGTGGCGCATCGGCCCTGGGTCCCTCGTCGAACGTCGCGACTCGGTCCGCGATGCCTCGCGGTCCCCGACCGTCGTCGTTCGTGGCGGCCCATTTCGTCTCAACCGGCGGGGCCGTTGCGGTGTATCGATAGCAGGCGTCGTTCTAACGATATAATAGAGAGGCCTCGAAAGGGGATCCGCGATGCCCAACCGCCTGCCCGCCTGCCTGCTGCTCCTCGTTTTCTGCGGCCTCGTGCCGGCGCGCGAGATCGTCTTCCCCAACGACCCGCGCGCCATCGTCGATGTCCAACGCGACTGCGGCGCCAGAGGCGATGGCCAGGCCGACGACACCGACGCGCTCCAGGCGGCCATCGAGCGCTGCGGCGGGAACGACTACTCCCGCTTCGTCTATCTCCCCAACGGCACCTACAAGATCACGCGGACGCTGATCCTCAAGCCGCCAGGGGCCGGCAAGGAGGGCGCCATGGTCGGACCGTGGATCTGGGGACAGGACCGCGACAAGACCGTGATCCGTCTGGCCGACGGAACGGAAGGCTTCGGCGATCCGCAGAAACCGAAGGAGGCCATCCGCGGTCTTTCGCGTCCCGACAACGCGCGCATGAATGCCGACTTCTTCGACCGCACCCTTGTCAACTTCACGATCGACACGGGCCGGAACCCGGGCGCGGTCGGCATCAAGTACTACAGCAACAACACGGGACTCCTGCAGGACGTGAAGATCCGCGGCGAGGGCGCTTGCGGTCTGGACCTCGGCTTCAACGATCAGAACGGTCCCCACCTGGTCCAGGACGTCGAGATCGAAGGTTTCGCCGTCGGCATCCGCACCGACAAGATCCTCAACAGCCAGACGCTCTCCCGCGTGACCGTCCGTGCGCGCGAGGTCGGGCTCCTGCACCGCGGACAGGTGCTGGCGGCCGAAGGGCTGCGGATCCACAGCGCGCCGCTGGCCATCGACAGCGGCGGCAACGGCGTCTTGACGCTCGTCGATGCGCAACTCGAGGGGCCGGCCGGCGCGAAAGGTCCTGCCATCCGGCTCGAAAAAGGCCACCTCTACGCCGCGCGCCTGACCACGACCGGCTTCGCCTCGGCCATCGCCGCGGGCGGCGCCCCGGGCGGCGACGCCGCGGGACCGAACGTGGCCGAGTACGCGTCCCATGGTCCCGACACGCTGGGCGAGGGCTCGCCGAAAACAGGACTGCGCCTCAAACCCGAGCGCGAACCGGACGTGCCGTTGCCTTCGAAGGCCGAGGAGTGGGTTTGTGCCAACGACTTCGGCGCCAAGCCCGGGGACGAAGAGGACGACGCGCCGGGCTTCCAGAAGGCGATCGACGAGGCCGCGAAGAAGGGCGCCAGCACCGTCTACCTGCTCGGCGGGAAGAACGGCGATCCGAACTGGTACTGGATGAAGCGGGACGTCAGGGTTCACGGAAGCGTCCAACGCGTCATGGGGCTGGGCTTCATCCGCATCCTGGGCGGTCCCAGCAAGGATCCCACGTATCCGGAGAATCTGGCCAAGTTCGTGGTCGGAGACGATCCGCAGGGCGCGAAGGTTGTGGTTTTCCAACATCTGCAGGTCTTCTCGCCATGGCCGAGTTTCGGGATCGAGGCTCGTTCTCCGGATCGCACCGTGGTCTGCCGCACGACCGGCGGCACCGTCATCGCGCGCCCCCAAACCAGGGTCTTCATGACCAACTGCGTCGGCCACTGCTACCAGGAAGCCGGCTCGACGATCTGGGCCCGGCAATGGAACACGGAAGGCGGACCGGAGGCCGTGCGCGTGAACACGCGCAACGACGGCGGGCAGCTCTGGATCCTGGGCCTGAAGACGGAAGCCTGCAGCGTCAAGGTCGCCACGCGGAAAGGAGGCCGCACCGAGGTCCTGGGTGTGCACAACTACAACACCTCCGGGTCGAAGGACGAGACGCCCTTCTTCCGTGTCGAGGACGGGACGCTTTCCGTGGCCGGCTACCGCGAGGTTTGCTTTGTCGGCGCGTGGTGGAAGGTGCCTGTGCTGGCGGTGCTGGACGGCAAAGAGTCGCGCCACCCGCCCCACCCGTGGCAGACGTGGTCGCTCCTGCGGGCCGGCCGGTAGTCCTCCTTGGTTGCGGTCAGGCACGACACTTCATCGCGATTCACGGCTCTTCGCATGTCGTGTCTGGCGGGACCCCGTAGGTCTGCCAAGTTCCATGGGGATCGACCTCGAACAGCAATTGAAGATACCGCCCCATGCGCACCTGTTCCGGCGACGGACCCGATCCGGGATCCGCGGGAACGCCTCGGGCCAGTTCCCGGATGCGGCGCCGGATCTCCAGGGCGGCCGCGGTGGAGGAAAACAGCTGCGCCCGTTGTCGTGCCTGGGCGAAATGTTCGTCGGCGTCCTGCGTACGGCCTTCCGCATCGGCCTTCAGCCCCAGGTGCACGTGGTAATGCGGGTGAAAGACCATCCAGCGGCAGGAAGCGACCAGACCGGCGGTCAGCAGCAGGCAGACGGCCAGCAGGGCCAGGCCCGTACGCCGGCGATTCCGCTGGTACTCGAAAACCGCACCATACAGGAATCCCAGCAGCAGGCCGCCCGCATGTCCCCAGTGGTCGATGTTGGGGAAGGCCATGCAGAACGCGAAGTTCAGGAGGACGAAGACGGCGGTCTGCCGGACCTCGGAATTCTTCAGCGCCCGACGCCAGTCGTAACAGGCCATGACTTTGGCGGCCAGGTAGGCGCCCAGGATGCCGAAGAGGCTTCCCGAGGCGCCCGCCGAAAGGTATCCGCCGAACAGCAGGCTCAGGCACACGCCACCGAGGCCGCTGAGCAGATAGATGGCCGCGAAGCGCCAGGTTCCGAAGTGGATCTCGGCCGCGGGGCCCAGCCGGTACAGCGTGTACATGTTCAGCAGGATATGGATCGCGTTCACGTGCAGGAAGAGGGGCGTGAGAAAACGGAACCACTCGCCGTCCCAGACGCCTTCCCGCCAGCATCCTCCATGCGTCTCGAGCACTTCGTGCGGCACCTCCATGAAGCTGCCGGCCGTGCCAGGCGGAAACTTGGTCAGCATCACCACGAAGGCCGCCACGCAGATCGCGATCGTCCCCAGGGTGAAGGGGGCGACTTCCGTAAGCGTGGCGGGGCGGCGGCTCATGGTTCGATCCCGGAGGCGTCGGCTGCCGTTGCAGCTTCGGCGCCGTTCCTGTAACGTAACCGCTGTCCGCCCATTGGCAAAAGGAACCCTGGAGGAGGCCGATCCGTGCCCGAAGACATCCGTTTTTCGCTGCCCACCGAACAACTCCCGACCGCCTGGTACAACATCCTGCCGGACTTTCCCGAGCCGATGGCGCCGCCGCTGCATCCGGGCACCAGGAAACCCATCACGCTCGAGGACATGCTGCCCATCTTTCCGGAGAACCTGATCCGGCAGGAGATGAGCGCGGAGTCTTACATCGAGATCCCGACGCCCGTGCGCAGGGCGCTGGCGCTCTGGCGCCCCACGCCGCTTTTACGCGCCGTGCGGCTGGAGGAGAAGCTCCAGACGCCCGCGCACATCTACTTCAAGTACGAAGGCGTCTCGCCGGCCGGCAGTCACAAGCCCAATACCGCCATCGCGCAGGCCTACTACAACAAGGAGGCCGGCGTCAAGCGGATGACCACCGAGACCGGCGCCGGCCAGTGGGGTTCGGCCCTGTCGCTGGCCTGCCAACTCTTCGGGCTCGAATGTGTCGTCTACATGGTCAAGGTCAGCTTCCAGCAGAAACCTTACCGCAAGATGATGATGCGGACGTGGGGCGCCTCGGTGCATGCCAGCCCCAGCGAAAACACGTCCTTCGGGCGCAAAGTGCTGGCCCAGGATCCCCACTGCCCCGGCAGCCTGGGTATCGCCATCAGCGAAGCCATCGAAGACGCGGTGAAGTCCAAGGACACCAAGTACGGCCTCGGCAGCGTGCTCAATCACGTCATGCTGCATCAGACCGTGATCGGCGAAGAGACCCTCAAACAGATGGAAATGGCCGGGGAGGAACCGGACATCCTGATCGGTTGCGCCGGCGGCGGCAGCAACTTCGCCGGGATGACCTTCCCGTTCGTTCGCGAGAAGATCAAGAAGGGCAAGAAATACCGCGTCATTGCCGTCGAGCCGCGCTCCTGCCCGACGCTGACGGAAGGCGAGTTCCGATACGACTTCGGCGACACGGCCGAGACCACGCCGCTGCTGATGATGTACACGCTGGGGCACACCTTCATGCCGCCGCCTATCCACTCGGGCGGCCTGCGCTACCACGGCATGGCGCCGACCGTCAGTCATCTGGCCAAGCTCGGGCTCATCGAAGCCGCCTCGGTTCCGCAGACGAAGGTCTTCGAAAGCGCGGTGCTCTTCGCCCGGACCGAAGGCATCATTCCGGCCCCCGAGACGTCGCACGCCGTCCACGTGGCGATCCAGGAAGCCATCAAGGCCCGCGAAGAGGGCAGGAAACGCGTGATCGTCTTCTGCTTCTCCGGCCACGGGATGATCGATCTGGCGGCCTACGATGCGTTCCTGGACGGTACCATGAAGGACGCCTGAGTACCGCGCTGCAGAAGTTCCAGGCCCATGGCGCAGCGCCTGCGGGCACGGTACTGAGCGGATCGGGGATGGCGAATCATTCGCCGCCGGCAGCGCCCTTCTTCCCGCCCAGGACCTCGCGCAGCTTGGCCTGGAGCGCCTCGTATTGGAAGGGTTTCTGGATGAAGCCCGCCAGGCCCTTGCCGACGAAGCGCTGCGTCACTTCCTGCTCGTTGTAGCCGCTGGACATGATGACCCGGACATTCCGGTCGATGCGACGCATTTCA
>Ga0101944_10002148_pt1 | contig 33835 bp, 28 predicted proteins | sample DewCreD2012metaG_FD_75245 | JGI IMG/M metagenome (GOLD analysis project Ga0101944, IMG submission 75245) | Hot spring sediment bacterial and archeal communities from British Columbia, Canada, to study Microbial Dark Matter (Phase II) - Dewar... ... | reverse complement strand
TTGCCTGCATGTAACCAAAGAAACCGCAGTACTCATCAAAGTACTAATCGCAGGAGGCGCCAAAGTCGCTTTATGCGGCTCAAACCCACTCTCAACCCAAGACGACGTAGCCGCAGCACTCGCAGACAGCGGGGTACACGTGTATGCTTGGAGAGGGCAAAACACTGAGGACTACTACAAATGCATCGAAAAAGTCCTCGAATACAAACCAACCATCACCATGGATGACGGCGCAGACGTCGTCGGCATGATCCACAGCAAACGCCAAGACCTCATAGCAAACATCAAAGGCGGAACCGAAGAAACCACAACAGGGGTCGTCCGACTAAAAGCCATGGAAATAGATGGATCACTCAAATACCCAATCGTAGCCGTAAATGAGGCATTAACCAAGTACCTCTTTGATAACCGCTACGGCACCGGCCAGAGCACCATCGACGGCATCCTCCGTGCAACCGCGGTTCTGCTGGCTGGCAAGAACTTTGTGGTCGGCGGATACGGCTGGTGCAGCAGAGGCATCGCCATGCGCGCCCAAGGCTTAGGCGCCAACGTCATAGTCACAGAAGTTCAACCCACCCGAGCACTGGAAGCAGTCATGAACGGACTCCGCGTCATGACCATGGCTGAAGCAGCGCCAATCGGCGACATCTTTGCAACCGCAACAGGAGACATAAACGTCATCCGCAAAGAGCATATGGAAAAAATGAAGGACGGCGCAATCATGTGCAACAGCGGCCACTTCAACGTGGAAATCAGCATCCCAGACCTCGAATCAATCAGCGTATCAAAACGCACTATGCGCCCTAACATGGAAGAGTACACAACCAAAGACGGCCGACACCTCTACCTGCTTGGAGAAGGCAGACTAGTCAACTTGGCTGCAGCCGAAGGTCACCCCTCAGAAGTTATGGATATGTCCTTTGCCAACCAAGCGCTTTGTTCAGAGTTCGTTGCAAAATCTGGCAAACTAGACACCAAAGTTTACAATGTACCAAAAGAAATCGACGAAAAGATTGCTGAGCTTAAATTGCAAAGTATGGGCATCAAAATTGACGTGTTGACTGAGGAACAGAAAAAGTATCTTTCAACATGGGAGATGGGCACAACCTGACCAATTGCCCTCTCATTTATATGACAAACTTTAAATTGATTAACCGAATACATTGGCTACTAAAGTGGTGAATCACTAAATGGTTAGCAAAGATCAAGCAATAGGTGGAGCAATACTCCTGGTTTGTACAGTGGTCGCTATTGTTTACTTGGTTGCTCTCTTCGGTTATGAACAACTTATCCAGCCATGGCTAAACATCGGCAATGCTTTAGACGTCAGATACTGGCTTATCGCTGTTCCAGTTCTAGTCGCCTTCGTCGCAATTCTCTTCATCGGCGCATGGATCGGCTGGACAATGGCAACAACACCCCCGCCAAAACCAATCGAAGAAATCACAACTGAAATCGAAGACAAGAAAGAAGAACCTGCAGCAACTGACGCAGCCGCCGAAGACAAATCAAAGAAAAAGAAATAAACAAAATTTCTTTTTCAATCATCTGTTTCTTTTCTCTAGTTTCTAATAGACAAAACCAAAAATAATAGACCCCTTTTCTCTGCCAGTTTATTCTTGCATCTTTTTAAGCATGCAGTCCACGATGTCTTTGCAAACCAAACAGTCGTCGGGTATCTGCTCTTTGTTGGTTCGTTCACTTAAGTAGCCAACATGGAACCTACATGTCCCATTCTTTTGGCTATGCTTCTTAGACTCTTGCTTTGGAGCAATAACTTCTACGTCTTCGTTTTTAGCTGGCGGTTCTCTGTTTTTAACCACCGCTAACTCTTCGACTTTGGTTAAACAGAAGGGGCATGCAAAGTAGGGTTCAGATGGGTTCTCTTGAAGATTTAGGGTCTTTAGGGGAGTAGTAAACGTTGTTTTGCAGGAAGGGTTTTGGCAGGTGAACTGTTTTTTCTCCCCCATATGCTTCACGGGTTGGTGGTTTACCTTAGCTTATGGGTGATGGTGACTTATACGGTTGATGAATTCAAAATAAGAATTAAAAAAATGGGTTTACCGTTTTTTCGGCTCATAAACGCACCATGGGTCCTCAGTTAAGTAGTCTTTGGTCTGCGCCGCTGGAACATGGAGGTCACCGCAGTAATCAATGAAGTCACTTGAAAGGCCATAAGCGCGGGCTCGGCATCCGCCACATATGATTTTGTATTCACATTCGCCACATTTACCTTTGAGGCAGTTGGGGTTGCGGAGGTTCTTGAACACGGGGGAGTTGAACCAGATTTCTTTGAAGCTTTGCTCCCGTACGTTGCCAAGTTTGATGGGTAGATAGGGGCAGGGGGTTACGTCTCCGTTGGGGTAGATGCGGCAGTAATGCATCCCTGCGATGCAGCCTCGTATCCATTGCCTCATGTCTAAGCCCATGCCCTTGGCGATGCGCATAAACTGAGGTGCACAGGAAGGTCGTACGTTGAGTCGGTGGCGGTGCACTTTGGCGAATGTGGTGGTTATCATGTCTTCGTATTTTTGGGGTGATATGTCGGTGAGTTTCTTGCCGCGCCCAGTTGGAACCAAAAAGAACAGATGGAAGTTTTCCACACCAACCGATTCTGCGAGAGTCATGATGTCGTCGATTTGGTCATAGTTTTCGTGAGTGAGGGTTGTGTTGACTTGGACAAGCACATCGTTTTTACGCAGAGCTTTGCAGGCGTTGACAGCTTTTTCCCAAGCGCCCGATACGCCGCGGAATTCATCATGCTGTTGCGGGATATGTGAATCTAAACTTATTGAAACCGTCGCGATGCCAGCTGTCTTGAGTTTCTTGGCCACCGCATCATCAATGAGGTAGCCTGTGCTACCCAAACCCATCTTCAACCCCTTCTTGGAGCCGTACTCGATGAGTTCAAAGATGTCAGGCCGCAAGAGAGGTTCGCCGCCGCTTAGAATCAAAAGTGGCCTGCTGACCTCGTAGATTTGATCCATCAACGCCTTGCCCTCCTGCGTGGTTAACTCGTTTTGGAGTTTCTTTTCGGTGGCGTTGATGTAGCAGTGGCTGCATTTCATGTTGCATTCGCGGGTAACATTCCAAGACATAACCAGCGGCACAAACCGCTCAGCTTTTTGTGCTTTTGGTGAATAGGCTAATTTGAGGTAGTATTGGCAGATTCCGTCGGATGCCATGAGTTTAGGCTGCCAAAGCGTGAAGGGAAACGGCAAAACAGTATCAAGCATGGCGTTAGCGTGGGCAAAGCAGAAGTGCTTACAGAAGAGTGTGGAGACTTTGGGGTCTACGCCGATTTTTTCTTGGGCATAGTGATGTCCGCCGTGGATGGGGCAGTTGAGGAACTCCATGTTGCCGTCCAAGGTTGCTCCATCCATGGTCATGTTGATGAAGTGATCAGAGAGCATGACGGATTGCAGTTTTTCTCTGCGCATACCCACTTTTAATGTGACGTCGAGGGCGATGTTTACGGTTTTTTTGCCAAACTCCTCTTTCACCCGAACCATCGCAGCCTCAACCGCATCATAGCCCAACGTTTTTGTGAGTTCACTCAACACAAGAAGCCCCCTGATGGTCTCGTATTCTTGAGTGAGCCGCATCAAAGCCACTTTCTGCCCCCAATCATCAAACAGCTTCACTAAGGCTTTGGCTGCTTTGGGGTCTTTGTCGGCTAATTGAGCGTCGATTTTTTTGTGTTCCTGTTTGAGTTTGGTGAAGAGGGCGATTTTTTCTTCGCTGCTTAAATGCTTAGTTTGAGCTATAACGTCTGCGTCGTAGTTTAGGGGCAGAAAACTCTGGAGGAAATCTTTAGCGTCTGCATAAAAGTCGCTGTAAAGTTTCTTCAGTTGGGCAGAAACGTTTGGTTCTTTGATTTTAAGTTCGCTAAGTAGAACTTGGGTTTCGGACTCCATCTTGGTAACCATAGCCATGTGATAGAGCAATGAACCCGCCATGCCGGGGTCAGCCTGTCTTCCCGTTGGGGTGCCGGTGAAAATTTGGTTGGAAAGTTTCTTGGCGGTTTCAAAGTCTCCTGACTCAACGGAGCAAACGGCTTGGTCAAGTTTCTGTTTGCGTTCAATGAGGAGTTGAGCCCATTTATGGCAGTGTCTAACATCGTAATTGGTCAAAGGTGCATCCACTTAGCATACAGTTGAGGGTTGACCCTAAAAAAGGCTAGCAAACAATTCTCCACTAAGCTTTGTTGCATCTTAGAGCTTGTTTTAACCCATAGACTAATTAGGCGCCGAAGGGAACTTAGCCTTTCGAGAAGGGTGAAATCGTTTGGATTTAGACGCAAACACAATTAACCTTATTCTTGCATTAGTCGGCTTTCTAGTGATGTTTGGATATCTTGGCGGCATAGGCATAAACAAACCCCGCGGCATGAGCATGAAAACTTGGTGCGCTGGATATCTTGCCGTCGCAATCGTTTTTGACGTGTTAGCCGTTATCGGTATGGTATTTGGCTACACTTGGTTAACGTACATGCTTGTTGGATTAGCTGCAGGTGCATCTACTGGGCTCGCGTTGCATGTTGCGCATCATATCAGTGAAGAAAACGAGCATGAGCACGGTGACCATGTTTCTATAATGGGCATGTAACCGTCTGCCCCCTTTTGTTTAAGCGCATAGTTTCTGGTTTTGAGGGTTATTTCTGTGTTTGGTTGATGCTTTTGTATACGCCTTCTGTTGGTTTTCTACTAACAAATCAGGTTTTCAACAACTTTTGAGCAGCAACCAAACACTTCTCAAAGCCACCCAAAAAAGTAAACCTCTGATTCAATGGCGCCTCTTCAACCATCAACAACCCCGCATTAGCATGGATGCAACCGTCAATCATCAGGTTATCGACTAAGTCATTCTCTTCGATAAACATGCCCAACGCATCCCGCAGACGCCCATCAAATTCGCGACTAACTTCGCCATTGAGGGCTTTTACTGTACGCTCCTTAAAGGGCTCTGCACAGTTTGTGTAGGCCAAAACCTTCTTGCCTAACCCATGCGCAAACCCAACCTCAAACACTGTGCCCACGTCGGCGCTTGGACCCCTAAACGGCGTAAGGTTAGCGATAACCGCGTCGCAACTTCTGATCAAGTCCTCGTTGATTCTGCTTATGCATAGCCCAACTTCTTTGGGGCTTTTTCCAGCGGCGTCAATCTCTTTGTCGAGGGGAAAAATGCCTTCAAAGCCGTATTTTCGGCAAAGCGCCTTTTTTTGTTCTCCTATTTCTTTAGCGTTTGTGAGGAAGACTTCGGGTCCAGCAAGATAAATTCGAATCAACTCAACCACAGAATACTATTGGTTGTCGGCAGCTAAAAAGGCATTTTCTATTTGGCTTTGCTCCACTGCAACTCAAAATAGCCTGAAAAAATCTTTAGCATCTGCGGATTATTAGACCACAGGTTCGGCAGCAAATCAGCTGATATTTGACAATTCACCGCTTTATTGTCTATTATCGCCAAACACACAGGCACCTCTCTTGCGTATTTTAATTTGAAAAGTCGGTTTTTCTTCAGTTCCTTAATTTTGCTACGTACACTAGGGTCGTCACTAATGCCCTTTTCCGTTAAAACCCAAATTTTAACTCCCCGCTCCAACAAAGTTTTGAAATTTTCATACTCATTGATTAACAGCTTTTTGAAAACTGGTGCTGTAGCTATGAACTCTTCCTTGGCTGATCCTTCTTTAATCTGGGCTTCAAAATGCTTAGAAAAAAGGTTAAGCTCTGAGGTTATTATGAACTCTGATTCTTCAATTTCAGGTTTAAGTTCCATTTCGTTGTCTTGAATTTTCCTTAACAGTTCATTGGTTTGAATTTTTAGCAAGTCATTTTCTTCAGTTTTCTGTTCTAGAAGCGTCGAAAACCCTTCTTTCAAAGGCACTGCTTTGTACATGATTGGGGTGCCTAAGGTTTTTTCTAAGAGACCTTTTTTTTCGAGGGCGGGTATAACGCGGTAAACGTCTGACCTTGCGATGTCTGAGAGTTTTGAGATTCTTGTTACGTCAGCTTTTCCCAGTTGAGCGTTAGTTAGGTAGACTGTTGCTTGGACTTGTGTTAGCCCTAGCTTCATTAATGTTTCTATGTAAAGCTCTGCCCCTTTTAGCATGTTTCTTCTGTTTTTACATTAGTTGCTTATTACTTTTTGCTAAATTGCTAGTGGTTGTGATACTAGCAAGCGTTTAATTGCATTTCATAACTATCCCTTCTAGTACCTTAAGGAGAAAAAAAAGAATGAAAACCACAAAAATTTTTACAATATTGCTACTCGCAATCCTAGCATTAGGAACATTTGCAGCAGTAAACGCGCAATTCGGATCTCCACCAATACCAGTAACTCAACTAAAAACCTACTCCATCGTAGACGCCATCCCTGACAAAGTAGGCGTTGGCCAAACCACCCTTCTCAAAACAGGCATCACACAAGCAGTGGGCTCAGCCCAAGACGGATTCGTCGGACTCACACTAGTCATCACAAAACCAGACGGCACAAACACAACCTTGGGACCATTTAAGACAGACTCCACAGGGTCAACCTTCACCCAGTACACGCCCGACCAAGTAGGCACCTACAAAATAACAAGCATCTTCCCAAGACAAGAAATGCCCGTAACTACAGATGACGCTGAAAGAGGTTACAGCATTCCTAAAGGAACCATTCTGCTAGCAAGCAGCGCATCTACAAGCTTGACCGTAACAGAGGAACCACAGCCAACATACCCAGACCAACCCCTACCATCAGAATATTGGACACGTCCAATAGACGATCAGTTAAGGATTTGGGGTATGATTTCAGGCAACTGGGTAGCACGCCCCGACAATTCGTTAGCCCTCTTCAATCAAGGACCAAACACCCCCCACGTACTCTGGACTCAACAATTAACTTCAGGCGGCATCGCAGGCGGTCTTTTAGGTGACGATCCAGTTCCCGCAGGCATGGCTTCAGGCGACGCATATGAAGGCAAATTCACAAACACCGTCATAATAAACGGCGTCCTCTACTACAACACAGGACCCGCACCAGGCTTCTACGGCTCACTAGGAGCCAATAACATAAAAGCAGTTGATTTGCACACTGGAGAAACCCTCTGGCAAAAAGACAACGAATACCTAGCATTCGGCCAAGTGTTCTACTGGAATAGCTACAACGTAGACGGCGTATACAACTACCTCTGGACAACCTCAACCACTTATGATGAATTCTTCATTCCACACACCACTTGGACTGCATACGATCCCTTTGACTTCGCCTATTGCTTCACTTTCAATAACGTGCCCTCTGGAACCCAAGTCTATGGACCAAACGGAGAAATTCTGATCTACCAAATCGATCTTGTAAGGAACCGATTGATGCTTTGGAACTCAACAAATTGCGGTCTACAAAACGTACTGGGCTCAAATTCACCTGAGCTTGGCAGTTGGGCAAGCAACGTCATGATGAGAACATTTGATGCCTCAAACAAGAAATGCTACAATTGGAACGTCTCCATCCCCGCAGGCTTACAACAAAGCACTTCCTTCTTCTCACCAATCGCAAAGGTCTACAACGGTGACAGATATGTCTCACTATTCTTCAACCAAACCATGGTACGCGTCTGGGCACTCAACCTTGACGGCTTAACATCAACCTCTACATCAACCACAAAACTATTCGACCAAACATGGTCCGCACCCTCCGAGTGGCTAGAAGGCTTCAACACCCTACACTACACAGGCGCAACAAACTACGTCAAAGACGATACATACGGCGACGGAGTCATAGCAGTATGGAGCAAAGAATTAAGAACCCACTACGGCTTCAGCGTTACAACAGGTAAATACCTCTGGGCGACAGAATCTGAACACTACGGAGACCTCTACGGTTGGGGTAACGCAGAACACACTTGGTACTTTGCTTACGGCAAACTCTACTCAGTCGGCCTCGGCGGTATCCTCTACGCCTATGACCTCGCAAACGGCAGAACTGCCTGGACCTACAACCTCACAGATGCTTATGGTGAACCCGTCACTGGCAACAACTGGTGGGGCTGGATAACCCTCATCACAGACGGCAAAGTCTACATGAGCACAACCGAACACTCAGCAGAAAACCCGCTTCCAAGAGGCGCACCCTACGTATGTATTAACGCGACGGACGGCTCAGAAATCTGGCGCGTAAACGGCATGTTCCGTGCGACTCGTTGGGGTGGCAACAGCGTCATCGGTGACAGCATCATCGCAACCATGGACACCTACGACCAACGCATATACGCCATCGGCAAAGGCCCCTCGCAAGTGACTGCTACTGCGCCAGATGTTTCGGTTGAATTCGGCAAAAACGTAGTTATCAAAGGTACCGTAACAGATGTTTCACCTGGAACAAAGTCTTCTGCATTACAAATGCGGTTCCCCAACGGTGTTCCTGCAGTCTCTGACGCAAGCCAAAGCCAATGGATGCTCTATGTGTACAAGCAATTCGCGTTCCCATCTGACGTTACTGGAGTACCTTTGACGATTAGTGTGCTGGACGCTAACGGAAACTACCGAACCATCGGAACCACAACAACCGACGCTAGCGGTGCATACAGCTTTAACTGGAAACCCGATATACCTGGCAAGTACATAGTGTACGTGACTTTCCTTGGGTCCGAAGCATACTATGGTTCAAGTGCAGAAAACGCTTTCTTCGTCGAAGATGAACCCGCAGCGACCGCAGCGCCAACAGCACCGCCAGAATCAGTAGCTGACATGTACTTCATCCCCGCAATCGCAGGCCTATTCATCTTAGTAATCATCGTGCTTGTGCTTGTAGTAGTATCGATGATGAAGAAACGGCCATAAAAACCAAACAAACACTTCCTCTTTTTCCTTTTTTTATTTTACCTTGAACCTTTTGTTTTTTGTAGTGCTACCTCGTCATTGCTCCAGAATAAAAATTTGGAATTCATAAACTTAAAATTAAATTTTTCTAAAACAAAAAAGTCCATGGTGCCAAAATGAAGAAACTCGCCACTCTACTGATAGCTCTCCAAATATGCGCTATTTTAACGCTTACCAACCTCGCATTTGCCAATGCCTCTTCCTCTTCTTGTCTAAAAGACGACTTATCTCTTGATTTCACCCAAACCCAATACAGCTTTATTGACCCAGCAGAAAGCTGGTTTATTTTTAAATTTAAAGCCACAAACATCGGAAACAATGTTCTGCTTACACACTTCGATCAATACTGCGTCGAAAACCCCCATAACCCTGCAGTTCAGGCGCCTCAAGGCGACGTGCTCTTGGCTCCTGGAGAATCCATGTGGTTCAAAATAGTTTTCCAAAGTGGACAGTTAGGTTACGACCCCAATGTTGAGCAGACAATTAACCGCACCTTTTGTTTCCAGTTTTTTGACAATAACCACAACTGGGATAGCCCCAACAACACTTTCCAGATAAACCAAACCATCCAGATAAAAGTAGTTAACGCTTCTCCCTCACAAGGCGGCACCTTAATTCAAGGCACAACCGTAGATGAGAACGGTAACCCTTTAGCTAACGTTTCAATAGAAGTAGGCTCATTCGGCACAAAACAACCTATTATGTCAGGGGCAAATGGTCAATTCGCAATCAGACTCTGTGAAAGCCCCGTTTACTTCTTAACTGCTCAAAAAGAAGGATATTACGCAAAAACCCTTGAAATCGACGGCAACCACATACAACAATCATACGTTGTAACTCTTACCCGCAACCAAGTCTCCCAAACAGTAACTTCAACCTTAACTAAACAATACTCGGGGACCATAGGTTTTTGGAGATGCACCGCTACAGCTGACGAAAGCAAACTTTTACTAGTCAATGGGATGGAAAACTGGGAAGATGAATCCATCAAGACCCAATCAAAACTTTACCTGCTTAATACTGCTACAGGCAGCCTTCTTTGGACTCATGACATGGGCTGGGAATCATGGACGGCAGACATCACTGACGACGGCAAATACGTGGCCTTTGGAACAAAACTTGAAGGCTTCCAAACAGGACCACCAGGATTCGTTAATTACATACGTTTACTGAACGGAACAGACGGCACAACCATATGGGAAAAGAAAATTACAACACAAAACTTCCCCAACTCCACCGAAGGCGAACATTATACTCGTGCCGTAAAATTCTCACACGACGGAAACTACCTCCTTGTACCCGTCCACGGCCCATACGCTTACCTGCTTAACCGAGAAGATGGCTCTATCAAATGGTCTGTATGGATCGGTTCAGAAGTAAGAGAAGTCCTATTCACTAAAGATAACCAGTACGTTTACATTCCCTCAAGCGGCGGCTGCCTCTACAAATTCAGGGTCGCTGACGGCTCGCTGGTGTGGCGGCAATGGATAGGCTGCTGGCCTTATGTTAACGGTTTTGACCTGTCACCTAACGAAGCCTATTTAGCGGTAGCAACAAAAGCAGGATACTTCTCCTTAATCAACACATCAGACGGCACCGTAAGGTTTACTACAGATTTGCACAACGGTTTTTCTACCTGCCGCTTTTCACCCGATGGCACAAAAATCTTGGTTGGCGGCGGCTTACTGACTATGTTTGACCTCAACGGTAACGTGTTGTGGCGTTGCTATGAAGATTTCACAGATCTCCGCTTTTCAGGTGACGGCAAATTAATTTTCCTCGCTAACGGCGCAGTCCTCGATGATAGTGGCGCAAAAATTTACGACATTTTGCCGGATGCAGGTAGAAGCACAAAGGTTGGTTGGGTCAACTCAAACGCGACACGGTACATATTTGCAATTCAGGACACCCGCTCGATAGATGCAGTGAACATAATCGAAGTGTACACCGTTAACACTCAAGAATCGAACTCGCCGTCTCCGTCTCCTTCGCCAACCCCAACCACCCAAACATCAGGCACATCATCTTCTTCATCCACTCAACCCTCTTCATCACCAAACTCATCCACCTCTGCCGGTTCTCCTAATAGCATCCCAGAATTCCCAACAAGCATAACAGTGGCTATTATATTGCCTGTGGCGTTAGGTATAGCAGCGGTTGTTGCTAAAAAGAGACCATCGAAAAACGGCATTACGCGAACATAGGACCTAAAACTGAAAAATGTTGTTGGCGCCGGGGAAGGGATTCGAACCCCTGCGAGCACGAAGCCCACCAGCTATCCCGCCATTTTTTGATCTGGCCGCCTTTCGATGTGATCTCGAGGCTGGCGCGATAACCACTCCGCCACCCCGGCCCAAGCCATAAGATTGCGGTTCTGGCTAAAAGAGTTTTCAGTAAACAGCGCTTATAATCCAAGCATCTGCTGGAAGTGCCCCCAAATCTGCAGCGGATTAAAAGCCACCCCGCCAAATGACAACACAAAAATCATAAACACCAACCACACAATCGTGACCTCAGACTCTTCTCTGCGCTGAGGCACCAGCACGTAAACGAACAGGAAAGGTAAATACCAGTTCTGGAAGTAAGGCAAAGTGAAGCTAGGCAACAGCAGAAAAAGAGCGCTAAACGAAAGGAACCTGTTTTTGTTAAGCATATATACTGAGTAAGCGATGGTGGCGCCAAGTGTCAGCAGTACCGCAGTTGACTGCATCGACCAACCGATTTGGGCATGTGGCATAAAGGCGTTGATGCCGTTTAAAACAAGCTCCGGACGAGTAGCCAGCAGGTAAGGTGCACTCAGATAAGCTGTGAAACCGCTTGCTGCGGCGAGTATCACGCCTAAAACTACAGGTTTGTTCCTAACGACTCCTGTTAAGCGGTTGGTTTTTAGCAGTTCCAGAACTCCGACAGTGATGAAGGGCAACAGAAAGATGCCTGCTTGATACTTAAACAACACCGAAACCGCAGTTAACAACACAAAACGGTCATAGCGGCCAGTTAGAAACATAAAAACTGCTCCGAGCCCAAAAACAAACGCTACCGAATCAAACATCCCGTTGGCTGCGTAAACCACAAGCGACACATAAGCGATGTATAGTCCAACCAACTTCCAAAACAGATGCATATCTTTCTTTAAGAACACCTCCAAAAACAGGTACAGGCAGAGGTGGGCGAAAACCAAGAAAACCGCTATCTCCAGCTTATACACCAAAACTGCATCCACACCCGCCTGCAACAACACGCCAAAAGGCAGAAACAAAGCCACACTGCCAACTGGGTAAAGATGAGGCATCTCAGGCCAAGTTACAAACATAAACCGCGAATTATCTTGGCTTGCCAAAGTGTCCAGAGGTTGGCTGAATATGGCTAAACCGTCCTTTAGGAATAGGCTTGCAACGTATGGGTGGCGTGCGTGGTCGGTGTACCAGTTTTCAAAGGTGCCCAGCGGGTTCGGGTTGAAAGCTAAAACCAGAAACCACAACACCAAAGAAAGCGCCAGAAGTGCTATTAAGCGGTGGCGGTTGGTTTGGCTGATGATCTCCAAACCGTTTTTGCCTTGCCCCAGTGCAATCCGATTGAGGATGCCCATTTTTAGGATTACAACCGTAACTGCAACTAAACTGGCGAGGAACATGATTTTTGCGGGTGTGTCCATCCAAGCCAGCGGATGCGTAACTTCGGGTTCATAGACTGAGACTTGGAATCGGACGGTTCCACTGTTGGTTTCGTTTGTGGTGAAGACTGCTTCATAGTAGTCTGCTCCAGCGTTAAAAGCGTACGTGACATTCTGCGTGGTGGAGATGTTGAAGCGGTAACCGTCGTAAGCCACAACCGAGAAGTTCTTAACGAAGACATCGTTACTGATGACTTTTAGGGTGAGGTTTTCGTCGCCGTGAAATGAACCGATGCCTTGTCGGCGCACTTCGTTTGGACTCAGGTGAAAGCTATCGTCGATTATGACTACTGAATGGTTTGCGCCTGTTGCCACTGGATAGATGCTGACAACCCCCAATGCGACGCTGACCGCTAAAAGAAAAACTGCAACCGCAAAAGCCTTGGTGCTGCCCCTTTTCAAGTTAACTTATCATCTCTAAAACCCTAAAGACGCCTTGGGGGCTTTTTAAATTTTTAACCACACCTAAGAACGCCAAACAGCCTTCAGAGTGTAGGAGAGGAAACTTTTGATTTCCGTACAAGTCAACTTGGACTTACCCTGCTTGCGGTTAACGAACAAAACAGGTGTCTCCTTGACCTCAAAGTGGCCGAGTGCTGCTTGCCGCACGGTTTCTATTTGAATCTCATAGGTGTGGCTGTGAAGATGGTTGATGGCGGATTTTAGAAATTCGGTGGAGTAGCAGCGGAAGCCGCTTGTACAGTCATGAAGATCCAAGCCTAGTGCTGTGCGGGCGATGGCGTTGGCTGTTTTGCTGATGATTTTTCTTGAAACTGGCCAACCTTGGATTTCTCCGCCTTCACGGTAGCGGCTACCTATGACGATGGCGCAGTTGCAATCCCGCATGGTCGCCAGAAGTTTGGGGATGTCTTGGGGGTTGTGGGAGTAGTCGGCGTCCATGGTGAAAACGTATTTTGGCGGATAGGTTGCTGAGAGGTAATATCTAAAGCCGTCGGTTATGGCGGTGCCTAAGCCTGATTTTTTTGGTCGGCTGCAAAGAACCACGTTTGGGTGCTGTTTTTGTTTTTCTAAGACGATTTGGGCGGTTCCGTCGGGGCTGGAGTCGTCTATGACGAGGATGGATGTGTTTAGGTGCAGGTTTTCTATGTCGTCTATTAATCTGGATATGTTGTCGGCTTCGCCATACGTTGGCAGAATGACACCGATTTCCGAGTTTGGTGCTGTTCCCATTATTGTGCAGTCCATAAAGGGTGCCAATGCAATAGCAGTATTTATAAATTAATAAACTTTAAGCGAGCTATCAACTTATTTTTGTATTTTCTGCTTTTTTAAATAATACCCCAACGGGTGATAGATGCGGCGGCACAATTCGTCACGGTTTTTGCATACCCCATGCGTCTGTAGAACTGAGCACTGCGGCGGCTTGTACTGGGTTGCTGAGCCACGTTCACCTGCGATGTGCTCAATTTGGTAGCGGGTTAAGCGTTCGTTGTAGTCGGAGAAGGTTTTGTACATTTCGTTTACTGCTTCGGGTGTCATGCCTATGTTGAGTAGGAAAGAGGTGAGGGTGAAGCGTCCGATGTGGCTAAGATGGTGGGCGGCTGCGGCTTCGGCGTAGAGCGCGTTTATGCAGGGTGGGAAAGCTGCTTGAACCACCACTTTGGGCATCTCTTCTGTTTCTTGCCCCATGATGTCTTGGGCTAACGCGTTGAGTTTGTAGGCGATTATGTTTATGTCTTCGGGGAGGTTTTTGAGTTCAGCTATGTCGAGGCGTTTTTCTATGCGGTTTTTGATTTCTTCTTGGAGTAAGCGTGCTACTTTGTCTTTATTTAGGTAGACTTTGCCTTTGTCGATGATTTGGTTGACGAGTTTCCATTCGTTGCCGTGCATGTGGGCGGAGTTTTTTAAGTAGAAGGTGAAACCGATGCGGAAATCTTTGTAGGCTTCACTGCCGTCGGAGATATCCCAGTCGAAGTCTTTAGCTATCGCTGCAATTTTGGGTTTTGGGTTTTTTTCGTTTAACAGTTGGCTGTAGGCGGTTTTTGCTACTGCTAAAGCGTACCTTTTTTTTATCCACGGTTTTTTGGTGGCGATGACTAAAATCAGAGAAGCGGCAAAAGACGAGATTTCTTTGCGCCTATCCACATCCATCTGGCCTGTGGTTAGGTCGAGGATGGCGCATTCCACGCGTTTTTGGGCGCGTTCCAGAACAAAGCGGTCTTCGACGAGGTTTTGGATGGTTAAGTCTAGTTCTTTGATTTGTGATGATGCTTGTTTAAGAAAGGGGTATTTGGCGTAATCCTCGATGGAAATTACGGCCAATTCCATTTTGTCTTTGCGCCTATTCGGTTTCGATTCTGGGCGCTAAGAAGAAGGTCAGTTTTCCCTCTTTTGCCTGTTGGAAGTCGATTTTTATGGGCATGTCTGTAGAGAATTCGAGGGTAGCTATTTCGCTGCTTGCTGATGCGGCTTTGATGATTTCACTTAGGTAGCTGAGGCTGAAGGTGGCTTTGGCGTTCTCTTTGACTTCGAGGTCTAGGAGTGCGTCGGTGCCTTTTTGGATGGTTATGGTTGCTCCCATGATGTCGCCTGTTGCGCTGAGTGTCATTTTTTCTGGTTCTGCTTCAATTTTGACGTGGTCGCTTACGAGTTGTGCGTCTTCGATGGCTTGGCTTAAGCCTGTGGTTGTGGTTTTTGCTTTGACGTTGAAGCTGATTTTTGGTGTTGGAACTTCTTCTTCGCTGGGTTCAAGCATGCTCATGGTGAATTTTCTGGCGTACTTGCCCATTATGGTGACGAGCAGTTTGCCTGTTTTGTCGTCGAGGCTGAGTTCGACGGATTCGTCTTTGCCTGCTCTTTTTAGTAGTTTGAGGAGTTCGCTTATGTTGAGGCAGATTTTTGTGGGTTCAGTTGCCTCGTATTCTTGGAAGACGCTTTTTGGCCATTCGAAGTCTATCATGGCAACGCGTGATGGATCCATGGCTCGTAGTTTTAAGCCGTCGGCTTCAATTTTGAATGTGGCTTCGTCAACTAGAATTGAAATGGCGGTTGCCATGTCTCTTAGGAGTTTAGCGTCAGACACTTTAAGCTTAAACATACCTCTTCCTCGCTCAATGCATACACAACTGGGTTATATTAGCATATCACTGCAGTTTTGGTTAATAAATTTGTCCCGAAACCTCCAAAATAGGGTGCAGCAAACGCGAAAACTTGGTTGATTGGCTTCAACTTGGCAGAGGTCTGTGGTGAATTGTTGCTCTGCCATAGACCCAACTCCCTTATATAGAAACAAAACAACATGCTTCACCGCAACAACGCTGCTCCAAATCCCCAAATATGGGGGGCTATGGCGACCGCAAATTTATCTTTCAAACGGGTTATGCGTTTTTAAGAATGAATATCGCTTGAAGTCATCGATGTTTTCTGTGAAGATTGTCTTTACGTTGTTTTCTTTAGCAATCACAGCCAGCACACAATCAAAAATCTTAGCTCTGTCAAGTTTAAGCTTCTTTACAAGCTTGAAGACTTCCAACAGTGTAACTTCTGAATGGTTTAATTTGTCGATATTGTTGCTTTCCCAAAGGTCGATACATAAATCGGCTGCTTCAGCAATTGGCAGGGGCTTCTCAACTCTTTTTGGGTTAGTGACTACCGCAAATAACTCATAGAGGATTTGAGGCGTTAGGCAGGCGTTTGTTTCTCCCTTCAGGGCTTTCTTTAGAATGTTGGCGGCTTCTTGTTGATGAGGTGAAGACTTGTTATATGCATGCACCAGGATGTTTGTGTCAAGTAATATCTTCATAGATTTCTTCCCTTGACAAGGTTCCCTTAATTGCCCCCATATCAGGAGGGTTGTCAAGTTTTTCCAGCGCCCTCTTGGCTGCACCGCATCTGCGTACTACACTTAGTTTTACTGTACCTTTTTCAACGATTTCGATATGCAACACGTCTCCCTCTACTATACCTAGTTTTTTCTTTATTTCTTTAGGTAAGTAAATTTTGTTTTCGTAGTAGGTGGTCTCGGTCACAGGGCACCATTTTACCCAATTAATTGGGCAAAATATAAACTTAACCTAAAGCCGCCCCTAAACAACATAATTTAACAGTTAATGGGACCAGTTACATGTTAAGTATTTTCACAGCTTTCTGTGCAGCCCTCTTCGCACCCTTTCCAGCTATCATGCCTTTTTGAATGCCGTTTAAGAGTTGCAGTATCATTCCCTGCTTTACGTGCTCCACCATCTGCTGTTCGCTGATGCCTGGTAGCCGCATGCAGTTGCCGATTTTGACGTTGTAGGCTGCTATGCCGTATTTTTTGGCTATGTGGTAGAGTTTAGAGCCTATGATGGGGTTGGTTATGGACCAGCTGATGTATTCGATGAGGTTGTCTTTGAGGCAGTTTTTGGCGAAGTCGAGTGTGTTTTGGACTTCCTCAGGCGTTTCGTATTCGAGTTTGCCGTTGGTTTCCCAAGCGTTGTACAGCATGAGGAAGCCGTAGACTTTGACTCCGTGCTTCTTTAGCAGTTCAAGGGTGCGGATGTTGTCGGCTTGAGTAGCGTTTTTGCCTATACCCCGCAACACGCGGTCGTTAGCAGACTCCAACCCGATATGCGCCAGCCAAACATGCACGTCATGCAGCTTCTTGGCCAGTTCATCGTTAAGTTTGTCAGCGCGTAGGTTACACTGGAAAATCAATCCCTTCAGTTTTAGTTTCTCGATTTCGCATAGAACCTCAAGCGCCCACTTTATGTCTACGTTGAAGGTGTCGCTGCGGATGTAGATTTCCCGTATGCCCCTGCCGTAGAGGTACTGGACTTCTTGGGCGATGTTTTTGGGGGAACGCATACGAATCCAAGGCTTTTCGAGTTTCCAGACGGGGTTGCTACAGTATGTGCAGTAGTTGGGGCAGCCGCGGATGGGCAAAAGGTAGGCCATACGTTTCTTTCTGCTTACCGCGACATCATAGTTCTCGAAGTCGATCAGATCCCAAGCAGGGAAAAAGTCTATGTCGGTCAGCAGGGGGCGTAGACCGTTGTTTTTTTGGCGGTTAACAGTGCCCAAAACGTCGGTTATGGGTTGGTTGGCTTGGATTTTTCGAAGCAACTCTGTTGTTGTTTCTTCGCCTTCGCCCACGATGCAGACGTCGATGGCGGTGTTTTTTAAGACGTCCTCGGGGTCGATGGTTGGGTGCGGGCCGCCAGCAGCCATAACCATGTCCAAACCCAGCGCCTTCACCTTGGCGATGGTTTCAAAGGAGAGGTCTCTTCTCGGAGTGGTGAAGGAGATGGCGTAAACGTCAGGTTTGATTTGCTTAACTTTCTCTAAGTGCTCCTCGAGGGAGAGAAACGGCTCAAGATAGGTAAATTCAACGTTTGATAGGCGCTCTCGGGCGTAGCCGATGATGTAGAGAATGCCCAAATTCGGAGATTCAGTTACGGCTTCCCCTTTAGCTTCTTTTCCAAACGGGGGGTCAGCGAAAACAACTTTAAGCTTCCTTTGGGAGGTCATTTTTTCTTGTTTCACCGAAGCGCCATCCTACAACACACTTTCCAACCCCGCGTATATATCTTGCTAAAAAACGCCTACACCCCTCGTCTAGCAAACTTCTTTAGTTGCCAAAAGAAAAAGAAGAGACAACCCAACTCAAAAGAGACTGAAACGCTTGGCCAAGTTCCTAGTCGTTCACCCATACCTCGACATATACGGCGGCGGAGAACGCGTCTGCCACAACGTAATCAAAACCCTCCTCAACCACGGGCAGGACGTGGAGCTGTTAACCTTTGACTTCGACGCAGCCAAGTACCGCGACATCGTCGGCGAAACCTTTCCCAAACAAGTCGCTATCCACTCACTGGGACACCGAACCGACGAGAAACCACCGTTCACCATCTACAAGCGACACCGCAACTTCGCCAAACTCCTCAAAAAATACCGAAAACAACTAAGCTACGACTACCTCTTCTCCACCCAATCCAGCTCGCCTTTTGAACCCGTTTTCCTAAACAAAGCCAAAAAAAACATCGCCTACGTGCATTTCCCCGAAATCCACTACGACTACGCAAGGGGCACACTGAAACGGAAGCTGTATTTGTGGCTGTTTAAGCATTGGGTGGAACAAGGCATAAGCAAGTTAGATTTGGTTTTCTGCAACAGCAACTACACAAAAGACGCCCTCACAGCCCTCTGGAAGACGCATGGCGCCAAAGACCCCATCGTAGTCTACCCGCCTGTGAACCTCGAAAAGTTCTGGTGCGACAAACCCCTCGCCCAACGCAAAAGACGCGTCGTGTACGTGGCCCGCTTCATCCCTGCCAAGCGGCATGAAATCCTAAAACAACTCGCCACGGATTTGCCCCAATTTGAGTTCGTAAGCGTCGGCGGTCTAATCGAAGCAGAAAAACAATGGTTTGAACGATTCAAACAAAGCCTCCCCCCCAATTACAACCTAAAAACCAACCTGCCCACCACAGACCTGCTGGAGTTGCTTCAGGACAGCCGTATCTATGTGCACCTCATGGAGGGAGAACACTTCGGCATCGCGCCAGTGGAGGGGTTGGCAAGTGGCTGCGTGACAGTGGTGCATGACAGCGGCGGTATGAGGGAATTCATCCCAGCCCAGTACCGTTGGCAAACGGTCGAGGACTTGAAAGAGAAAATTCTGCGGTTTATGGATGCTGAGAACACGTGGGAGTTTAAACGTAGAGAATTATGGAGTAAAATCGCTACGTTGACTCCGCAAACGTTTGAGAACGTCGTATGGTCGTATGTTGAAAGTCTAATGAAAGAAAACTAAGTTGCTTGTCATATTTGCCTAAAGCTATGTTGATTTTCTTTTTGTATTTGCTCTCGGGAAAGTCTTTATGGATGTATGATCCGTGTTTGTAGGTTAATCGAAGAAAGTTATGGTTTCGCATCCATGAGTCAACCTGTTTCTCAAAGGATTCGCCGCCATACTGGGGGGTACCTCTTCGAGGCAGGATTCTTTTCATTGTAGATAGGCGCTTTAAAATCCTTTGTTCGCACCAAAAAGCATTGATCAGAAAAAGCAAACCCAACCCAGAAATCCTCAAGCTCGTATGATGCCTCTTTTTTAGCTTCACCGAATTTATGATCCCAGACGGGGTTAGCAACTTTATATTGATTGTTTTTCTTCAACTCAGCTATAGCAGGGGTTACCCATGAAATCGGTTCCTCTAGATAAGTATCGCCCGTAAAGAAAAGCAGGTATTCCGTTTCACATAGATATATGCTTGCTAATTCATGGTTTGAATAGTAGAAGCCTCTACCCAACGCCTCTTTGGTTAGCTGAAAAAATCCAATGCATCACTGATACAGCCATCAACAAAAAAATATTTGGTTATAACACCATTTTTTACTGCTTTTTTAGCGTATTTTTTAACTTCTGCTCGGTGTATAACGTTATTTATTATCAAAACTTTGAAAAATCGTAGTTGTTACGTTCAATCTTGTTCTGCAGAAACTTCGTTTTAAGAAGTATATCCCAATCGCGTTCCCAACAACTGGTGGCAAAAGCGGCACACATTTTTCTCACATCCCTGCCAAGTTGGAAGGTTACAAATGACAATTTAAGGTTTGACCAGAATCTATGCAAAATTATCTAAGCAAAAGAATTAAAAGGCTCAGACAATGAAGTGACTTTATGATTTCCGGCTTCATGATAGTTAAAGATGTTCTCAAGCAGGGATACCCTTTTGTTGAATCAATTGCTTCGGCGCTGCCAATCTGTGATGAATTCTTAATATCCGATGGGTACTCCCAAGATGGAACCTATGAAGTTATCCAGAAAATAGCCATCCTGAACCCCAAAGTAAAAGTCTTCAGAGATCCTTGGCCAAACAAGAAAAACGTAACTGTCCTCACAGACGTAACAAACATACTACGCGCCCGATGTCACTGTGACTATATTTTTTTGGTTCAAGCAAATGAAGTCATCCACGAGCAAAGTGCACCATTGATCAAAGCTTTTCCTAAAATCTTCCCTCAGGTTGATACTTTTAGTTTTGCATTTATTCAGTTTGTGGATAAGTACAAATTTGCCGAAGGTTTCCGCCTAAGGCTTGCAAAAAACTATCCAAGAATTGTTGCCAAAGGAGACGCGTGGACATTGGGAACTAGTGACGAGTTTAATCGAGCTAAAATTTTGCGGAGTCTTATTCGACCACGCAGGTTCTACTATTACTTAGCCAAAGGGGTGGAGTTCGTCCACGCAAACCCGTCTTATGATTATCTTTCAAGAGCTATGTACCTTCCCAACCCCATTTTTCGATATTGGGCACTTTTTCCCAGAGATTTCATAGAAAAGTGCAGGCGACATGGTGAACTATTTCAGATGGCTAAATTCGCTAAATCTTACGAGGAATTAGAGCGAAAAGTCGATGACCCCAAAGTTTTTTGGCCGCTCGCTGTGGAGTTCTTGGAGCACACTAAGGATCAACAGTACCCTAAACCGTTTGACACTATAGAAGTAAAAGATCACCCTGCAATCATGCAAGAGTTTATCTCTAACTCTAAAGCCCAAAAGTACTATGTGCGTGAAGAAATCTACGAAAAAATAAAGACTCTCTAGGCGTCACCATGCTTAAAATTGCTATAAAAACTCTAATCTTCATCGAGGCAATCATCAAGCGACGATGGTCAAGATGTGTACCTGCTATTAATATAAACAAACAGTTATACGTTAACTTAGTCACCTCGGGGAGTAAAAAATGCGGCATAGCTACTTATTCCACATATTTAGCAACAGAACTACGAAAACATGGTAAAATTTACATCACAAAACTAACCAATAACAGAACTTTAAGTCCATACTACATGACATTAGGTTATAAGGTAGGGCGTTGTCACGACCTGGTGCACGTTCAATTTGAATATGGTATTTTTCCAAGTCTAAAGATAGGGAAAAAAACCCTAACGGCGTTTTCGGCGTTGTTATTCTATTTTGGGCTTGCATTGGGGAACCGAAGGGTTGTAACCACTATTCACGAACCCAGAAAAGCCGTTACAGCAGGAGGACAAAGAGGTATCTTCTATACGTGGTTTCTTGACAAGTTGGTTTTTTCAGTTTCTGACCTAATAGTTGTGCATACAAAAGAGAGCAAACTGTTAATGAAAACTCTCTATCGAGTTAACTCCGAAAGGATTCGTGTAATCCCACACGGAAGTTATGAACACCCCCTCCTGTTGAATAAAGAAGAAGCTAAAGCGAAATTCGGGTTGAAGGGAAAAACAGTTGTAACCATATTAGGTTTCGTTACACCAAAAAAAGGTCACGATTTAGTTATTCCGCTACTTTTGCAATTTGAAAAGGCTGTGCATCTTGTAATTGCAGGAGGTCCACAAAACGCTCAAGATGAACGCTACCTTGAAAGGCTTATGGAGTTAGCGAAACAAAATCGATGCGCAGACAGAATTACCTTCACGGGGTATCTCCCAGATTTTACTTCAATCCTAAACGCAACTGACATAGCTATTCTACCATACAGGACCGTAACTGATAGTGGTGTTTTGCATTTGTTACTCGCCCATAGAGTGCCAACATTGGCATCGGATTTGGCTGCTTTTCAAGAGGTGTATGATGAATACGGCTGTTTAGAATTGTTCAAGTCAGGCGACTCACAGGACTTGTTATTGAAACTGAGACTTCTACTTTCAGATATGCATCGTCAAGAAGTCCTCAAAACTAAATGCTTAGATATGTGGAACGCTACAAAATGGAGCAACATTGCAGAAATGCATATTGAAATGTATCGTGAATTATTATCAACACCCTGCAGTTAAGGCGCGTTTCTAGGGTCTAAATACATGCGTAAACCATCAAAGCCAGCATTCAGCCACATAAACGCGCCTTCAATCGTATGGTGCTTCAACTCCACCACTACCTTAAGCCATAATTCAAAACCATAAAAATAAAGCAGGAACTTTGCTTGGGTGCTCCAATCTAGGTTTCTTCTTGCAAATAGAATGCGATTTCGATTCAGATAATACTGTCGCCTTAGGTTGTCTTCGCCCCCGATGGATGAGGCCACTTTATGCCAAACCGACGAATTAGGTATATAGACAATTTTGAAGCCCGCTTTTTTAGCCCTGAAGCATAAGTCAGTTTCTTCCCAATATGCCCAATACTTTGTATACAGAAATCCGATTTTTTCTAAGACGTTTTTTCGGATTAGCATACAGGAACCTTCAATTTTATCGACGAACCTAGGGAGTTTTGAGGATTGTGTGTATTCTTTACCTTTTACGCGCCACAGGTTTAGGTTTTCTCCAGCGAAGTCAATAGTGGTCGGTTGATTATAGTGATATATTGTGGGACCTGCAATACCTATTTGCGGGTTTTTTTCTGCTTCAAAGATTAAAGCGGATAGAAAATGTTTGTCCACCACTATGTCGTTGTTTAAGAGCAAAGCGTAATCGGCTTGTTGCTTCTTTGCAATTTGTAGCCCAATGTTTGTACCTGCAGAAAAACCATAGTTCATTGGGTTCTCTATAAGTAACAATTCTTGAATGTACTTGATATCTTCAGCGCGCTTGATTACTTTAATAGGCTTGCTTTCATGGTTATATTCAAAAAAAGTAGAATCAAATGTTAATTTTCCCAATGTATATTCTTGAATTTTTTTGACTGAGTCGTCTTTTGAACCGTTATCTACAAGTATTACCGTAAAAGAGGAGTAATCATTTTGATACAGACTTTCTAGACATTCGACTGTGTTTTTCCAGCCGTTCCAGTTTAAAATAATAATAGCGACCTTAGGCTGGTTAACTGCAGTAGTGTTATCCTTTGAATCTTCTGATTGTTTAACCATTCCTCGACATCCTGAATTAGAGACATAAGATTAAGTATAAGTGTTTAGTGTCTAATGCCCGAATTAGAGTTCACTTACATACCTCTGAAAGCCTATAGAGTGCAGAGGGTTTATAACTAAAAAAGTGTCCCTTAGATGGCAATTGATTAGGCAATGATAAAACTAAGAATAGACGTCGATTACCCCTATGAGTCAAGGGCTAAGAGTTTTCTGCAAGTAGCCTTAAGAATTAAAAGCAAAAAAGGTAAAGGCTACCTTACAAACGCCCGCATCATTGCAAGAATGATAAACGATTCACCAAGAGATGTCAGGGCTTACTGGTTTTTTACCCCCTACACTATTCCAGATGAAAAACTTCTTCAACAACTAAATCCTCAACGCCATGAAATAGCTCTTCATGTGGCGACTGACCCTGTAAGAGAATGGAAAGAATTAGAGAAAGAAACGAACCGCAAAGTAGAATACTATACTATACATGGCACAGAAGGAAGAATCGCCAGATTGCTGTGGGGTCGGAAAAGCACAGGACCGCAAATTGTTATTCCCGACAATTTTCCGCTGGAAGATTTTCAGAATCAAAAACCAATAACCCTGAGCATAGATAGAGAACGGTACAAGTACGGCTTTGAGAAAATGGTTCGGGATGTTGAAGATTGGATAGTTCAAGGAGTGGTAATGTCTTTTCATCCTGAATGGCTTTTTAATCGAACTGACAAAAACCAGAGGGGTCCCGTTTATGATTTGCTTAAATCAATGTTAAAGGTTGACAGGGACCTTGACACGTTGACTATTAAAAAGAAGTCTTTTTTCAAAATAGCTCACGATATCCAAGAATACGAAAAAAACATCCAGCCAAGCGACGAGTTCCTCGAGAAACTCAAAGAACGGGGCGTGGATGTCTACACTTTCCTTGACCGTAAATGGTGCTGCCCTATCCAAAACCCCCCCGCTACATGGAAGAGTGAAGATGACAACGTCGGACTGCTTGAAATAAAAACCTACCCTGAATGGCTGCAGAGGGTCGGCAAAAAAACGCGTAACATGATACGTAAAGCTGAGAAAGAAGGTGTTAAAATTGCTGTAGTTGAAGCCTCTGACGCGTTGGCTGAAGGTATCTGGAAAATCTATAATGAAACCCCAATCAGACAAGAGAGAGCTTTTCCACACTACGGCGAATCCTTGGAGCTAGTGAAATGCAATATGTACGCCTCTAAAAACAACACGTTCATTGGCGCATACTTAGAGGGCGGATTAATTGGGTTTATTCAACTCGTCTATGGCGATAACATTGCTATAACTTCAAATATTCTTTCAATGCAGAAACACTGGGATAAAGCCGTAAACAACGCTTTACTTGCCAAGGCAGTAGAAGTCTGCGCAGGCAGAGGGCAACGGTGGCTGATGTATGGACGCATCGGCAATCATCCTTCGCTTGACCGCTTCAAAGACAACAATGGCTTCGTCAAGTTTGCAATAAAACGGTACTATATACCTCTAACAGGAAAGGGCAAGTTGGCAATAAGTCTGGGTTTGCATAGGGAACTTAAAGATGCCTTGCCCGAATTCATAAAGAAGCCGCTTTTTCCAGTTTTGAATTGGGTTAGCAGAACTAAGGTTAAAATAAAAATTCACTTAAAGAAGTTAAAGTAAGAGTTTGGCTAGGAAGTCCATGAGTTCGGGTTTACTTAGGAACCCTCGAAAGATGGCTTTGCCGCTTGTGTAGAGACGAAAAGAGCGGTTTTCGTAAGTTAACTCGAAGATGATGCCTGCAAGGTTGTTTTTAAGCGTGGCTTTCTTAAGTATGTTGGCTATGGCTTCGTCTTTTTTTTCATACTTGAAGTTAACAATCAGATCGCTTTCTGCGCCGCAAGTGCCCTCGATACGAGACACATAGTCAGCGACAGTTGACATATTACCCCTCAAGCCCCCGCAAAATCTCTACGAAGCGGTCCACTTCAGCGGGCGTGTTGTAGATGTAGAAGCTTGCCCGAGCAGAGGACTCCAGCTTGAAAAGTTGATGCAACGGTTGGGCGCAGTGGTAGCCGCTGCGGATGGCGATTCCGTACTCGTTAAACAGCGCGGCTGCCTCGTGAGATGAGAAGCCTTTGAGGCCGAAGGGGACGATGCCGCATTTTCTGGACAGATCGCTTGGGCCGTAGAGGGTGATGTTGCTGCAGTCTCTGAGGCGTTTGTAGGCGTATTCGGTTAACTCTTTTTCGTGGGCAAACACGTTGTCCATGCCTAATTCCGAGAGGTACCTAACAGCTGCTCCTAAACCCACAGCGCCCGCGATGTTTGGGGTGCCTGCCTCGAACTTGTAGGGCAACTCATTCCAAGTTACAGTACAGCGTTCTTGGCTGTAGGAGACTTCTTTTATCATTTCGCCTCCGCCTTGGAACGGGGACAGTTTTTGGAGAACGGCTTTTTTTCCGTAGAGGACACCGATGCCTGTTGGAGCCAGCATCTTGTGCCCCGAGAATGCCAAAAAATCCATATCCATGTCTTGCACGTCAACTTTCATGTGGGGCACGGATTGGGCGCCGTCAACCAGCATTAAGGCGCCGTTTTCGTGGGCGACTTTGGCGATGCGTTTGACGTCGTTTATGACGCCTGTGACGTTGGAGACGTGGCTTAGGCAGGCGATTCGGGTTTTGGATGTGATTTTGCTTTCGAAGTCCTCGTAGTCTAAGGTGCCGTCGTCGTGGACTTTAGCGTAGTTTAATTTGAAGCCTTTGCATTTGGAGAGGATTTCCCATGGTACGATGTTGCTGTGGTGCTCCATAAGCGAGACCAGTACTTCGTCGCCCCGCCCAAGGTTGCTGCAACCCAAAGAGTACGCGACTAGGTTGATGGCTTCGGTTGTGCCGCGTACGAAAACGATTTCGCTGGGGGATTTTGCGTTGATGAACTTCGCGGTGTCTTCGCGGGCGGTTTCGTAGAGTTCTGTGGCTTCGGTTGAGAGGGTGTGGACGCCTCGGTGGACGTTGCCGTTGTGGCGGGTGTAGTATTCGACGATGGCGTCTATGACTTGGCGGGGTTTCTGGGTAGTGGCGGCGTTGTCAAAGTAGATTAGGGGGTTGCCGTTGATTTGGCGGTTTAGAATGGGAAAGTCTTGTCTGACTGCTTGGGTGTTCACTGTTGCTTTTCTGCCTCAGGTTTCATCCTCTTAGAGAGTGTCTTTGCCAGTTCCTCTTCTTCAAGTGCTTGCTTCTCCTCAAAAGTGTGTTCTTTTGAGAGCCAGCTTGGGTAGGTTAATTTTTTTTGGTCGAAGTAGAGGCGGATGGCGCGTTTGAGTGCGCCGACGGCTAAAACGCCGCAGTGGAATTTGACGCTGGGTAAGCCGCCGATTTCTTCGGTGACTTTTTTCCAGGTTATGTCTGTCCAGGCTTTTTCGAGTGTTAGGTCTTTGATCATTTCGGTGACTATGCTGCTGGTGGCGATGTTGGCTGCGCAGCCGTAGCTTTCAAACGTTGCTTTTTCGATGACTTGTTGGTCGTTGATTTTTAGGTAGAAGGTGATCATGTCTCCGCATGCAGGGTTGCCTGCGACTGCGACGACGGTTGCGTCTTCCATTTTGCCCAAGTTTTTGGGGTTGCGGAAGAGGTCCATGACTTTGGGGTTATACGGTAAAGGTATACGTGACATGTTTAGTGTACTCCTGTTGAGCCAACTATCCCTCTTATACGATTCACTGCTGATGGTAGAACGTCTAGAACGTAAGATATATCGTCTTCTGTATGGGTGCGGGTAACTTTCATGAGAATGCTGCCGTGCGCTTCCTCAAAGATGCGTCCGATGGCGATTAAGACGTGGCTGGGTTGGAGTAGTCTGCGGCTGCATGCGCTTCCGCTTGAGACGTAGACGCCTTTGAGGCTGAGTTCGATGGTTAAGGCTTCGCCTTCGCAGCGCAGGATGCTTATGTTGGCGTTGTCGGGGCTGCGTTTGTCGCCTCTGGGACCGTTGAAACGCAAGTCGGTTAGTTCAGCGAATATGCCGTCTACGAGTTTGTCACGCAGAGCGCGCAGTTTCGCCACGTTGCCCTCGAAGTCTGTAAATGCAAGTTCAGAAGCTTTTGTGAAGCCAACTATTAGGGGGGTGTTTTCGACGCCTGGCCAAAGTTTCTGGGTTCCGATGGGGCCTTCCAAGATGCGCTCCAAGTTGATGCCTTCTTTGAGGTAGAATGCTCCGACTCCGCGGGGGCCTTGGATTTTGAAGCTGCTCACGGTTGCCATGTCTACGCCGAGTTGCTGGACGTTTAGGGGGATTCTGCCGTATGCGTCTGAGGCGTCAGTGTGGAAGAGTGCGTTTGGGTTTTTGGCTTTGACTATGTCGACTGCTTCTTTTAGGGGTTGGATGGTGCCTACTTCGTTGTTTACCGCTGCGATGCTGACTAGGACGGTTTGGTTGTCGATGGCTTCTTTGAGTTTTTCAAGGTTGACAAAGCCTTCGTTGTTGACGGGGATTTTGGTGGTTGAAAACCCGAATTTGCTCATCATTTCGGCTACTTGCAAGACGTTGATGGGTTCGATTTCGCTTATGACGATTTTTTTGCCTTTGTCTTTCTGTGCAAAACAGGATGCGACTATGGCGAGGTTGTTGGCTTCGGTTTCGCTTGGGGTGAAGGTGATTTCTTCGAGGTTTTTGGCGCCGAGGTAGCGGCTGATTTTTCCGAAGCAGCCCATGATAGTTTCGAAGGCTTCCCAGCCTGGTTTATGGGTTAAGGTGGGGTTGCCGTAGGCTTTTTTGTTGTAGTAGGGGAGCATAGCGTCGAGGACTTCTGGGGGGACGGTGGTGCTGTTTTCGTTGTCGAGGTATACTTCGTGGGTTATGCCTTCGTGGAGTTTGAGAAGTTCTTTTACGTTTTCAACCATACAGTATCCTACCATAAAGTTTGGGATAGATAACTCGTCACAGTGCTAATGCATGTTCCAGTAAAAAAAGCTAGCCGCAAAAGTGTTTTGGGTATAGTGGTTGGGGTTTGTGCTGATTATTGTAAGGTTAAGGGTTGTTGTGGGGTTGTTTTGGTTTTTTGGTGGTTTTGGGTGTTTCAAATTAGTTTATCAACTTGTGCTTAACTTGGGTTAAACTAGTGTTTATATCTATTGTGTGGGTTGGATTATCCATCCAAGTGTTTAGTGGGTAAAAAGAATGCAAAACAAAAACAACACTTCACCCCTCCACCTTCTACCAACCAAAGCCGAACCAAACCACATGCTCCAAAAAAAGCAACAAAAGGAGACCTCCGGATGAAGAAAGCCTTCATCCTCATAGCAGTAGCTATCGCCGCAATAGCCATAGTCGCCGCCACCACAGGCGCATTTACGCTACTTAATCAAACCCAACCAACTTCCCCCACACCCACCCCAAGTTCATCCACCGCACCTCAACCCTCCACCACAGCTTCCGTTACTCCAACCTCCACTCCAACACCCAACTCAACTACTCAGTCGTCTTCAACAGGGGGTTCTGTATCGACACAACCAGTTCCCCTAATGGAGCCTACAGGTTCAGTGACCGTTGTAGATGCAAACGGTGCAAACGTTACTGTTCAACTTCCAGTTAATCGTATAGTGTGCCTCACTTCGGTCGAAACTGTTTACGCGTTAGGCGGAGGAGGTAAAATCGTGGGCATCGCAGGCATGTTGACCACAGATGTTAAAGCGGTTCTGCCATCGGCGATTCTAAATTTGCCCGTAGTGGGTGACAGAGACACATCCCCCAACATCGAAGTTATACTAGAGTTGAAGCCAGACTTGATTCTTGCCAGTCAAAGATTAACTGATGCCCATCGAAAACTGTTCGAAGACGCAGGCATAGCCGTCATCGAAGACTCAACCACAGGAATCCGCCGCAACCAGTACATGAGGAATCTGGGTTTGATTCTCAACGCGCAGGCAAGGGCTGAAGAACTCATCAGTTATGAGCAGCATTATTGGGATCTGGTTGAGCAGCGTGTAGCAAATCTGCCACGGAGCCAGAAGCCTCTGGTTTACTTTGAATGGTACATGCAATGGTTCAGCACAGGTCCAGGCGGTTCATACACTAGGCTGATTGAAGCTGCAGGCGGAATAAATCTCGCTGAAAACGCTACTGTTGCTAATCCACAGTTAACCGCCGAGTTTATCATAGAACAGAACCCTGACATAGCCATCCGTATGCTTGACTACACTTCTGGGGAAACCCTTCAAGCGTTCCAGAACCTGCACAGTACTATAGCAAGCCGAACAGGCATGAGTGGAGTCAAAGCCGTCCAAAACAACCAGCTCTACGTCATCAAGAGTACGCTTTTGGTGGAGCGGGATGTGATTGGTTTGCTCTACTTTGCAAAGTGGTTCCACCCTGACCTATTCAAAGACATAAACCCAGCCGCAATACACGCAGAGATGATTCAGAAATACTACGGAACAACCCTTAGCGGAGTCTACCTCTACCCATGACAACCAAGAAAAAAGAAAAACCAGACGACACCTCAGTTCCCCTTTTTATTTTCTTTTTGATGCTTATCTGCTGCGGCAAAGCAAGTCTATAATCTTTCACTGACGCACTCTTTAGCGCCAAAGAAATTGAGACGCAAACCTAAACTTCTAATAACCCAGACAAATCATAGTAGCAACCATCAATATTTGTCGGCGAATCCTGTTGAAGATTGCAGAGTTACCCATCGCAGATTCAGTTAAAGAAATCCTCCACGGGCTGGGCATTTGTGAGTTGTTTCCGCCTCAGGAGGATTGCATACGGGCAGGAGTGCTTGACGGCTGCAACATCGTGCTTGCCAGCCCCACTGCCTCAGGCAAGACGTTGATTGCGGAACTCTGCGCACTAAAGCATGTTTTGGAGAACGGCGGCAAAGTCATCTACCTCTCTCCTCTGCGGGCTTTGGCTAGTGAGAAGTTTGAGGAATTCCAAAAATACACAAGCATAACCAAGCCTGACGGGGGCAAGGTGGCTGTTGGAATCAGCACAGGCGACTTCGACACCGCCGACAACTGGCTAGCCCGATACGACATCATTGTAACCACTAACGAGAAGGCGGATTCGCTGCTTCGACACCGAGCGAAGTGGATGGACAGCATAAGCGCCGTCATCGCCGACGAAGTGCACCTGCTAAACGAAGCCGACCGCGGTCCAACTTTGGAAATTGTGCTGGCAAGGTTGATGCAGTGTAACCCCCGCATCCAAATCCTCGCGTTAAGCGCAACTATTAACAACGTGGATGAAATCGCGGGGTGGCTAAATGCACGGCACATAGTCACTACATGGCGCCCCATCAACCTAAAAGAAGGCGTCATCCTGCAAGACGAAATCCAGTACCGCGACGGCGAATCCCGAAAAATCGAGCAGGAAACCCGCCTAACCTTCATCAACATGGTCCTAAACACCCTGCGCAACGGTGGGCAAGCGTTGATTTTTGCCTCCACCCGCAAGAACGCGGTTTCTGCAGCGAAGACCGTTGCCAGCCACATGGACAAAGTGCTTGTTCCCAAAAGCGGCTCTAAGTTGGTTAAGAAGAGCCTTGAGCAGCAAACCAAAGGTGCATTGGAAAAGGAGGCAAAGAAAATTCTCGATGCAGGCGAGCATACGCAGATGAGTGACGAACTTGCAGAGCTTGTCCGCTGTGGGGTGGCTTATCATCATGCGGGTTTGTCGGGGCCGCATCGTAAAATCATCGAGGATGCGTTTAAAGAGCGTAAAATTAAGGTTTTGACTGCGACGCCGACGTTGGCTTGGGGCGTCAACCTCCCCGCACGCACCGTCATCATTCAAGATTACCGTCGCTTCGAAGCAGGCTTAGGCAACTACCCCATCAGCGTCTTAGACTACAAGCAGATGGCTGGACGAGCGGGGAGACCGAAGTATGACAAGTTCGGCGAATCCGTATTGATTGCGAAGACTGCTGACGAAGCCGACTACCTCATGGAAAGCTACGTGTTGGCTAAGCCTGAACGCATCTGGTCACGGCTGGCGGTGGAGAAAATCATCCGCACCCACGTGCTGGCGACCATTGCCTCGGACTATGCACACACCGAGCAGGGCATCTACAACTTTTTCGGCAAAACCTTCTACGCCTACCAATACGACGTCAAAGCCATCCAGAGCGTCATAAACAAAATCTTGCGCTTTCTCCACGACGAACAAATGATATACGTAGTGGGAGGCGATGACATCCGCGCAACCAGTTTTGGGAAACGTATAAGTGAACTCTACATCGACCCCCTGAGCGGCGTCATCATCCGCGACGCACTCCAAACCAAACCTCCGCTGCTGACAGAATTCAGTTTGCTCCAACTTATCGCCCACACCCCCGACATGGGGCCCATCATGCGTCCCTACCAACGCGAAATGGATAAACTCGCTGTAGTCACCGAAGACCACAAGCAAGAGCTTTTTGTGGAAATCCCTGACCAGTGGAGCGACCACGTAGGCTACGCAGACTTCCTCGGCGAAGTTAAAACCGCCATGGTGCTCAACAACTGGATAGAGGAGTTGCCTGAAGAGAAAATCTTGGAGCGGTTCAACGTGCAGCCCGGCGATTTGTACCGCACGATTGAGAACGCGAAGTGGCTGCTGCACGCCACCGAGGAGTTGTCGCCTGTGGTGGCTAAAAACAAGGAAGTAACCGCGTTGGCTCGTGAACTAGTTGAGCGGGTTTCGAAGGGTATAAAGCGGGAACTCATGCCCATCGTCGCGTTAGAAGGCGTCGGCAGAGTTCGCGGCAGAATCATCTTTAACGCAGGCTACCACACCGTCGAAGACCTAAAACACGCCTCCATCGAAGAACTAACCGCCCTGCCCTCCGTGGGTCCCCGTTTGGCAAAGAAGATTAAAGAGCAAGTCGGCGGCTACGTGAAAAAGGATGAGTGGGAGAGCCTCAGCAAAGCCAGTAAAGCGCCTGAGGAATCCCAGCAGAAAGGACTCTTTGACTTCTAAGCGCCCTTTGCGAACTGCTCTGCCTGTTTGATTGCGGTGCCGAGGTAGTTTTTGGGGTCAAGCGCCGACTCAATCTCCTTCTCCGAAAGCGTTTTGCTGACGAGTTTATCTTCGAGAAGTGTCTGCTTGAAGGGCTTCTTTTCTACGGCGCTTTTGATGGTGAGTTGGCGGAGGAGTTCATGAGCTTCCTGTCGGTTGACGCCTTTTTTGACCAGAGCCATCATGACGGACTCCGACATCGCACGACCCTCTGTCGCGGACATATTCGCAAGCATTCGTTGGCTGTCCACTCGGAGGTTGGCAACGATGTTACACATCAAGTTCAAGATGTAGTCGAGTAAGATGGAGGATTCGGGCAAAATGAACCGTTCCGCAGAGGACTGGGTGAGGTCGCGTTCATGCCAAGTCACCATATCCTCCAACGCAGGCATAGCCAAACTGCGGACAATTCTTGCTAAACCACAAACCCGCTCACAGGTCTCAGGGTTCTGCTTGTGAGGCATGGTGCTACTGCCAACCTGCTTTTTGGCTTCGAAGGATTCGAAGACTTCGGCGATTTCGGGGCGCTGGAGCTCGCGGATTTCAGTGGCGAAATTCTCCAATGAGCTGGCGATCATGGCGTAGATTGAGATGACTTCGGCGTAGCGGTCCCGCTGCACGATTTGGGTGGAAATCTCTGCTGCCGACAAGCCCAGCCGCTTCATAACCAGCGTTTGAATTTCGACTGCGTGCTCGCCGAGTCCCGCTTGGGTGCCGACTGCGCCGCTAACTTTGCCTGCTAACGCGCGTTTTTTGCATTCGTCGAGGCGTTGAAGGTGGCGGTTGACTTCGTAACCCCAAACAGCGAATTTAAAGCCTAAAGTGATGGGGAGGGCGTGTTGGCCGTGGGTTCTGCCAATCATGACTGTGGCTTTGTGTGTGGCGGCTTGTTTTTGGAGGATAGTTTTGAATTCGGTGAGGCGTTTTTCGAGGACGGCGATGGCGTCTTTTAGTTGCAGGGCGTTGGCTGTGTCTACGATGTCGTAGCTGGTTGCGCCGAGGTGCACGTATGCGCCGCTTGAGCCACATTGCTCAGAGAGCGCCCGCACCAACGAGGCGATGTCATGCTTGATTTCCTTCTCAATCGCCTTTACGCGTTCAACTTTAACGTATTTGGTGGATGCCATCTCGGCAATTTTCGCGGCGTCCTTTTTGGGTATGTTGCCCACTTCAGCATGCGCCAAAGCAAGGGCAGCTTCCACATCTAAAAGTTTCTGCACACGGGTTTCTTCGTCGAAGATTTTAAGCATCTCAGGCGTTCCGTAGCGGCCTGTGTCTATAGGTAAGATTGGCAAGTTAGAGTTTCCTCAAACACAAGGTATTGACGATTAAAGATTAATGTTTTACCGATGCCACTATCTCAGTGTACATTGTTTGGGTGTGTTTGAGATGAAAGTTACTGTTGCAGTGTTAGATAAGCATGGAGACAACGCAGTTACGCGGATGCTAGATGTGCTGCAATCTTTTGATGTGGGGCAGGTTTCGCATTTTGCGGTGGTTACGCCCAAGAAAGGCTTCTTTGAAAAAACCTTAGGCATAGTTAA
>Ga0101944_10002146_pt1 | contig 33858 bp, 20 predicted proteins | sample DewCreD2012metaG_FD_75245 | JGI IMG/M metagenome (GOLD analysis project Ga0101944, IMG submission 75245) | Hot spring sediment bacterial and archeal communities from British Columbia, Canada, to study Microbial Dark Matter (Phase II) - Dewar... ... | reverse complement strand
GCCAAACACAGTCTGGGTTGGACCTTGCCCCGTCTGCAAACGCCGGCCGCGGCCGAACGCTGGAGCGATCTCATGCCGCTGCTGACCTGGCAACTCTGGTTGGCCCGCCCAGCCGTCATGGATCAGCCTCGGCCCTGGCAGAAGACCCGGCCCAGGCTCTCGCCCGGACGGGTGCGCCAAAGTCTGGCGGCCGTTTTCGCGCAGATTGGTACACCCGCTCAGGCGCCCAAACCGCGCGGAAAGTCGGCCGGCTGGCCGCTGGGCAAGCCGCGCGCCCACCGACCCCGTTGCCCGGTGGTCAAGAAAGGCTGAAATCGCCGTCAGTTTGAGTTGATAAGGTGCGTGACCTCCCTCGGCTTTTCACCGAGGGCAGTGGAGTTAGTCAAAACTCCAATCTATGGGCACGGGACGAGCGCGCCGGACCTGGACCGGGTAAAGATCCGGATAGATCCGGCGGTGCCGGCGGACGTGGGGGGCAGCTTCACGCTGGAATTCTGGATGAAGGCCAGCCTGGGCGACAACGGCGGTTCCGTGACCTGCAACGCCAACGACGGCTGGATCACGGGCAATATCCTGTTTGACCGCGATGTCTTTGGCGACGGCGATTTCGGCGATTACGGCGTCGCGCTGGGGAACGGCCGGATCGGCTTTGGCGTGAACAATGGCAGCACAGGCACGGTGGTCTGCGGCGCGACGAATGTGGCGACCGGCGCCTGGCGGCATGTCGCCGTGACCCGCAACGGCTCGACGGGCGAGTTGCGCGTGTACGTTGACGGGCAATTGGACGGCGCGCGCTCCGGGCCGACCGGCAATCTGAGCTATCGCGACGGGCGCTCGACGAGCTGGCCGAACAGCGATCCGTTCCTGGTCATCGCCGCCGAGAAACACGACGCCGGGTCGCAATTCCCCTCGTATAACGGCCTGATCGACGAGGTCCGCCTTTCGAACACCCTGCGCTATACCGGCGCCACGTACACTGTGCCGGGTGGTCCCTTCACACCCGACGCGAACACCGTGGCGCTGTACCACTTTGACGAGGGGCCGGCCGGGGCCTGCACCGGGACGGTGCTGGACAGTTCCGGCGCCGCCGGTGGGCCGAGCCATGGCCAGTGCCGCTACGGCGGCTCCGGCTCCCCAGGCCCCGTTTACTCCTCGGATACACCGTATTGAAAGCCTGTGCCCGGACCTTTATCCCTGCCGGCCGTTCGGGCGAAACCCCCGTAATAAGGTCTGAAATCTATAGCTCCAAGGTCCGATTCTTATTGGGGCCGGGCCTCGCTATGATGGAGACCGTGTCTAGGGCTGACTTATCCGACAGCGAGCGGTGTGGAGATTATGCTAAAGCTTGATTTGCCGCGTTACTGGGGGCTGGCCGTCATCTCGGGGAGCGTTATCGCGTTGCAGGTGATCTTCACCCGCATCTTCTCGATCATGATCTGGCACCATTTCACCTATCTCGTCATCGGCGTGGCGCTGCTGGGCGGGGGGGCGGCCGGCACGGCCCTGGCCGTGCGCCAGTGGACCACGGCCAAGCTGGAACGTCGGTTGGGGATGCTGGCCGCGGCTTTCAGCCTGAGCATCCTTGTGAACCTGCTGGCGATGGCCGTGATCGAGTTCGACCCGCTGCGCGCGCGCCAGATCGTGCAGACGTTGTTCGGGCTGACCGTCTACTTCGCCACCCTGTTCACCACCTTCTTCCTGGGCGGCCTGGTGATCGCCGGCGCGTTCAGCCGGTGGGTGCAGCACGCGCACCGGCTGTATTTCGTCGACCTGCTCGGCGCCGGGCTCAGCACCCTGGGGGTGCTCGCGCTGACCGAGCGGCTGGGTGGGCCGGGGGCGCTGGTCCTGATCGCGCTCCTGGCGCTGCTGACCGGCTGGTTCTTCGGCGGGGACTGGGTCCGGCGCTGGCGATGGGCCATCGGCCTGGGGGCCGTCGGCCAGGTATCTCTGTTGATCTGGATTGTGGCGGCGCAGCCGCTCCAGTTGCCCGTGCCCGAATCCAAGGAGCTGGGCTGGGCGTTGAAATTCCTGGGCGTCGAACGGCCGGAGTACACGCGCTGGAACCCGGTCGCCCGCGTGGACGTGATGCCGGAGATGGTCGTCCAGGAGCCCATGATCGTGGGCGGCGTGAGCTCCGTCTGGCTGGAAGAAGTGCAGGACAACCCGCCGCAGTTCCCGCTGCGCCTGGTGACGCTGGACGGCACGTCGATGACGGGCATCTATAAGTTCGACGGCGACCTGGCGCGCTTCGAGTTCCTGGACCACGCCATTATCAGCGCGCCCTACCAGCTCGGGATCGAGCGCCCGGCGGTGCTGAAAATCGGCGTGGGCGGCGGCCTGGATATGCTGCTGGCGCAGTTGTACGGCGCCGAGCGCATCAAGGCCATCGAGCTCAACGCCGACGTGGTCGCGCTGCTGCGCGGCCCGTACGCCGATTACGGCGGCCGGCTGGCCGATTACCCCAACACCGAGCTGGAGGTGGCCGAGGGCCGCAGCTATCTCATCCGCGACGAGTCGCACTACGACATCATCCAGGGCATCGGCCTGGACAACCTGGCGGCGCTGTCCGGCGGCGCTTACGTGCTGGCGGAGTCTTATCTGTATACAGTCGAGTCGTTCGAGCTGGCGCTCAGCCGCCTGACGCCGCGCGGCGTGTTCGCCTGGACGCGGGACACCAACGAGCCGCCGCGCGAGATGCTGCGGCTGGTCGGTCTGGCGGCCGAGGCGCTGCGCCGGCAGGGCGTGGCGGACCCGGCGCGCCACGTCGCCCTGGTCGCCAACGAGGCCAACGTCAACGCCACCCTGCTGGTGGCGCGCCAGCCGATCACGGTAGAGGCCATGGAGCGGCTGCGCGCCTGGGCCGCCGCCAACCGCTTCATCCTGCTGCAGGACCCGCATGAGGACCTGGGCACGGTCTACGCCGACTACTTGCGCACGGCCGATCCGCGGGCGTTCGAGCGCGCCTACGAGTTTCACATCTACCCGGTGACGGACGACAACCCGTTCTTCTACAACTACTTCAAATGGACCAACCTGACGACCGGCAGCGCCACCGTCGGGCGCCTGAACCGCTTCCCCATCGGCAACCTGATCCTGCTGACCCTCATCAGCCTGGCCGTCGTCACATCGATCGCGTTCATCGTCCTGCCGTTGTGGCGCAACCAGCGCGCCGGCCTGCGCACGCCCGGGGCCGTGCCGATGCTGGTGTATTTCAGCCTGCTCGGCGCCGGCTACATCTTCGTCGAGATCATCCTGATCCAGCGTTTCACGCTGTTTATCGGCTATCCGACGCTGGCGGTCACCACCACCATCTTCAGCATGTTGACCTTCTCGGCCTTCGGGAGCCTCGTCAGCCAGCGCCTCTTGCGTCACGCCGGCCAGTTGCGGCTGGTGATGGTCGCGCTGGTCGTGGCGATCGGGATATACGTCGCGGGCCTGCCGGCCGCCTTGAAAGCCCTCCTGTCACTGCCCGACGCGGCGCGGCTGATGGTCAGCGTCCTCCTCATCGCCCCGCTGGCCTTCCTGATGGGGATGCCGTTCCCTACGGCCCTGAACCGGCTGGGCTTCCAGGCGCCGTCCCTGGTGCCATGGGCCTGGGGCATGAACGGCGTCTTCTCCGTGCTGGGTTCGTCGCTGGTGATCCTGGTCAGCATGCTCACGAATTTCTCGGCGGCCATGTTGGGCGCGGCCGTGTTCTATGGCGCGGCGGCGGCGCTCTCCGGCAGCCTCTGGCAGGTGCATATCCGGGTGGATCAGCCCGAGCCGGCGGCGCGCCTGCCGGTCGCCGGCGACGCCCCAGTCGCGTGAACCTTGGAAGTGTGTTGGCCCGACGGCGTGCGCCGCCGCGGCGTGGTACCAATGGGCTACCGGGCGGCCGTGCCTGGGTCGATATAATAAAACGCAATCTTCGCAGGCTCGTTCGCTCTTAATCATGGCCGGCCCAGGCGAGTTGTCCAGGCGACGACTCGCGGCCGAGCGCACATGGGCAGCGCCCCGGCTGCGGGCTTCCCCAGGCCGCAGGTCCGATCACCCAGAGAGGTCGTCTGATGGATCATCGTTACATGCCCCGAATACACATGGCTACGTCGAGGCTGTATCGGCTGGCGGCCGGTCTGGTGTTGGTCGCCCTGTTGCTCGCCGGGGTCGCGGGTCCGCGGGTCCAGCCAGCGGCGGCCCAGACGGGGGGGAGCGGGTCGATCACACAGACCACGGTCGCGGACTTCGGCGCGGGCTGCGCGGTGCGGACGGGCGTCTCGGTCACGAACGCGGCCGGGGGCGAGGTGCGCCTGGCGGCGACGCTGGAGGACGAGTTCGACGGCGCCGCCCTCGACACGACGCGCTGGGTCACCGGCACCGTGTATGATTGGTACACGGCGCCCATCACGGTGTCCGGCGGCCTGCTGACGCTGAACTCGAACCATATCCGCTCGCAGATCAACTTTCAGAGCGTGCAGCCGCGCTTCTACGAGGCGCGCGTGTTGCAGCGCGTGAACGGCGCGCCGCCGGCCAACACCGTGATCGGTTTTGCGCGCGAGACGCGGCCGGGCGCGCCGATCGTGGACACCAGCGCGAGCCGGATGTTCATCACGCCGGCCGACGGCAACATGTATCTGCGCTGGCGCGACGGCAACCCGAATCCGGCGCCGCCGGACCTGGACGTGGCGCCCGATCCCAATCTCAATCAGTTCCACACCTTCCGGATCGAATGGACGGCTTCACAGACGCTCTTCTACATCGACGGGGTGTTGACCGGGACGCTGGGCACGGGCGTCGCCACGCTGAACACCTGGGCCTGGCTGTACGCGCAGGACCCGGCTATCGAGATGCAGGCCGATTGGGTGCGCGCCGGGCAGTACGCGCCGGCAGGCAACTATGAGTCGTGCGCGCTGGACGCGGGCCAGTCGGTGACCTGGTCGCAGGTGGCCTGGCAGGGGAATACGCCGGCCGGGACGGGCGTGGCGGTCAGCACGCGGACGTCGCCGGACGGCGCAGCGTGGAGCGACTGGCTCGCGGCGCCGGGAGGCCTGGTCGCCAGCCCGGCCGGGCGCTACCTGCAGTACCGGCTGGAGCTGACGAGCGGCGACGCGCTCCAGTCGCCGGAGGTGGGCGAAGTGGTGGTGAGCTACGGCGGGGCGACGGCCACGCCGAGCCAGACGCCCGAGCCGACGGGGACGGCGACCGCCACCGCGACGGCCACGGCCACACAGCCGCCGGCCGACACGCCCACCAGCACGGCCACGCCGACCAGCACGGCCACGGCCACGCCCACGGCGACCTCGACCCAGGCGGGTCCGCCGACGGCGACGCCGACGACCTCGGCGCTGTCCGGGACGCTGTCGCAGACCACCAGCGCTGAGCTGGGGGCGGGCTGTGCCGTGCGCACCAACACCACGGTGAGCGACGCCGCGGGCGGGGAGGTGCGTCTGGCGGCGACGCTGGAGGACTATTTCAACGGCTCGACGGTGGACACGGGGCGCTGGCTGACGGGCTCGACGTATGAATGGTACCAGGTGCCGCCGTCCGTGGCGGGCGGGGTGCTGACGCTGGACGGCGCGTATCTGCGCTCGCAGGCGAACTTCCAGGGTGTGGCGCCGCGCTTCTTCGAGGCGCGGGCGCTGCAGCGCATCAACGGCGACCCGGCCAGCTGGCCGGACCTGGGCTTCTACCGCGAACTGCCGCCGCTGGCCTACGGGAGCGGGCCGTACCCGAACGACAGCTCGCTGCGCATCTTCGTCACCCGGAACACGAACACGACTTTTGCGCGCGGGCGGGACGGCGACGGCAATCAGCCGCTGATCGACGTCGACCTGCCGACGCTGGATCTCACGCAGTATCACCTGTTCCGGATCGAGTGGGACGCGACCGAGACGCGCTTCTACACGGATGGGACGCTGCAGGCCACGATCCCGGGCATCGCCACGCTCAACACCTGGGCTTTCCTCTATAGCCAGGACCCGTCAACTTTGGGCGCGAGCCCGATGCAGGTGGACTGGGTGCGCGTCGGGCAGTACGCGTCCACGGGCGTGTACCAGTCGTGCGCGCTGGATGCCGGGGCGGTAGTGGATTGGGCGCAGGCCACCTGGCTGGGCGCGGCGCCGGGTGGGACCTCGGCGGCGCTGAGCACGCGCTCGTCGGTGGACGGCGTGAACTGGAGCGCCTGGGCGGCGGTGGTGGGCAACACCGTAGCGAGCCCGGACGGCCGTTACCTTCAGTACCGGCTGGACCTGAGCACCGGGAACCCGTTGCAATCGCCTGAAGTGCGCGATGTGTTGATCACGTACGGCCCGAACGCGCCGCCGCTGGCCACGCCGACGCCCACGCCGGCGCCCACCAGCACCAACACCCCACTGCCGACCTTCACGCCGACGGCCACGGCCACGACGCCGGGCAGCACGCCTCTCCCGACAAACACGCCTGCGCCGGGCGGGAACGGGGGTTTGCAGTTTGACGGGACGAACGACCTGGCGCGGGCGGGGGCGATCCCGGGGACGGGGGCGTTCACGGTGGAGGCGTGGGTGCGGCCCGGGGCGGCGAACGAGAGCGGGATCGTGATGGCGAACGGGAACGATTTCACGGGTTGGTCGCTGGAGTTGGAGGCGGGGCGGCTGACGCTGTGGGTGGCGACGAACCAGGGCTGGCAGTCGAACCAGCACACGACGGTGCTGGCGTCTGGGCAGTGGTATCACCTGGCGGCGACGTACGGGGGCGGGAGCATCCGGACGTACGTGAACGGGGTGGCGAGCACGGCGACGAGCGCAGGGACGCTGACGCAGGGGCCGTCGGTGTCGATCGGGGGTCTGGCGGGCTACCCGTACTACAACGGGGTGATTGACGAGATCCGCGTGTCGAACGTGGCGCGCTACACCGGGAACTTCACGCCGCCGGGGACGTTCGGGAACGACGCCAACACGCTGGCGCTGTGGCGGCTGGACGAGTTGAGCGGGCAGACGGCGGCCGACGCGTCGGCCAGCGGCAACACGGTCACGCTCGGCACGGCCGCCGGCGCCGACACCGCCGACCCGCTCTGGGTGGGGGTGACGCGCTGACCGTCATCGTCCCGGGCTGACACGCGAACCTTCTCTGGCCGCCGGTCTCATCTCTGAGGCCGGCGGCCGTTCGTTTAAACGGATTACCAACCTTTGTTTCATGGAGGCCGCCGGCCGTCGAGACCGGCATGGTGGGACTCTTCCGCCATTGAGCCCGAAATGGCTCTCTGCTACAGTCCCAGTACGGGCGGCCCTATCGGGCCCGTTGCCTGCCCCGGGTGGGTGGGCGGGGTGAGCGAAGGAAGGTCATCGTGAGGTCGGTATCTCAGCATATATCTCGTTTCCAGTGGCGCCGCGCCTTTCTCCTGGGCGGCGCCGCACTGTTGACTCTGGGCCTGGCGGCCGGTCTGCTGGCGGCCCTGGAAGCGCTGGCGGTGACGCGCCCGTCCGTGGCCTGGGCTAATGGCGGCTCGTCCGGGGCCTTCACCGACACGACCTCCGCCGAATTCGGCGCGGCCTGCGCCGTGTTGACTAACGCCACGGTCAGCCCGGCGTCCGGCGGCGAGGTCCGTCTGGCGGCGACCCTGGAAGACTATTTTGACGGCGCTTCGCTCAACACGTCGCTCTGGATCACGGGCACGGCGACGGACTTCTACACGGTGCCCATCACCGTGACCGGCGGCGCCGTCACCCTCAACTCGAACTTCCTGCGCGCCCAGGCGAATTTCCAGACCGTCCAGCCCCGCTTCTATGAGGCCCGCGTCCAGCAGGCCGTGAACACCGCCGCGCCGGGTAACACCGTCGTGGGCTTTGCGCGCGAAGACACACCGGGCTCCCCGATCACGGACACCAGCGCCAGCCGCATCTTCATCGGCCCATCCACCGCGGACATGTACGCGCGCTGGCGCGACGGCTTGGCCGGCGGCGACCTGACGGTGTCGCCCAACCCTGACCTGACCCAGTACCACCTCTTCCGCATCGAGTGGGAGTCGGGCGAGACGCGCTGGTATATCGACGATGTCCTGACCGCGACGCTGACCGAGGGGGTGACGACGCTCAATACCTGGGTTTGGCTCTATGCCCAGGACCCGGACACGGAGATGAACGTGGACTGGATCCGCGCCGGGCAGTACGCGGCCAGCGGGTCATACCTGTCCTGCGCGCGGGACGCGGGCGGGGTGGTCAACTGGAGCACCCTGACGGCGACGGCGAGCACGCCGGCTGGCGCCGGCCTCGCCCTGCGCACGCGCACCTCCCTGGACGGCGTCAACTGGTCGGCCTGGTCGGCGCCGCTGACCAGCACGCTCGTCACCAGCCCGAGCGGGCGCTACTTCCAATACCTGGCCGAGATGACGTCGGCGACCGGCGTGCGCTCGCCCGAGCTCCAGCAGGTCCGGGTGGACTACTTCGGCCCGACGACCGCACAGGTGTCGCCCAGCCCGGCGACGCTCGACCCGGGCGAAGTCCGGCAGTTCAGCGCCCAGGGCTACGACGCGAACGGCCGGCCGGTGGACAGCCTGAACTTCAGCTGGGGCGTGGTCAACGGCGGCGGCAGCATCAACTCGAGCGGGCTCTTCACCGCGGTGTTGACGCCCGGGACCTATCTCAACACTATCTCAGCCACCGTGCCGACGACCGGCGGCCCGGTGACGGGCTTCAGCACCGTGACGGTGCGCGACCTGGCCCCGACCGCGAACGCCGGCGGGCCGTATACGGTGAGCGAAGGCGTGACCGCCACGCTCGCCGGCAGCGGCGCTGACCCGAACGGTTTGGCCGTGACCCTGGACTGGGACCTGGATAACGACGGCAGCTTCGAGACCGCCAACCAGTCGTCCCCGGCGTTCTATCGCGGCGACAACGGCCTGTTCACCGTGCGCCTGCGGGTCACCGAGAACGGCGGCGCCGGGCTGACCACCACGGTAACCTCGCCCGTGACCGTGACCAACGCCGCCCCGACGGCGACGTTCACCGTGACGCCGACGATCCTGCCGGAAGGCAGCGCCTTCGATCTGCTCCTCACCGACCCGTTTGACCTGGGGGAGGCCGACCGGGTGGTGGGCTTCACGTATTCGTTTGACTGCGGCGGCGGCGGGTACGGGAGCTTTGGGCTGAACAACACGGCCAATTGCGCGACCAATGACAACGCGGCGCGGACCGTGCGCGGCCGCATTCAGGACAAGGACGGCGGCATTACCGAGTACACGCGAACCGTCACGGTCACGAACGTGACGCCGGCCGTGAGCATCCTGGGTGCGCCGGCCAACAGCCCGGAGGGGACCGAGATCACGCTGACCAGCGTCATCACGGACCCCGGGATGGCGGACACGCACACCTATGTGTGGAGTGTGACGAAGGATGGTGTTCCATACACCAGCGGGACGGCGGCGGCGCTCAGCTTCACGCCCAATGATAACGGCGCGTATCTGGTGACATTGACGGCGACGGACGACGACGGCGCCTCGGGCGAGGATAGCCGGCTGATCACGGTGACGAACGTCGCCCCGGCGGCGACATTCACGGCCTCGCCGACGAGCGTGCCGGAGGGCAGCGCGTTCGATCTGAGCCTGACCAGCCCGTCGGATGCCAGCAGCGTGGACAACGCCGTCGGCTTCACGTACGCCTTCAGTTGCGCGGGAGGCGCGTTCGGCAGTTACAGCGGCATCAGCGCCACCGCCTGCTCGACGACCGACAACGGCGTGCGGACGGTCGGCGGCCGGATCCGGGATAAGGACGGCGGCGTGATGGAGTACACGCGGACCGTCACCGTGACGAATGTGGCGCCGACGGTGTCCATCACGGGCGCGCCGGCCGGAAGCGTGGCGGAGGGGACGGCGGTGACGTTAGGGCAGACGCTGACGGACCCGGGGACGGCGGACACGCACACCTACGCCTGGAGCGTGACGAAGAACGGCAACGCCTATGCGAGCGGCGCGGGGACCGGGTTCACGTTCACGCCGGACGACAACGGCACGTATGTGGTGACGCTGACGGCGACGGACGACGACGGCGGCCAGGGAACAGATGAAGTCACCATCACGGTCACGAACGCGGCGCCGGCGGTGGCCATCAAGGACGCGCCCGCGAGCAGCCCGGTGGGGCGTGAGGTGACGCTGACCAACACCGTCACGGACCCGGGGACGGCGGACACGTTCGCGTATGCCTGGAGTGTGACGAAAAACGGCAGCCCGTACGCCAGCGGGACAACGGCGGCGTTCAGCTTCACGCCGGATGAAACCGGCAGCTATGTCGTGACCCTGGTGGTGACGGATGACGACGGCGGGTCGGGCAGCCACAACGTGACCATCGCCAGCCTGTATCAGGTCTCGCTGCCCCTGGTCATGCGCAGTCCATGAGACGCCCGCGCCCGGCTGACGGCCAGGCGTAGAATCGTAAGGCGACGAACCGGCCGCCGGCGTCAAGTTGGCTGACGCTGGCGGCCAGTGTTATGATCTGGCGCAGGGGGGATGTCGTCCGCAGACGCCCCGGCTGGCGCAAATCCGAAGCCTGAGTGGAGGCACACGCTTATCTTGTCGGCGAAATCTGGCGGCCAGCAGTTTCTGGCCTTGTTGTTTCTGATCGTCCTGTCCGCCTGTCAATCCCGGGGGCCGGCCTCCCCGACCGAGGGCCCGGCCGTCGGCGCCATCACGCCGGCCGCGCCTCTCGCGACCAAGCCCCTGGCCGTCGCCACCGCGACGGAGGCGGCCGCCCTGGCCCTGCCCACGGCCGCGCCGTCTTCCACGCCGCGCCCGACCCCGGCCCCCTCGGCCTCCGGCTATTCGCTGCGTTTCTATGGCACCGGCCGCCAGGACGCCGACCGGCTGAAAATCCGCCTGGACCCGCCCGTGCCCGCCGACATCGGCGCGGCGGACTTCACCCTCGAGTTCTGGCTCAAGGCGGAGGCCGGCTCGAACCGCGCCGGCCCGGTGACGTGCGGGGCCAATACGGCCTGGATCAACGGCAACGTGGTCGTTGACCGCGACCGGTTCAACCAGGATCGCAAGTTCGGCCTCTCGCTGGCCGAGGGCCGCGCGGTGTTCGGCGTGAGCGGCCAGGGCACGGGCGACCTGACCGTGTGCGGCCGGACCGACCTGCGCGATGGCCGCTGGCATCACGTCGCCGTGCAGCGCCGCCGGGCCGACGGCTACCTGTGGTTGTTTGTGGACGGGCGCCTGGAGGCGGAGGCCGACGGGCCGGACGGCGATATCTCCTATCCGGACGGCGCGCCGCCCGGCCGCCCGGGCGAACCCTGGTGCCGCGGGCCGGGCAACGCCTGGGGCGGCGCCTGCCGGAATGATCCCTTTCTGGTCATCGGCGCCGAGAAGCACGACGCCGACCAGGATGGCGGTACGCTCGCGGCCCCGCTCTATCCGGCCTTCACGGGCTGGGTGGACGAACTGCGCCTCTCCGGCGTGTTGCGCTACACGGCGGATTTTGAGCCGCCGGCAGGGCCGTTCGAGACGGACGTGGACACCCTGGCTCTCTATCACTTTGACGAAGGGCCGGAGGGCACCTGCACCCTGACCGTCGCCGACTCGGCCGGCGCGCCCGGCGGGCCGGCCGATGGCGAGTGCCGCAACGGCGGCCCGGAGATGCCGGGGCCTGAGTTCAGCCCCGACAACCCGTTTAGCTCGAAGGGACCCTGACATGCGTAAGCCCGCAATCAACCGCCGCCTGTTCCTCAAAGCGGCTGGAGCGGCCGGCCTGGCCGCCATCCCGGCCGTGGTCGGCGGTTACAGCCTGCTGCGGACGGCGCAGGGCGAGTTGCCGCCGGTCGGTTCGCCGTACGTGGACGCCGCGGACCTCGAGCGCTTCAATGCCCTGGCGTCGGCGCCGCTGCTGCTTGTGTTGCCCGAGCAGTCCGCCAACCCCCACCGCGCTTACCTGGCCGAGATCCTGCGCGCCGAGGGCCTGAACGCCTTCCATGCGCGCACGACGGCGGAGACGGATTGGTCCGCGCTGGACCGGTACCCGGTCATTGTCCTGGCCGAGGGCGCGTTCAGCCGCGAGCAGGCCGACCGCCTGGGCGCCTACGTCCAGCAGGGCGGCCGGCTGGTGGCCATGCGTCCCGGGCCGGACCTGGACGCCGTGTGTGGCCTGGAGCCGGCGGGCGGCGTCACGGCGGACGGCTACATGGCCGGCGACCCGTCGGCGGCCGGGCTCGGGCTCCCGGCCGCGGCGCTTCAGTTTCACGGCGAGGCCGACCGGCGCCGGCTGGCGGGCGCGGAACCCGTCGCCTGGCTCGCGGCGGCCGATGGGGCGCGCTCGCCCTATCCGGCCGTCACGCGCCATCGCTTCGGGCAGGGGCAGGCCGTGGCCTGGACCTTCGACCTGGCGCGCAGTGTGGTGCTGACGCGCCAGGGCAACCCGGCCTGGGCCAACCAGGAGCGCGACGGGCGCGCCGGCGTCCGCGCCAACGATGCTTTCGTGGACTGGATCGACCTGGACAAGATCGCGCTGCCGCAGGCCGACGAGCAGATGCGCCTGTTCAGCCGCCTGATCGCCGCGGCGTTGAGCGACGCGCTGCCCCTGCCGCGCCTGTGGTATTTCCCGGCCGGCGCCGACTCCCTGTTGATCGCCACCGGCGACGCCCATGACGCCACCGTCGCGGCCATTGAGGACGTCCTGGCGCGCGTCGAGAACTACGGCGGGCGCCTGTCCGTGTACTACGCGCCGTCGCTGAACGACGACCTGCGCCGGGCGCTCAAACGGGCGCGCGGCCTGGTCGGCGACCTGCCGGGGGTGGGCGAAACCCTGCGCGGCAGCCGGCCCGCGCCGGCCGACATTCGACGCTGGCTGGCGCGTGGGCACGAATTCGGCCTCCACCCGTACGTGGAAGACGGCCTGGAGCCGGGCTGGGCCCGTTACTGGCAGGAGTTCACGGGCCTGGGCTATGGCCCGGTCTCCCCGACAGTGCGCACGCACCGCATCCTGTGGAACGGCTGGTCGGAGACCGCCCGCGTCCAGGCCAGTCACGGCCTGCGCATGAACCTGGATTTCTACCATTACGGGACGGCCTTTCAGAAGCCGGACGGCGCGTGGGTGCACGGGCATTTCACCGGCAGCGGGTTGTCGATGCGCTTCGTCGACGAGCAGGGCCGCCTGCTGAACATCTACCAGGTGCTGACGCAGCTGGTGGACGAGCACCTGATGAAAATGCCCTGGGGCGGCGGCTGGCCGGACTACTCGGTCGACCAGGCGCTGGAGGTCTCCCGCGTCATGCTGGCGCGCTGCGCCGAAGGCGGCTACAGCGCGCTGTGCGCCCAGTTTCACATTGATCCGTTCGCGCTGGGCGGCGAGTGGCAGGCGCGCTTCGGCCGCTGGCTGGAAGGGACCCTGGCCGAGGCCGCGCAACGCGGCTTCCCGATCTGGTCGGCCTATCAATGGATGCGGTTTGTCGAGACGCGCCAGGCGGCCGTGTTCGATCAGTTGCTCTGGGACGCCGCCGCCGGCCAGCTGACCTTCACCCTGGACGCGCCCGCCGCCGCCGATCTCGTCCTGGAGGTCCTCCTGCCGGCGCAGGCCGGGGCGCGGACCCTGGAGACGGTCGCCGTGGATAACCAGACGACCCCGACGCGCCCGCGCACCGTGTCCGGCCTGGAATGGGCGGCCCTCCCGGTGACGGCCGGCCGGCGCGCGGTCGTCGCCCGGTATCGATGACGGCCGGGCCGAGGCTCTGCGGGCGGGCCGCCTGGCTGGTCGCGGCGGCCTGGGTCGTCGGCGTGGGTTTTGTGGCCGCGTGCGGCGCCGCGCCTGCGGGCGGGACGCCGCCGACCCCGACCCTGGCCGTGTCGCCGCTGGGCACGCCGTTCCAGCTTCTGCCGCTGTCCGCCCTCACCCGCGAAGTGACTTTCGCCGGCGGCCAGGGCGTGCCACTGGCCGGCCAACTGGATCTGCCGCCGGGCCAGCCTGAGCCGCCGCTCGTGGTCTTCATCCACCACGCCGGCCCGGAGACCCGCGACACGTACCAGCACCTGGCGGCGTACCTCGTGCCGCGCGGCTACGCGGTCTTCCGTTTCGACAAGCGCGGCACCGGCCGGAGCGGGGGCGTTTACGGCTGCTGCGAGTCCGACGACGCGCTGGCCGCGTATCGGGCGGCTTATGCCGAGAGCGGCTTCGACCGTGGACGCGTGTTCATCGTCGCCCAGAGTTTGGGGACTCAGATCCTGGCCGAGCGCTTTGCCGAGTTCCAGGCCGCCGGGCCGCCGGCCGGCGTCGTGCTGCTCTCCAGCCTGCTTAAGGGCGACGCCGTGCTGCCCGTGCAGGCGCCGCTCCACATCATCGTGTCGGACAGCGAGGCGGACCTGGGCGCGCTCGGTGCGCAGGCGGTCCGCGCTCATCGCGCGGCCTACGATTACGGCGCGAGCTTCTTCGTCGCGCCGAATACCGAGCACACGCTTTTTGATATTGCGGCCGGGCCGGTCGATTGGTCCGCGCCAGACTGGCCCACGAAGTTCAGCGCCGCGGCGCGTGACAGCCTGGTTGAGTGGCTCGATGTCCAGAGCAGGCGTTTGCATAACGACTCCGCAGCGCCCTGAGCATGTAGTGCTTTTCTCCTACGCGTGGCGGGCCCCCCAGCTGTCCTGACCATTAGGACCAACACGCCATTGAGGGGGATGGCTCCGTCGCATATCGTCAATCTGCCTGTCGGCAGGCGCCCAATTCACAAATGCCGATGGCCCTGCTCGCTTTTCATGTCTTTGCCTGGCGCGTGCTCAAGATGAGTTTCCTGCAGAAAGCATACTCGTTTCAGGGGCGGCCTCTGGTCCGCCTGGCGCGAGCGTTGTCTCGCGCCGGTCTGGTTCTCGTGGTTGGGGTGGGGAGCCTTCTGGCGCCGGCCGGTTTCGCCGGCCAGCCGGTTCCGACGGCCTGGGCCAACGGCGGGGTGGATGGCGTCATCACCCTGACCACCGTAGCCGATTTCAGCACCTGCACGGCGCTCACGGGCAGCATCCCGGCCCCTCTCTTCAACAACGTCAGCCTGAGCCCGGCCGACGGCGGCGAGCTGCGGCTCAGCGCCACTCTCGAGGATTACTTCGACGGCCCCACCCTCGACACGACCCGCTGGCTGACCGGCACCGTCTATGAGTGGTACACGGTGCCGCCCAGCCTGTCGAACGGCGTGCTGGTCCTGGACTCCGCCTATCTCCGTTCCCAGACGAACTTTCAGAGCGCGGCGCCGCGTTTCTTTGAGGCCCGTGCGCTGCAGCGCGCAGACGGCAACCCGGCCGGCTGGCCGGACCTGGGGTTCTATCGCGAGCAACCGCCCCTGTTCTATGGCGAGGGGCCTTATCCCGCCGACAGCGCCCTGCGCCTCTACGTCTCGCGGGACGATAACACGACCTTCGCCCGCGGCCGGGATGGCGATGGCAATCAGCCGCTCGTGGATATTGATCTGCCCGTCATCGACCTGACTCAGTATCATCTTTTCCGGATCGAGTGGGACACAACGGAGGCCCGCTTCTACGTGGATGGGGTCCTGCAGGCCACCATCCCGGGCATCGCCACGCTGAACACGTGGGCCTTCCTCTACCACCAGACGCCCACGTCCATGGGCGCGAGCCCGATGCACGTGGACTGGGTCCGTACGGGCCAGTACGCGTCCAGCGGCACATACACCTCGTGCGCCTATGACGCGGGCGGGATCGTCAACTGGACGACGCTGACGGCCACGACCAGCACGCCGTCTGGAACGAGCCTGGCCTTCGAGGCGCGCACATCGGTGGACGGCGTCGCATGGTCGGCCTGGCAGGCCGTGACCGGCGGTTCCATCGGCAGCCCCAGCGGCCGCTATTTTCAGTATCGCGTGTCCCTGGGCACGTCCGCCGCGTACAATTCGCCGGAGGTCGCCCAGGTCTCGGTGAACTACTACGGCGCGGCCACGCTTCAGGTGTCCCCGGCCCCGGCCACCCTGGACCCGGGCGCCACCCAGGTCTTCGTCGCCCAGGCCCTGGACAGCAACAGCCGGGCGGTCACCGGGCTCAACACCACCTGGGGCCTGACTAACGGCGGCGGCACGCTCGGCGCCACCGGCATCTTCACCGCCGCGCTGCCGGCCGGCATTTTCACCAATACCGTCGCCGCCACCGTGACGACCACGGCCGGCCCGGTCGCCGGCGCGGCCTCCGTCATCATCCGCGACCTGGCGCCCTCGGTGAACATCGGAGGCCCGTATGTGGTGGCCGAGGGCGCCACGCTCGGCCTGTCGGGGTCCGGCCAGGACCCGAACGGTCTGCCCGTCACGCTCAGTTGGGACCTGGACAACAACGGCACGTTTGAGACGTCCGGAGCGTCCGCCACGTTCTCGCGGCCGGATAATGGCGTGTTCACGGTCGGCCTGCGGGTTCAGGAGGTCGGCGGAGCCGGCCTGGCCACGGTGGTCACGACCCCGGTGACCGTGACGAACGTGGCCCCGGTGGCGACCATCACAGGCGCGCCGGGCGGGAGCGTGCCGGAGGGGACGGCGGTCACTCTGGGCAGCACCGTGACCGACGTGGGCGTCCTGGATACGCACACCTACGCCTGGAGCGTGACCAAGAACGGCAACGCGTACGGCAGCGGGACGGGGACGGGGTTCACCTTCACGCCGGACGATAATGGGACGTACGTGGTCAGCCTGTCGGTTGCGGACGATGACGGCGGCGTGGGGACGGCGTCGAACGTGACCGTCACCGTGACGAACGTGGCGCCGGCGGTGACCATCACAGGCGCGCCGGGCGGGAGCGTGCCGGAGGGGACGGCGGTGACGCTGGGGCGGACGCTGACGGACCCGGGGACGGCGGACACGCACGCGCACGCTTGGAGCGTGACCAAGAACGGCAACGCGTACGGCAGCGGGACGGGGACGACGTTCACCTTCACGCCGGACGACAACGGGACGTACGTGGTCAGCCTGTCGGTCACGGACGATGACGGCGGCGTGGGGACGGACACCGCCACCTTCCTGGCCGCGAACGCGATACCGGCCGTGAGCCTGGGCGCGGATGCGGTCCTGAATCAGGGGGACGCGCTGCTGCGGGCCGGCTCGTTCAGCGATCCCGGGGCCGATACTCATTCCGGCGCCGTCAATTACGGGGACGGCGCGGGATGGCAGGCGTTGAGCCTCAGCCCGGAAAAGGCATTTACGCTGAGCCGGAGCTATTTTGCGGTCGGGGTCTTCACGGTCACCGTCGTCATCACGGACGACGACGGCGCCGCCGGCACAGACCTGCTCAAGGTGACCTGGGCGAACGTCCCGCCCACCATCCAGTCGGTCACGAACAGCGGGCCGGTCTTTCCGGGCGAAGGCGTGACGATCTCGGTGACCGCCACCGACCCCGGCGGCGCGGGCGACCCGCTGGCGTATGCGTTCGACTGCAACAACGACGGGCTCTTTGAGATCGGGCCGCAGGTTGCTGCGCAGGCCAGCTGTCTGACGGCGGCCGTCGGGCAGCAGGTGGTTGGCGTGCGCGTCAGCGACAGCCTGGGCGGCGTCGCGCATGCGACGACGGAGGTGCAGGTTGGGGCGCGGGTCTACCTCCCGCTGGTCGCCAAAAGCTACCTCCCTGTGGCTGCGCCCGATCTCGTCATCGACAGCCTCCTGGCGGCGGCCGGCCAGATCACGGTGACCGTCCGCAATCAGGGGCGCACGCCGGCGGTGGACGAGTTCTGGGTGGATTTCTATGTGGCCCCGGACCCGGCGCCCACGGGCGTCAATCAGGTCTGGAACGATGGCCGTTCCGTCTACGGGGCGGTGTGGGGGGTCGCGGCGGCCAGCCTGCCGCTCGATCCGGGCGAGACGCTGGTGTTGACCCTGGGGGATGGGAACTATCAGCCGGCGCGCAGTCATCTGCCTGGGCTGCTGGCGGCCGGCACCCTGGTGATGGCCCAGGTGGACTCCGCCAATACCGCCACCAGCTATGGGGCCGTGCTGGAGACGCACGAGATTGCCGGCTATCCCTATAACAACCTCGCGCAGATCAGCATCGCGACGGATACGCCGCTCGGGCTGGCGCTCCCGGTCAATCAACCGGGGTCGATCCCGCCCGCCCGGCCTCAGTGAAGGTTGTCCCGGATGGCCGGTTGTCGTTTGAGGTGAGTATGGGGCGAGAGGGTCCATCCCGGTTTCAACTTCACCGCGCGGCCTGGGTGTTGCTGGCGGCCCTGTTGCTGGCGGGGGTCAGCCCTCCCGGCCGGCTGGTCGCTTTGCCGCCGCGCCCCGGCGAGGCCCCGCCGCCCGGGGCGTCGATCGCCCTGATCCTGAGCGCGCCGGTCCAGGTCGGGACCGGCGTCCAGGTCTGGACTGTCGTCCAGTGGCAGGACGGCCTGGGCGGCTGGCACGATGTCCAGGGCTGGCAGGGCTGGGCGGAGCCGTTGTGGGAGGGGGCCCACGGCAAGGTCTGGTGGGTGTCGCCCGCCGACCTGGGGACCGGGCCGTTCCGGTGGGCGGTGTTCTCCGGCGAGCGCCTGATGGCGGCGAGCGAGCCGTTTCATCTGCCGGCCTCGGCGGGGGAGATGGCCAGGATCACGGTGCGTCTCGGCGCCTGGCCGGGGACCGATTAGGGTTGGGGATCGCGCCGCTCAAGCGACCACGGCGCTTCAACTTGTGAGGCCCAGAGGACTATGACGAGCCATCTAAGGACGGGCGAGCCGCCGGTGATCCGTGTGGCCATCGACCCGCGCATGGCCGGCGAGTACGGCCCCGAGGTGCATTGGGTCCTGCGGTTGTGGCTGACCACGGCCGGCTGGGCCTGGCGCGAGGTCGCGTTCGGCGATCCGGCCGACATCGTGTACAGCGCCGACCTGGCACAAGACCATCCGGCCCGGCTGGTCATCCGGGCGATGCCCGATCGGTGGGCGCGCCGCAAGGCCCTCAGCCTGACGCGGGCCCACGGCTGGCCGGACCTGCCCCGCCTGGCTTATGCCGGCGAGCCGGAGGCCGGACCCGCCGTACCCCGGGACGGCCGCCTCCTCTGTCCTCAGGACCTGGTATTCGACACCTTCTTTGTGGCGACCGGGCAGATGGAAAGCCGGATGCCCCAGGATAAGCACGGCTTCCACGATCTGGGCGCGTTTCCGGAATACCGACGGGCCGTGCTGGACGAGGGGGTGGTCTCCGCCATCGCCGCCTGGGTGGAAAAGACCCTGCTGGACCTGGGCGGCCCGCCGCCTCAGCCGCGCTGGCCGGACGGCCGCCGCGCCGCCCTGGCGCTCGGCCACGATGTGGATTATCCCGAGGTGATTCGCTGGCTGGAGCCGGCCCGGGTGTTGCTGCGCCAGGGGCCGCGCGGCCTCCCCCTGGCGGCGCAGGTCCTGCTGGGCCAGCGCCACCACTGGCATTTCGCGGACTGGATGCAGGTCGAGCAGGCGCTGGGCGCCCGCTCCGCCTTCTACTTCGTGGCGCGGCAGGGTTCGCTCGTCGAATATGCGGCGGGCACGCCGGACTCGTTTTACGATGTCGGCGCCCCGTCGTTCCGGCGGCTCTTTCAGACGTTGCGGGAGGCCGGCTTCGAGGTCGGCCTGCACGCCAGCTACCGGGCCTACGCCAGCCGGGAGCAGTTCGAGACCGAGAAGGCCCGGCTCGAGGCCGCGAGCGGCGGCCCCGTCATCGGCAACCGCCATCACTACTGGCACATGGACCCGGCCGACCCGGAGGCCACCCTTAAGCTTCACGAGGCCATCGGCCTGCACTATGATTCGTCCGTCAATCACAACCGTTACCTGGGCTGGCGCCGGGGCGTGGCGCATCCCTATTTCCCGTTTTTGCCGGCCGACCGCCGCGAGATCGGGACGCTGCAAGCGCCCGTGACCTGGATGGACGATCAGCTCTTCGCGATGCGGGCGGACAATCCCGGCGATCCCTGGGCGCGGCTTCAGGCGGCCGTGGACCGCGCCGCGGCGCTGGGCGGCTGCTTCATTGTGGATATCCACGACTACGTGTTCGACGCCGCGCTCTTCCCCGGCTGGTCCGACCTGTACCGGCGCCTGGTGGGCGAGGTCGGCCGGCGCGGCGATTTCTGGCTGGCGACCCCGGCCGAGGTCGCCGCGCACTGGCGCGCGCGCCACGCGCAGCTCCTCAGCCGGAGCGCCGGGCTGGGGCTCGGCCTGGCCCTTCCGCACCCGAGCCCGGCATGACGACGGAACGACCCACCCCGGAGACGCCGGGCGCCAGAGCCCGCATCACGGCGCTGGACGCGCTGCGCGGCGTGGCCCTGATCCTGATGGGCCTGGTCCACGTCGCCGCCTTCGTCCGCGCCAACCTCCAGGCCGAGACCTACGGCGGCCAGGCCGCGGTGCTGCAAAGCTGGCCGTACTGGCTCTCCGCGCTGGTCACCACCGTGGCCGCGCCCGTGTTCTGGACCCTCAGCGGCGTGAGCGTGGCCCTGCTGGAGGCCAGCCGGCGACGGGCCGGCGAGACCGAGGCGGACATCACCCGCTTCCTGGTCATCCGGGCCGGCCTGCTGCTGGCGCTGGACCTCACCATCGCCGACTGGGCCTGGACCGGCGGCGGCCCGTACACCCACATCCTGCTCAGCCTGGCCATCAGCCTGGCCGTGCTCAGCCTGGCGCGGCGCCTGCCGCCGGCCGTGCTGGGCGCGTCCCTGGTCCTGATCATGCTGGGCTATCAGCTGGCGCTGCCGTGGACGGCCGCCAACCTGAGCCAGACGCCCGATCCGATTTTGGCGCTGCTGCTGGGCTACCGAACACAGCCGTGGCCGGCGCTGGAATTCTCGCTCCTGGGCTGGGGGCCGCTGATGGGGCTGGGCTACCTGCTCGGGCGCTTCATCGACCGGCCTGTGTTTCGGCGGCCGCTCACCTGGCTGGCGGCAGGGGCGGCCCTGCTGGTCGTCGCCTTCGGCCTGCGGGCCCTGGGCGGGTTTGGCGACCTGGTGCCCTTCAGCCCGGAGCAGGGCTGGGTGCACTTCCTGGTGATGAGCAAGACGCCGCCCAGCCTGACCTATTTCGCCTTCAAGCTGGGTCTGGCCGCCCTGGTGCTGGCGGCGCTGGTGGCCCGGCCCGGCTTGATCGAAGGCGGGCCGGGGCGCTGGCTGGTGCTGTGCGGCCAGGCGTCGCTGTTCTTCTTCGTCATGCACATTGTGGTCTACAATCTGGTCAGCCAGCTCGTCCTGGCCCTCAACCTGCCTGGCCCGGGGATCATCCGGGTCTACCTGGCATGGGTGCTGGGCCTGGCCGTGCTGCTGCCGGTCACGGCCTGGTATCGCGGCGTGCGCCGCGCCCACCCGCGCAGTCTGCTGCGCTATCTCTAAAACCGATCCCGTCATGCTGTGGCGCGTCCTCCTCTTCGGGTTGGTCTTCGTCAGCCCGCCTTTTCTTAAAACCTGGCTCCTGCGCCGGGCCGGCGCGCAGATCGGCCGGGGCGCGCAGATCGGCTGGTTCTCGGCGGTGGCGGCCCGGCGGATCACGCTGGGGGAGCGCGCCGTCGTGCGGCCGCTGACGCTGATCCGGCTGGACGGCGACCTGGTCCTCGGCGCGCACAGCGAGATCAGCAGCTTCACGCTCGTGTACGGCACGTCGGATTTCGTGGTGGGCGAAGAGAGCTATGTCGGTCCGCAATGCCTGATCAACGTCGAGGAGCCGGTGCGGATCGGCCGCGGCTCGGCCCTGGGGCCGCGCAGCATGGTCTTCACCCATGGTTCGTATCTGCCGTTCACCGAGGGCTACTGGGTGCGGATGGCGGGCGTGACCCTGGGGGACAAGGTCTGGTGCGCGGCCGGCGTGTTTCTGCATCCGGGCGTCGAGATCGGCGACAATTCGTTCGTCAACTCCTGCGCGGTCGTGACGCAGTCCCTGCCGGCCGGCTCGGTGGCGGAGGGCAACCCGGCGCGCGTCGTCTACCCGATGGCGCGCGTCCAGCGCAAGATGACGCCGCGCCAGGTGGACCTGGCCCTGGAGCGCATCCTGGCGGATTTCGCCGAGGTCGGACTGCGGCGCGAGCTGCGGATTGACCGGGTGGAGCAGGCGCCGGGCTGCCTGCGCTTCACGTATCGCGGGCGGGCGTACTGCGTCCTGCTGATCCGCTCCGACGGCCGGCCCGCCCAGCCCCCGGCGCGCGCCGACCGGTTCGTGTGCGTGGTGAACGCCGAGGGCGCGCCGCTGCCGGAGAAGGCCCTGAGCCTGGACGTCGGCCGGCGCGTGGCGACGCCCTCGTCCGATCCGGTTCACACGGCGCTGCGCCTGTTTATGCTGCGTTACTTTGGCGTCCGCTTGCGCGAACACGAGTCGGCCTGATGTCGCGGGTGTGCCGAATTCCGTAAATCAAAGTAACTGCGCCTGGGGCAACCCACCCCTGGGCCCCGCCGCTTGACTTAGAACCTGTCTCTAAACATCAGCAGAGGCGTCGCCGACGGCACTGCCGTCGGCTATCGGGCGGGTTTAGAGATACTTAGGTAAAACTGCTGAGCCGGGGTGCATATTCCCCGGGATGGCGCGCGGCGAGATCGCGCGTACTATTGGGATTCGGATACTCGGGGGCAAGCCATCGGCCTCCGACCAGGATAAAAAGGTATGTTTAGAAAACGGGGTTACCTGGCGGTCAGCCTCGCCAGTCTGGTCCTCCTTGCCGCCTCGCTCTCGGGCCCGCGGTCGTCGGCCAATGCGCTGGCCGAGGCCACCGCCACGCCGGACCGGGCCGTCGAGGCGGCGGCCGCGACGCACACCGTCTATCTGCCGCTGGTCAATCGTTACTTTTATCCAAGCGTCGGCGGGGCCGAATGGACCCAGCACGCGCACGACGCGCAGCGGACGAGTTTCACGAACCAGGCCGTCCCGACGCCCTGGCGCTGGAAGTGGGCCTGGAACGGCCCAAACAGCTCCGGCGCGGTCAGCAGTGGGAAGTTCCGCCTGCCGCGCAACAGCCAGCCGGTGACGGGCGGGGGACGGGTGTATGTCGCCGCCGGCAGCCGGGGTGTGTATGCGTTGAGTCAATCCAACGGCTCTGTGGCCTGGAACCGCAGTCCGGGCGGGGACATCAACTCGACCCCGGCCTACGACGCCGATACCGATGCCGTGTTCGTCGTCTCCACGAACGGCACGCTCTATAAGTTGAGCGCCGGAAACGGTAACACGCTGGATCAGTTTTCGACCGGGGGTTCGAGCACGCTGCCCCTGCCGCCGGCCGTGATCGGCGACCGCGTCCTGTTCTCGATGGGCAACCGCGTCTACGCCGTGAGCAAGACCACGCTCGACCCGATCTGGAGCTATGACGCCGGCGCCCCCGTGCACACGCCGCCGGCCTATTCCCCCTCGCGGAACCGCGTCATCGCCGTCAGCAACGACCTGTATGTGCACGCCATCGACAACGCCAACGGCGCGCGGGCCTGGCGCGTGAAGCCCATCAGCCGCACCGGCGGAGACCCCGGCAAGAATAACACTTCCGTCGCCGAAGCCTCCTTCGGCTGGCCCGTCATCGCCGAAGGACACGGCTACGTGCTGGTGCGCTATCGCCTGGATTGGGAATCGCTTAATATCTGGAGCCCCTGGCCGGGCACCAACGCCGCCATGCGCTCCAACCTGCAGTCCAATCCCAAGTACCAGTCGCTCTTCGTGCTGGACCTGGATGACGGCGCGGTCCCCTTCATCGCCAACGTGGGCCACGGCGGCTTTGGCGACGGCGAGTATATGCCGATGGGCCCCCAGCCTGTTATCAAGCGCTTCAGCGACGGCCAGGAGGTGGCCTACGTGGTGATGCGCGGGTCGCCCTGCAAACAGAGCCCCTGCGATGGCCGCTGGGACTCGCACCTGGGCGAGTTGTTGCTGGATGGCTCGACCGTTTCGGGCTATCAGCCCGGCTACGTGCGCTTCATGCAGAACACCTTCTTCCCGACGGACGAGCAGGCCAACCTGACGATGGCCGGGGATCAGCTCTTCGGCGGGCACTGGATGTATGGGATCGCGCATCAGATCCTGGACCGGTCGAGCAGCAAAGGCAGCGGATCGAACCCCATCACCGTCTCCAACCTGCCGCACATCATCACCTCCGCCAGCAACTGCGGCTTCAGCGCCAGCCACTACTGCGCGAACGGCCTGATCCAGGATGGCGACGCGCGCGCGATACCGGGCGGCTTCTATATTTACTACAAGGCCGGCAAGGTCTACGACCAGTACTGGAGCGAATACGCCTCCTGGGTGATCAGCAATGGCCTGGTCCTGTTCGTCAGCACCGACGGGGCGGTGGTGGCCCTGGAGGCCGGCAGCCCCGGCAGCCAATCGGTTTCCGAGCCGGCGGCCGCCCGGGAGGCCGCGCCGGGCGCGACGGCCCAGGACGCCGTTTCCAACGGCGCCGATGACGCCGTCGTGCCCTACACCGAGGCGGCGGCGTACGCGGGCCAGACACGGACTGTGGAGGGTGTGCTCCGGACCGTGTTCAACAACCGCAAGGCCGTCTATCTCGGCTTCCGGGACCCGCATCAGGGCGTATTCGTGGTCAGGATCATGAAAGACGCCTGGAGCCGCTTCGATGCGCCGCCGGAGAACATGTATTCCGCCGGTCAGCGCGTGCGCGTCACCGGCTTCATCGAATGGTATCAGGGTGATCCGGTCATCTATGTGACCGACCCGGCGCAGATCGAAGTGCTCGAAGAGTAGGGGACGGTCCGGGTCTTGCCTGCGCTCAATCTGACCCGGCGCCCGGCGCCCTGGCGTCTCGCCCTTGCCCTGGCGTTCAGTCTGGCGGGTTGCGCCGCGCCGGTCGCCGTCCCCTCAACGGAGCCGGCGACATCCACCGCGCCGGCCGCGCTCACCGCGATCACCCTCACGCCGCGCCCCGGCATGCCGTCTCCGGCCCCTACGGAGACGCCGCCGCCCGCGTCCACCCCGACCGCCTCGGCTGACACCGCGACGCCGGCCCCCCGGACGGCGGGGGCGTGCCCGGCGTTCGCCGCCGGCCCGCCCGCCGAGGGATGGACCCAACTGGCCGGGAACCCTCAGCGCACCGGCTACTCGCCCGACGCGCCCGTCGAACCCTGGCGCGTGCGCTGGATCTGGAACGGGCCCGGCGCCGACGGCCGGCCCGCGCCGGACCACCTGCGCCTGCCCCAGGGCGTCCAGCCCGTGGCCGGCGACGGCCGCCTGTACCTCGGACATGCGGACGGGATCGTGCGCGCGCTCTCGGCCGAGACCGGCGCCATGTTGTGGGAATCGCCCAGCCTGGAGAACGCCGTAGTCAACACGGCCGCCTACGATCCCGCCACGGCCAGCGTGTACGTCGGCACGACCGATGGCCGTTTCTGGCGCCTGGACGCGGCCAGCGGCGCCGTCCTGCGCTCCAACCGGCCGGGCGGCAGCCTGGTGATGGCTCCGCTGGTCGTGGGCGGCCTGGTCTTCATCGGCTCCACCAGCGGCGCGTTCTACGCCTTCGACGCCGCCACGCTGGAGCAGCGCTGGCTTTACGAGGCCGGGGCGCCGCTGGTCGCCTCGGCCGCCTTCGCGGTCAATGAAGGCGGCCTGATCGTGCTGCTGGCCGAAGACGGGACGGTCCATGCGGTGTGCGCGGCCGACGGCGCGCGGCTGTGGCGCACGGCCGTCGGCGGCGACGCCGATCCGCTGCGCGGCGGCGCGCGCTTCCCGGACACGTACCCGGTGGTGGCCGAGGCCAGCGGCGTGGCGCTGGTGAGGGCTTACCAGGCCTGGGATAAGATGTGGCAGCCGGAGGGCGGCGCCCCGGCGGACGCTGAGGCAACCCGGCAGTTCCTGGAAGCGAACCCGGAATACCAGTCGTTCTTTGTATTGAATCTGCGCGACGGGTCGCCGCGCTTCACGGCCCCGGTCCTGGCCGGCGCCATCGGCAATGGGGGCGATTTCGAGTCGACGCCGCCGCAGGCCGTGGTGCGCGCCTACCCGGACGGCGCGGAGGCCGCGTATCTGCTGTGGCGCAACCGGCAGGCGTGCGTGGGCGGCTTCTGCGACGGCCGGGAGGACACCACCCTCGGCGAACTGGACCTGGTCAGCGGCGTCATCCGCTTTGTGCAGGACCACAAGAACGCCGGCAGCCTGCGCCTGCCCACCGACGAGCAGAGCCCGCTGGCGATGGCCGGCGACGCGCTGTTCCACGCCCACTGGATGCTGTTGGGCGGCGTGCGTTTGGAAGACCGGTCGCCCGCGCTCGGCGCGAGCTACGCCGCTCCCCTCCGGACGCGGGAATTGCCCCCGGTCCTCAACACCCTGCGCCCCGACCTGTGCGCGGGCGCGTCCGACCACGTGTGCGCCGTCGGAATGCAGGCCCCGTGCGACGGCTTTGCCGTAGATCCCGGCTTCTTCGTCTATCACGCTGAGCAGTGCGTCTACGACCAGTTCTGGTCCACGCCGGTGCGCGGCGTTATCATCGACGGCGGCACGGTCTACTGGCGGACCGTGGACGGCGCCGTCGTGGCGCTGGGACCATAAGCCTCAACATAGTTCTCAGGTCCCACCGTCGCCTGCGTTCCCTGTAGTACCATTGGACAATTGTCCGGCCGGGGTTGGGCGGGCAAACTACTCCTGACCTCCCCGGCGGTCCTGGGCGGCCTTATTCGGCGGCCCCTGGATCGGACCAGGCCGCGGCGGCTTTACCGATGCCCGACGGCAGCCAGCCCGCTGAACGCGCGGCAATGCGGAAATATCCATGACCGACCAGTCGACTGCAAAAACCAACCGGCTGGCCCTGATCGTCCTGCGCAATTCGGCCTTTGGCCTGGCGGCGCAGGTGGCGATCAAGGTCCTCTCGTTCGCCTTCAATGTGCTTGTGATCCGGCAGCTCGGCGCCGGCGAGTACGGGCAATATACGGCCGTGGGCGCGTTCGGCGCCGTGTTCCTGTTCGTGGCCGATCTGGGGTTGAGCCCGTACGCGGTCCGCGAGTTCGCGCGCTGGCGCAACCAGCCGGATGCCCTCAGGCGGTCCACGCAGCTTTACAGCAATATCCTCTGGCTGCGCCTGGGCCTGTCGGTGCTGTCCAGCCTGCTGACCCTGACCGCCGCCTGGCTCACCGGCCGGCCGCTGGAGATGATCGGCGCCATCGCCCTGAACAGCCTGGGCCTGCTCATGTACGCCGTCCAGGGCACAAGCGAGGCGGCCCTGTCCGGTTTCGAGCGCCTGGACCTGGTCTCGGGCGTGCGCGTCGTCAACCAGCTGGTCTTCGTCGTCGCCGGCGGCTTCGCGCTCTGGTACGGCTTCGGCTACTACGGCCTGATCGTGGCCAATCTGCTGGCGATCGGCCTGATGACCTACATGTCCTGGCGGGCCGTGAAGCGCCTGGATATCCCGCTGGCCCGGCCGCGGCCCGCCGACTGGCTGGGCCTGCTGCGCGCCAGCCTGCCGTTCGGCCTGATTGGCCTGGCGTTGGGCCTCTCCTATCGCTTCGACACCGTCCTGCTCAATATCTACTGGTCGGACGCCGAGACCGGCTACTACAACGCCGCCTACAATCTGGTCTTCTCGGCCGCTGTCTTCTCCAACGTGCTCAACACCGCGCTGTACCCATCGCTGGCCCGCCAGGCGGCCGAGGACCCGGGCCAGCTGGCCCGCATCGCCCAGCGCGTCCTGCGTTATCTGCTGCTCTTGGCATTGCCCATCGCCGTCGGCGCCTGCGTGCTGGCCGGGCCGGCAGTAACCTTCCTGTACGAGGGCGGCTATGGCCCCACCAGCATGGCGCTCGCCATCGTTATCTGGGCCGTCCCGTTCATGTACCTGTCCGAGTTCCTGGGCTACGTGGTGGTGATCCAGGGGTTGGAGAGCCGCGTGGCGCGCGCGGTCCTGGTCAGCTCCGGTTTCAACGTGCTGTTGAACCTGCTGCTCGTGCCGCGGATCGGCCTGGCGGCGGCGGCCGTGATGACGGTCCTGACGGAGGTCGTCCTGGTGGCCCAGCACAGCTGGACCCTGCGCGCGATGGTGAAGCAGTTCGACTGGCTGGAGACGCTGGGGCGCCCGCTGCTGGCCGCGCTGGTGATGGGCGGCGTGGTCTGGGCGCTGTCCGGCGCGCTGCCGTTTCTGGCCGTCGTCGCCCTCGGTGTGGCCGTGTACGGCCTGGCCGCGCTGTTGTTCGGCGCCGTCGGTCGTGAGGACGTGAGTTTCCTGCGCCGCGCCCGGCGCGGTACGCCGGAAACCCCGCCGGTCGTCCCATGAAGATCGTCTTCGGCGTCCACCATTTCCCGCCGCGCTACACGGGCGGCGCGGAATGGCAGACCTTCCGCACGGCGCGGGACCTGCAGGCGCGCGGCCATACCGTGCGCGTGGTCTGCGTCGAGCACGTGGATCGAGGGCCGGCCTCGGGCGTGGCCTGGCTGGACGACCTGTACGAGGGTGTGCCGGTGCGGCGCCTGTCGTTCAACGGGCGGGCGGCGCCGGACCCGCGGGCCTTCGAGTATCGCAACCCCTGGATCGGCGATCACTTGCGCGCCTGGCTGGCCGAGGAACGCCCGGACCTCTTTCATCTCGTCAGCGGCTATCTGCTGACCGGGGAGGCGTTGCACGCCGCTCATGAGCTGGCAATCCCGTCGGTCGTGACGCTGACGGACTTCTGGTTCCTGTGCCCGCGCATCTCGCTGTTGCAGAGCAACGGGCGGGTCTCACGCCTGCCCATCGACCCGGCGCAGTGCGCCCGATGCCTGGGCGAGGAGCGCAGCGTCTTCCGCCGGCTGGGGCGGCTGTTGCCCGGCCCGATGGCCGCCTACTGGCGCCTGCGCCGCGACCTGGTGGGCCACATCGAAACCCGGCTGGGCTATTTGCGCCGGGCGCTCAACCTCGCCGGCAAGATCATCAGCGTGTCGCAATTCGTCCGCAATTTGCACATCGAGGCGGGCGTCGCGCCGGAACGGATCGTCTTCCTGCGCCAGGGGCTCGATCTGGGCCATCTGACGCCGGAGGCCCTGGCCAAGACGCCGTCCGATCAGCTGCGCGTCGGCTACATCGGTCAGATCGCCGAGCTCAAGGGCGTCCATGTGCTGCTGGAAGCGGCGCGGCAGATCGCCGATCCGCGGCTGGCAGTGCGCGTCTACGGCAACGCCGGCCGCTTTCCCGGGTATACTGACCGCCTGCGCGCCATCATCGGCGCGGACCCGCGCCTCCAGTTCGCCGGCGAGTACCGCGGCGCCGCCGAGTTGACGCGGGTCCTGCGCGACCTGGACGTGATCGTCGTGCCGTCGCTGTGGTATGAAAACAGCCCCTCGGTCATCCTGGAAGCCTTCGCTCACCGCACACCGGCGGTAGTGTCGGATTTCGGCGGGATGGCCGAGTTGGTTCGGCACGAGCAGGACGGGCTGCGCTTCGCGCTGGGCGACGCGGCCAGCCTGGCCGGGCAGTTACAGCGGCTGTTGGACGAGCCGGACCTGCTGCCCCGCCTGCGCGCCGGGATCGGGCCGGTGAAGACGGTGGCCGAAGAGACCGATGACCTCGAGGTGATTTACCGCGAAGTGCGGACGCAGCCGTCGCGATAGATCGGAAGCCATCGCATGACTGACCTGGACTCTGCTTTTGCGCGTCAACCCGTGCTGATCACCGGCGGCCTGGGCTTCATCGGCAGCACTCTGGCCCGGCGCCTGGCGGACCTGGGCGCGTCCGTGACGATCGTGGATTCGCTCATCCCGGATTACGGCGGCAACCTGTTCAACCTGGCCGGTTATGAGAACCGCGTCCGGGTCAATATCGCCGACGTGCGCGACGAGTACAGCATGGATTACCTGGTGCGCGGCCAGGCCTTCCTGTTTAACCTGGCCGGCCAGGTGAGCCACCTGGACTCCATGCAGAACCCCTACACCGACCTGGAGATCAATTGCCGCAGCCAGCTGTCGATCTTGGAGGCCTGCCGCAAGCACAACCCGGGCGTGCGCATCATCTACTCCGGGACGCGCCAGGTCTACGGGAAGCCGCGGTATCTGCCGGTGGACGAGCGCCACCTGGTTGATCCGGTGGACGTCAACGGCGTCAACAAGGTCGCCGGCGAGTGGTATCACCTGGTGTATCAGCGCGCCTACGGCCTGCGGACCACGTCGCTGCGCCTGACCAACACCTACGGCCCGCGCATGCGCGTCAAGGACGCCCGCCAGACCTTCCTGGGCATCTGGATCCGGCGCATGATCGAGGGCGGCGAGATCCTGGTGTATGGCGACGGCGAGCAGAAGCGCGATCTCAATTACGTGGACGATGTCGTCGAGGCCCTGCTGCTGGCCGCCGTGCACGACGCGACCATCGGCGAAATCTACAATCTCGGCGGCGACGAGGTGGTGTCGCTGCGCGAGCTGGCCCATCAGCTCGTCGCCCTGAACGCCGCCGGCGCTTACCGGCTGGTGCCGTTCCCGGCCGAGCAAAAGGCTATTGATATCGGCGATTATTACGGCGACTACTCCAAGTTCCGGCAGGCGCTGGGGTGGCGGCCTAAGGTCGGCCTGGCGGAGGGGCTGGCGCGGACGCTGGCTTATTATCGCGCCCATTGGGCTGAATACTGGCAGGCATAAACGGCCTGGCCCGGGAGAACCGAGCAATGATCCCGCAGACTGATCCCGGCGCGTCCTACCGCGCGCATCAGGCCGAGATCGACGACGCGATCCGGCGCGTGAACGCCTCCGGCCGATATATCCTGGGTCCCGAGGTCGAGGCCTTCGAGGCTGAGTTCGCGGCGTACGTGGGCGTGAAGCACTGTATCGGCGTGGCCAACGGCACCGACGCCCTGCGGCTGGCGGTGGAGGCCTCGGTGGCGCCCGAGGCCCGGCGAGCCATCACGGTCTCGATGAGCGCGACGGCGACCGTGGCCGCCCTGGTCAGCGCCGGCAAAACGCCGCGCCTGGTGGATATCCACCCGGACGATTACACCCTGAACCCGGCCGCGCTGGCCGAGGTTGACGGGGACGGCGCGGTCGTGGTCCCGGTCCACCTGTACGGCCAGCCGGCCCGCCTGGCCGAGATCCTCCGCTGGGCGGCGGCGGCGGGCGCGGTCGTGATCGAGGACTGCGCCCAGGCGCATGGCGCCGTCCTGGACGGGCGGCGCGTCGGCTCATGGGGGACGGCCGCGGCGTTCAGCTTCTACCCGACCAAGAACCTGGGGGCGCTGGGCGACGGCGGCGCCGTGGTCACCGACTCGGACGCCGTGGCCGAGCGCGTCCGGCTGCTGCGCATGTACGGCTGGCGCGAGCGCTACATTTCGGACCTGCATGGCGGCAACAGCCGCCTGGATGAGCTCCAGGCCGCCATCCTGCGCGTGAAACTGCGCTATCTGGACGCCGCCAACGCCCGCCGCGTCCAGATTGCCGCGGCCTACGACGCCGCCCTGGCGGGCCTGGGCCTCAAACGGCCGCCTTCCGGCGGCGTCTATCACCAATACGTGGTCTGCCATCCCCGGCGGGATCAACTCCGGCGTCTGTTGGAGAGCCGGGGCGTGGGCACGTCGGTGCTGTACCCGGTCCCGATCCATCGCCAGCCGGCCTATGCCGGCCTCCCGGCGTCGGAGCTGCCGGTCACCGATGAGCTGGCGCGCACGCTGCTGTGCCTGCCCATGTACCCGGAGCTGACCGACGCCGAAGTGGAGCATGTCTGCGAAGCGGTCCGCGCGGCCGTGTCTGCCCTGGGTTCAGGGAGTTGAACTCTGATGGGGACGCTCGTCGCCGCCACCTGGAGCATGCCGCCCGGCACGGTCGCGGGCATCCGGGCCGGTCTGCATCCGCGCCTGGACTATCTCGACCTGGCCGGGCGGCTGTCCGCCGACTGGGTGGATTATGACGCCGCCGCCCACCCCACTTTGCGCCGCGTGGAGGACCTGCTCCGGCTGGACCTGCGCCTGGCGGCGGAAGTCGCCCGCCGGGTGCGCCTTCGGAAATATGGCACGGTCGTGAGCCTGTCCGAGCGGGTGGGGATCCCGCTGGCGCTGACCCTCGGGCGGCGCGTGCGCCAGGCCGTGATCCTGCACCATCCCCTGTCGCGGCTCAAACTGCACGCGCTGCGGCTCAGCGGCCTGCATCGGGCCTGGCGTCTCATGCTGTGCCTCAGCCGGGCCGAGGCCGACGAGTTCCGGCGCACGCTGAAGGCGACGGACGACGAGGTCCAGGTGCTCAACACGCCCGTGGACATCGATTTCTACCGCCCCGACTTCACGCCGCCCGATCCGGCTTGGGAGAAGCGCGAAGCGCTTCTCTCACGGCAGGCTTCGCCGGCCGCCGAGCCGGCCGGGGAGGCGCCGCACATCCTGAGCCTGGGCCTGTCCTACCGCGACTACCCGACGCTGGTCGCCGCCATGCGCCGCTTGCCGGAGGTTAATTGCCACATCCGGGCCGGCAGCAGCTGGGTGTACGGGCGCAGCGGCTACGAGCAGGAGACGCTGCCCGCCAACATTGCGCCGCACCCGTTTGTGCCGCCGTCCGAGTTGCGGCATGTCTTTCAGCGTTGCCGCTTCGTCGTCATCCCGCTCCAGCCCGGCACGCAATGGGCCGCCGGCTGCACGTCGGTGCAGATTGCCCAGGCGATGGGCAAGGCCGTCATCGCCACCCGCCTGCCCGGCCTGGAGGACTACGTGGCGCACGGCCAGACCGGCCTGCTGGTGCCGGCCAAAGACCCGGACGCGCTGGCGGCCGCCATCGACCGCCTGTGGCGGGACCCGGCGGAGGCCGAGGCGATGGGCGCGCGCGGCCGGCGCTGGATCGAAGCCGAGTTCTCGCTCGATCAGTGGCTCGACCGCCTGGCCGGCCTGGTCCGCGCCCTCTGAGGCCCCGGTATGCGGATCGGCATCGACGTCCGGTATCTCTCGCACGGCCTGGTCGGCGGCGTCCACACCTACGTGCGGCATCTCGTCCCGGCGCTGCTGGAGCAGGCCGCGGCGCATACCGTCTTCCTGTATGCGGACGCCAAGCGGCCCTTTGAGCTGGAGGCGCTGCCGGATTTCGTGACGCTGCGCACGCTGCCCTACCGCAACGGCGTCTCCAGCGTGCAGAACGACCTGTGGACGCTGCGTGCCTGGATGGCCCGCGACCGCCTGGAGGTGGCCCATTTTCCGGCCAATTACGGCTTCGGGCCGGCCGGCGCGCGCACCGTCATCACCCTGCACGACGAGATCAACGTCATGCCGTGGTGGGAGATCGTGCGCGGCCACCGCAAAGACCCCGGCACGCTGGCGATGATGACTTACCTGCACGCCTGTTCCACCGCCGCCGTGCGCCGCGCCCACCTGCTCATCACCGTCTCCGAGTATGCGCGCCGGCAGATCGCGCGCTACAGCCGCTTCCCGGCCGACCGGATCGTGCCCGTCCATCATGCGCCCACGCCCGACCTGCGCCGCGTGACCGAGGCCGCGCAGCTGGCCGAGGTCCGCGCCCGGCTCCAGGTTCCGGAGCGGTTCGTGCTGGCGGACGGCATCAAGAACCCGGGCGTCCTGGTCCGCGCCTGGCGCCGCCTGCCGGAGGCGCTGCGCGCCGGCCGCCAGATCGTCTTCTTCTCGCGCCGCCCGGACCCGCCGGCCGTCATCCAGGAGGCGGTGGCGGCCGGCCACGCCCGCCTGCTCATCCGCCCGGAACGGGCCGACCTGATCGCGCTGTACAGCCAGGCGGAGGCCTTTGTCTTTCCGTCCTGGATCGAAGGCTTTGGCCTTCCACTGCTGGAGGCCATGACATGCGGCGCGCCGATCATCGCCTCCACGCGCGGCGCTATCCCGGAAGTGGCCGGCGAGGCGGCGCTGTTGATGGACGCCGAGGACGACGGCGCGCTGGCCGAACATCTGGCGCGCGTTCTGGGGACGCCGGCCGAGGCCGAGCGCCTGCGCCAGGCCGGCTTCGCGCGGGCCGCGCAGTTTTCCTGGGCGAACACCGCCCGCCGCATCCTGGATGCGTACACCATGCTTCCCTGATCCCTCTCTCTGGCTGAACCTATGACGATGCATGTCTTCATCACCGGCGGCGCCGGCTTCATCGGCTGCAATCTGGCCGCGCA